>ENA-OQCL01000330-OQCL01000330.1-human-gut-metagenome-genome-assembly--contig:-NODE-330-length-23811-cov-28.803960_pt1 | contig 23811 bp, 9 predicted proteins | sample MGYA00242502_ERZ504586 | MGnify/ENA primary metagenome ERZ504586 (study PRJEB26092, sample SAMD00036316) | human gut metagenome | host: Homo sapiens | study: EMG produced TPA metagenomics assembly of... | reverse complement strand
GCATGCCGTTAACGTGCAGGTACATGAGTCCGACCAAAAACGCGATGCCGCCCAGCATGTTGAGGATGATTTGGGTAAAGGCGTTCTTGATGGCCTCGGGCGTGCGCGTGTAGCCAATCATAAGGAACGAGCACACGGTGGTGATTTCCCAGCCGCAAAACAGCCACTCAAGGTTGTCGCTTATCACGATGACGAACATGGCCGAGAGGAACAGGAACATGAGCGCCAAGAACTGCGGGCGACGGTCGGGCGCGGTTTGCCCACGCAGCGCGGCCTCGTGCTCGTCGTGGGCCTGGAAGTCCTTCATGTAGCCCAGGGCATACACGCAGATAAGGCTGCCGACAATGCCAACGGCGAGGACCATGATCACGCTCATGTAATCCAGGTAGAGCGGCGTCGCCGTGACGGCTTCGGCCGCGGGCAGCGTCATGGCTGCAAAGACGAGCGAGCCCACCAGCTGGACTATGCCGAGCACCGTGGTGAGCGCGTTCCTATATTTGTACGCGTTGTACAGGATGACGGCACACAGGATGACGTCGATGACGGAGCTGATGACGGAGAGCACGTGCGAGGTGCCGGGGGCAACCTCAAAGCTCTGCGGACCCGTTCCAAAAAACATGACGGCGACTACAACTGTCACCACCATAATGATGCCGGAGCCTATGAGCCCCACTGCATCGCGGGCGCGGTCACCTCGCGCGAGCAGCATGCCCAGCGCCGGTACCAGCGGAAACAGGGTAAGGAAATACAGTAGCGTCATACCATCACTCCCCCATGCAAAAACGCTGCAATTGTTTAACGTTATAGCTCAGTTGAGGAGTAGCGGCGGCAGGTTTTCGGCCAACTGGGGAGTTTTAGACGTACGGGGTAAGGAGTCTGTCCGCATTGGAGTAGAGGGGCGGCAAGAAAAATGCGCCCCTGTGGGCGCACCATCCCGTTTGCTATTCCGCCTTTTTAACGCGCGGCTTGCGACCGCGCGGCTTATCGACCAGCGCAGATTCACCGCTCTCGCGATACTGGCGGCACCAGGCCTTAACCGAAGACTCGCTGGGAATCCCGTGCTTGATCATGGCCTCGCGAACCGTCAGACCGTTTTCCAAACGGTCCTTAACCACGGCGAGCTTTACGTCGAACGAATAGGTGTGATGACGAGCACCTGCATTGAGCACGGCGTCGGCACCGCCCACGGCATATGCGCGGGCCCACTGACGAGCCGTGGCCTGGGGAATGCCAAGCTTTGCGGCGAGGGCGCGATGACCGACCCCCTCTTGGAGGGTCTCGACGGCGCGCTGCCTAACCTCGGGCGCATGCGTGCGAGTCCTAGTTGCTTCCGACATACCTGCCACTTCTTAGCCTTAACCGTTAATCTGCTTTCTTACGTGCTTGTTAGATAGTAGCATTTTGCTGTTTGCGCGTAACAGTTAATTGAAAATTGCAGCGGTGGCATCTGGGCATTTGCCATTCATTTGCAACAGTTCTTTAGGTTTTATTTACGCAGCTAGTTGGCTCGCGGCCCATTGACGGTGTTTTACCAACCAGATTGGTATCTTTTTGTTTGGCTGGTATGGTTTGCGCAATTATTAACCCCTCGTCAGTCCGCACCCAACATGTCAGCTTTCTATTTGCTTTCCAACTTTCCACTTAACTTTCCAGCTTTCCACCTTAAGTGGTAAGTTAAGTGGAAAGCTGGAAAGAAGTTGGGAGACCGAAGCACGGGCGACGGGCAGCCCTACTTCGCGAGTCGATACCGCTGTCGCGGACTGCGCGGAGGCTCCATAGCCTCAATCTTACCCGCACCAATCAAGCCTTTTATGTGGTTGGAAACGGCGCTCCTGCTCAAACCCGAAGCGTCGGTGAGCTCCTTAGTCGAGGCCGAAGAATGTGTTGCCAGGTAATCCAAGATTGCCTCGTCCACATGCCCCACAGACGTCACCTGTTCCGCCCGCATTATCTTTCGCTTGTCGAACGTCAGCGAAAAAGAAACCGTCGAGTTCTTTGGTTCGGGCGGCAGCATGTTTGCCCGCTCGAGCTGCTCACCTATCTCCTGATAACCAGTGCCGCGATTTTCGACCACGTAGCCACCACCTGGGAACGGCGTGGTCTCGAGGATATTTGAAAGGAACTGGTTTCTGGATGACGAAACTCCAGAAACTCCCAGCGAATCGATCGTTACATCGCCGTACAGCCCGCCAGGATTGAGAATCTCGACGCGGTCGATATACAGGTTGACCTGCACTTGTGAGCCGCGCGCGGCGGAAGAGTAGTCGCGGTGCATGAGCGCGTTCGCTACCGCCTCGCGCAGCGCCACGGGCGGATAATCGGGCACATCTTTCCGGAACGCACCCTCGATAACCGCGGCGTTTCGAGTGTTTCTCGCAACGGCGGCAAGCACGTCCTCAATCATGAAAGGGATTGGACCCAAAATGGTCTGAGAATCCACAAAACGCTTGTTATCGCTTACTCGCTGCGTTTTTGTAGTCCCGGGGTACGCCGTAAAGGTCACATTGAGACGTGGGAAGAACTTTTGCGGAAACCGTCCCATCGCGACAATTGCGGCAAGCGTCGGCACGATTGCGTCGTCCACCCTTTTGGTCACATGCAGGTCAAGGAGAATCTCGTCATCGCTTCTGGTACCCAAAAGCCTAGGGTGCAGCTCGCGCTGACGTTTTATAAACCCTTGCAAAAGATCGGCGTCAAGGTCATCGAGCGTGGCACCTTCGACCGGTTCGTCGTCGTATGTAGGCTGAACATGCTCCTCCATAAAGCGATCGATTTCGTAGGGAGTCATGCGCCGGTCGCCGTCGCCCGTACGGATAAAGGACGAATCGTACATGCCGCGCGCCGCAATGTAGCAGGGCTTATCGCGTGGATGCATCTCATTGATGCGCGCGCAAAGCACCAGTTTTTCCTCAAAGGGAATCACTTGGATATCCGGCCTCACAACGGGCGTCAGCCTTTCGCATGCAGAAGAGAGGGCGTCTTGCATCTTGCGAGCATCGAAACCTTCGACAGGAACAAACCCGTTCTTTTCGGAAATGCCGAGGATTACAAAGCCGCCCTGCGCGTTAGAAAAAGCCGAAAGCGTCTCAACGATGCTTTTGGGGAGCGCGCCCTTGGCTTCTTTTACTTCGTACTGCTGGGTGTCGTTTCCTATTGCCCGCAGATGATGGATAACCCGCGCCAACCACTCCTCATTCATGCCGAACCTCCCAACTTTCCAACTTTCCACCTAACTTACCAGCTTTCTACCTAACTTTCCAGCTTTCCACCCAGCTTTCCACCTTAGGTGTTAAGTTAAATGGAAAGTAGGAAAGACGGTTGGGAAGCTGAAGCAGCGGCAGTCCGAGCGAGCAAGAAAAGGGGCGGCAACCGGGTGGTTGCCGCCCCTCGCGTGGCTAGTTGGTTTTCGTCTCATGGGGAATGCCCTTGGTGTTGATGCGCGCCAGCGTGTACGTCACGTAGTCGGAGTGCGAATAGCCATCAAGGTTGCTAGCGTTGACCGGTGTGTCGTTGACAACGTTGCCGGTCATAATATTGGCCGTAAGCACCAAGCGGTAGTTGGCATAAGTTTGGCGCTTGCCCTCAACATCCGTGTTCACCTTAACGCGGAAAGCATGCTCAAAGGCAAGGCTGTTGCCGTCGCGCGTGGCGAACGCGCCGCCAGTCCCCTTGCCATCAGTAAATACGTAATTCTTGCCATCGGCGCTCAAAGAGCCGTTAGCCAACTTGTCGCTACCGAGCACCGTAATGTAATTTTTGATACCGCTGACCTGAGCATACGAGCCATCATCCTGGCGCTGCTGCAAGCTCAACGTATACGTTACCGTATCGGCACTGGAAATCATTGCCTCGGCACCCGTGAGCTTGGACAAATCATACGTTCCCACCAGAGCGATTTCGCCGTCGGCGGACTTGAGGTCATCGATGTTGATACCCAGCTGCGACTTCTTTGAAGCCTCGAGCGCAATAGTCGAGGAGCCCACGTCCATGCGGTAGTATCCAGCTTTGCCGTCGATGTATGCCGAGTTGCTACTGGTGCTGAGCGTTTCGTCATTCGTAGAGAGGTACGCACGATAGTTGGGCTTTGTGTACCTATCTGTGCCGCCATTCTGCGAAGCGATAATACCGGCCTGGCACGCGGGCTCCGTCATGGTGAGACTCGCCTTCATGGTGATGGTGAACTCGCTGCCATGGTTCTTAGCGATTTCGCGAATGCCGGAAAGATCAATTGCCCCAAGACCCGCGTCGGCCAGCGTCAATTTCATGTCCGTACCGTCCGCGGTCCATACACCCGTAGCGGCGCAATGATCTTCAGCGGTGGCCTCCCCCCATGTCCACTTCGTCTTGCCGTTCACGGTTGAGGCATGCGGGGCGTAGTACTTGCCCCCCACTGTCACGTAGAACGAATACGTGCCCTGGGTTCCAGTCGGGTAGCCATGCGCGCCCGCAGCACTGCCGTTCTTCCCGCAGTTCACGAGCGAAGAATCCAGCTGGTAGTACAGCGCGTCGGAGCTTGTGTATTGCTGGTTCGGGTCGAACTTCACGGTGTCGCTTACCTTCATGGTAAGCGGATAGGTGACATCGTGAAGCTGCATCTGTTTGATGCCGCCCTCGTTGTCATCGATGAGGCCGTGCGTGTAGTTGGATGTCACGCTGTAAGTCGAGGCCGTATTCTGGTGCCCATCCTCGGCAGCCTTGTCGTCGGCTGCTTTCTTGCCTCGCAGCAGGTAGTTGATGTGCTCGTTGAGGCTCGTGTCCACCGCGGTGGCGGTGTAGCCGTTGACGCCCGCGGACCCCGCCGGCGTGCGCACCACCAAGTAGAAGTTCTCACTCTTGGGCTCTTCCTTATCAACGGAGAGGGTATAGAACGTGCCCGTCGCGTCGGAAGAAGTGCGCGCGCGGTAGTACGCACCGCCGACCTTGGTGCCGGCCGCCTTCTCGAGCTCGACCTGGCTCTTGCCTTCGACCTCGGCATCGGTGAGCTTGACCCAGGCACCGTCTTTGTCCTCCTTGGCCTTCACGCCCACGGTTTCACTCAGCCACGGCTCGACGTAGGCCTTCTTGCTAGCGTCCACAAACTCGGTGAGTTTGACCGACACCGCTCCGCCCGCGCCCACCGTGCAGTGGTATTCACGGTTGTTATGAGCAGTGTCCACGAGTGTGAGCTGCGTGCCCTCGGGCAGCGTGGCGCCAAAGGTGATGCTTTTGTTGAGCGGGCCCATGGAGCCGCCGGCTTCGAGCAGCGTGTTCCAGCCGTAAGCGACTGGCTCGCCCCGGGCGCTGCCATAGGTCCAGGTAAGGTAACCGGTCATGGTGTCGCCGCTGCTCACAAGCACGTGATTGTCGTATTTTGTCGCATAGTCGGCAGCCTTGAAGTTCGCACCTTCGGAGTAGGTGGCGGTAAAGTCGATCTCGAGCATGCGCTTAACGATGATGGGCACCTGCACGCGGTAGATCTGGCCGGCCTCGCTAAAAGTGACCGTGAGCAGCGTGAAGCGGCCCCGCTCGTTGTCCCAGTCGGTACTCGCGCGGAAAGCCATGGAGCTCGTGCCGTTGTTGAGCACCTTGAGCGTGGGCGCTTGCGAGGCGGTTGCGTCCTTGACGAAGGCGCCGTTATCGGCAAGATTGAAGACCTCAGCGGTGGCGGTCACGTGCTTGGCGCTGCCGTTGAGGCGGCGGGCATCGGAAAAGCCGCCGTTAGTCACGATGTTCAGATACTTCTCGACCGTCGTCGTGTCGTTGCCGGAAATCATGAGTACAGGGAAGTCGGTTGCGGCCTTCTTGCCCGAAGTAACATTGTTGGTGTTGAAAGTGCTCTTTGAGCTGTCCGCGCTATAGGTGCTCGTGTTTTGGTACGCGCCGGCATCATTGATGCCGGCGATGTTGGTGTAGGTGTAGCGGCCGGGAACGCGGGCACCCGCTTGGCTTTGGATGGTCGTCGCGGTGTCAATGGCGGCGCCGTCGCCAAACAGGTAGCGGTCGGTGGTGTCGCCGTCAGAGGCACGCACCGCCAGCGTGCTCACGGGCCTCGTGGTCACGTACGGACTCGTTGCCGTGGTAGCAGTATCGCCTGCGCCGTAAAGCGTTTTGTTCTCGTTGGGCGCGGCAGCCGTGCCGTTGTAGTCGCCGAAGGCAATATAAGTTTTCTCGTTAACAGCAGCCGTATTCGTATTGGTCGTGTAAACCATCGGCGGCAGGTCGCTCGTGGTCTTGCCACTACCGGGCTTTACTTCCACGCCCGCTGCGGAGAGGCTGTACTTACCATCCCCCGTGTCAACCTCGCCCAAGAGTACGCCCTGGGTTTTGCCCGCATTGTAGCTATTGCTGTCCATGAGCACGTTTACCAGATGGAACTGGCCGCGCCCGTCGCCCATAATGCCGCCGTTGGACCTTTCGCTAAACGTAGTGTTGGATACCTTTGTGTTGGTGACGTCGATGACGACGGATCCGCTGTTCTTCGCGTTATTCGCGCCCAACAAACCGCCACTCCAGCTGCCCTTAATCGCAGCACCCTCGATCTCAATGTTGTTGCAGTCTATATTCACATTGCTGTAGAAGAAGCCGATAAGCCCTCCCGAGCATTTGCCGGTGCCGGCAATGCTGACATTCTTGACATTGCAGTCGTCGAACCAGTACTTGTTGAGGCTACCGCTACTCGTAACCTCACCAATCAGGCCGCCCGCATTGTAGATGCTATTGTTCGTTCCGGTCTCATCGCCGATGACGGCGTTCTCGGTGCCGACTCTGCCATCAATGCGCACGTTGCTCATAGAAATAACGCCGCCACGGGCGCGTCCGACCACGCCGCCGGCGCCCATATGGTCATCGGAGTTCGACCCGGTGGCTAGCACGTTTACCCCAGAGATGACTGCCGTGCACGACGACTGGGCCGCTGTGGTGGTGCCGATGTTGGTGTTGACCGAGATATCGCTTCTTTCGACATAGCCGAGCACGCCGCCCACGTAGGGCACTGTCCCTGTGGCAGTTATGGTCGAGTTTTTGCCAACGGTCCTTTCACTCACCCCTGTGTCTGCGGTTGTCCACACGCCGCACGCCGAGGCGACCGTACCCACATAGCCACCGACATTCTTCTCGCCCGTGACGTTAAGGCCAGTGTATGAGCAGTCATAGAGATACGCGGGGCCCCACCCGTCCCCGAACTCGACCATATAGGTTCTGTCTTCACTCGTAGTTCGTCTGGCGCGGCCCGAGCTGCCAAGAAGCCCTCCTACGCTCTTTGCGCCCGACACGGTGCAGTTCTTCATCTGCACGTTGCGGTAGATGCCGCACGTGCCGTCGTCGTAGTTGGCCGTTGCACCCGCCAAAAGGCCGGCACCGGTAAGGTCGTTCGGCGCCTCTCCTGGTTTGGCTTCGCCGTTGGTGTCGATATAGGTGAGCGCTACGTTGCAGTTGCTAAAGGTGAGGTCTTTGACCTGCGCGCCGTCGTTCGCGGTGACGCTCTGCCCCACATTGGTGGAGGTGAACATCACGGTGCTGAATAGACCACCCACGCCCGAGACCTTATAGTCGTCGTCGACGTATTCGACGACGCCGTAGGCGGTGCCTTCGGTACCCACCGTGATGGTGGCGCCGTTACCGTCGATCGTGGCTACGTGCGGCGTAATACGGTCGCGGTCGGTGCCCGGCTGGTTCGAATTGCAAGCATTGGAATAGTAGCGGCCGTTTAGGCCCACGTACCCCGTGCCGTAGTCGGTCATATCGTAGGTGCTATTTTCTTTGAACTCCAGGCTCATGCCGATCGATTTTGATGCACACACGTAGCCCGTTTCGTAGCTGGCAGCGTAGGACGCCACCAGGTAGGGCGAATTCACATCGTCGTCATGGTCGAGCGGACCGTGCCACCCCTGCTTGCCGGGGGCCTTCTGATCGTCGTTTTTGGCGATTTCGAAATCGCCGGCAGCACTCTCAGGCTTGCCCACATTTGCGTAGCTAGCATTCCGTACCTTGCCATATTCCTTATTGCCAAACAGGTAGCCGCATATCGCCGGGTCTTGCGAATCGCTGCCCCAGTAAGCCTTGGAACCGCGAAACACGCCATTATTGGAGTAGTTGGTATGTGCCGCGCCAGCACCCGCACCCGAGCTGATGATGGCCGAGAGCACCAAAAGGCCCTGGGCGTTTTCGACCGTGGTCACGGGCGCCTCGGCGTTAGTGCCGATGTACTTATTGTCGGTGCCCGTGGTGGTGACACAGGGGGTTTCCTTGTTTATGAGCTCGTTGATTTTGTAGTTGGCGTCACCGTTATCGACGTTGCAGCCCTCGCTAAAGGCATAGCCGTCGATCACGCGGCCAACGTAAGGGTTATCGTACTGGTCATACTTTGCGGCATCTTCCTCAATGGGCTTGTACTTTTTGTTCTTTGTACCACCACGCCACGAGGTGCCCGTGTTGCGGAAAATCACGCCGCCACCCGCAATAGCGCCAACGTAGCCGCCAATGGGAACAAGATGCGATCTGCTGACATCGGGGTTGCTGACATCGGGGTTGCTGACATCGGGGTTGCTGACAACGGTAAAGCCGTACGCTGTCGAACCGTTATTTGGATTGTTTACGACCACGCCATCAATAATGTTATCGCCGCCAAGAATGCAGCCGATAACGCCGCCGAAAAACGCCGTCGGGACGCCGTCCGCATCCTTCTCAGAATAAGTAATAGTCGCGTGCGCATTCACATAGTTGATGTTGAGATTGCGCACCACGCTGCCATAACTATAGGGAATGAGGCCGCGAAGCGAACCCTCGTTATTCTCTATCTTGATGGTTGCCTTTTTATCACCTTTAGGGTTGCCAACGATGACGCCACGGAACGGGTTGGCTTTGTTGCCAAAACCGCCAAACGATGCACCGTCGAGGGTGATCGTATTACCCCCGGTAGGTTCAATACTGTAGTACGCGCTTTGGATATAGCGGTGCATCATCTCATCGGAAAGCGTGGCCGAAGGATCAGTGGTGTCGCCGGTCTTCTTTTCCCACTTCTTCCCAGTGTCTTTCGCCTGCTTATAGACGTACGTAACCTCATTGTCGGTTTTATTGTCGCCGCGGCGAGTACAGAGCGCACTCTGGTTGGCGGCAATGGTGACCTCCCAACCGTCGAGCGCAGTTTGGTTGTTGATGTAGTTGGCGATGGCGTTCATCTCCGTCGCGTCCTTAACGGCATACGGATCGCCATATGTGCCGCATCCCTCTACCAGCTTTGGAATGCGCTGGTTGACTTTAATTTCATGATATTGGACGCCGCTCTCGGTGGCCTTTCCCTTATAAACAAAAGGAAGATAGCCACCAAACCAAGGCCTGACGTCACCGTCCTTCTTACCATCAACCGTCACATAGCCGATAACGGTGCCATACGTCGCTTCGTCGTAATACCAAAGCTGCTTGCCCGGGTACTCCGTACTCCCATCAATCTCGGATCCGTAGGTCACCTTGCCTGCATCGGCATCAGCCTTAGTAAAGGTGTAGTCCGCAGAACCCGTGCTCGTGCTTCCGTAGCCAAAACTCTCCAGCAGGCTCGCATGGGTGAAGATCGTATTGTTCTTTTGGCTGGGCAAGCTGATTTGCTCAAACTTCGCCGTCACCTGATCGGCCTCACTGCCTACACCAAGCTTTCCGAACAGCGACGTAGCCGCCTTGGTGCCACTCGTGTACCCAGTAGTCTTGATATTCTTCGCGTTCAGGCTCACGTACTTCTGCATCTCGTTGATGAGCAGAGGCATATAGGCGTTAGCGTCCGTGGCGCTGTTGGCGCCGTCGACAATCAGATTGTTGAGCGTAAGACCATCAATTGAGATCTTTCTAATCTTGGTGCCATTGCCGTCGCTGGACCCACATACGTAGCGGCACACGAGCGCGCCCGATGAGCTTCCGCCCGCGCCAATAGCGTCAGTAGAGCTCTTTCCGTCATTGATAACGGGCCCAACGGTACCACCCAAAGTGACGTTGCTTACTGTGAGATCGCCGTCTGCCACCGTTTGAAAAAGACCGCAGTGCATGTTCTCGTGCTGGGTGGCATCGGAGTTTAGTTTGTTGCCATTCTGCTCGGCCTTGATCTTGGAGTAGTAGAAGGTGATGGCCGCATTATTAACCGTCACCTCTCCGATCGGTTGAGTGGGATAGTAGCTGTAGCCGGCCAAATCGATTGTGCCGGTTATGGTTATGGAACCATCAAGCCCTGTCGTACCATCGGGAACGATTGTCGAACGAATACCGGCGGGAGCATAGCAGAAAGCAGACCATAAGAGCAGCTTGTCCGCCGTATTGATTTGGCCACCGCTAAAGCCGCCTTCACAATTCTTAGAGGCTATGTCGAGGTTGTAGAAGTAGCGGGTATTGCCGTTCGTATTCTGGCTTCGACCGAAAGACGAGCGATTATGGTAGCTGTTGTCTTTTGTGGAATCGCCGTCCATGTCCAGCTTGTTTTTCTGTGTGTGTAGCGAAACGACCGTGTTCCAGTCGGCGTCCATGAGCTTGCTGCCTTTGTTTGGTTGTACACCGCTGCCAACCCATTCGTCAAAGGACTCTACGCTCGACGCGTTAATGGCTTCGCTGCCGCTGGGCACCCTGTAGGCGGTACCCCAATAAGCCCTGTCTTCCAGGTACAGGCCTATATAGTTTTCGACGCCATATGCCGTCTTATTATCCACCTTGCAGCCACGACAAACTAGAACGCCGAGCGTCTTGGCAACGTCCGCGTTAATGGTTACGCCCGAAAGGTCGATGGCGTAGTCATTGATGATCCAGTGGCCGCTAGCAGCGTATACAAGACCGCCGAGCTCAGTAGAGCCATCCGCAGTCACGGTCGTGTTGTCGGAAGTTTTGAGGGCATAGGTGTCGGCGCTGGTGTTTACCTTGTCTTTGCCAATGGTAACGATAGTGTTGCCCCAGCTGTAGCCCAAAAGGCCACCAGCGCCATTCAACTTGTCGCCATTCTTGCCCACGGTCATTTTGAATCCATTTAAGCTAAGACCAGTAATAGTAACGGACTTCTTATTCGATCCCTGCGCAATGGAGCCGATAAGGCCGCCGGCCTGCACGACCTTGTCTTTCGCCGCGTTGCCGACGTTGAGCGTGCCGCCGACGGTGAGCTTGGTAACGTTAATGGTGGTGGCGCTGTCGTTGACCCAGCCGATCGCGCCGCCAATGGTTGCGCCGCTCTTGAGCTCGCTGGTTTCGCCGCGCTTGAGCTCTTTCGGGAACGTGATGGTCGCCTTGGCGGCGGAGGCGGTGTTGCCGTTGGCCTCGAACGCCACCGTTGCAGTGCCCATCACGGAGCCGGCAATGCCACCCACGTTGGCAGCGTTAGCAAATGTCTGGTCACAGGTAATCGCAGCTTGGGCGGTAGCACCCTTAAACGTCGCATTGCCCGTTATGTTCGCGGCAAACGATCCTGCGTGGACCTCGACACCATTGTCAAAGCGCAGGCTTCCTTTAACGGTCACGTTGCTGATGGAGGCGCCGGTGCCCAGCATGGCAAACAGGCCCTGGCGACCATGGCGATAGATCTTGCCGTTGCCCGCACTCGCGTCATTACCGTCGAGAGCAATGTCCCCGCGCATGCCGTAGGGCTCGCCCACGGACAAGCTTATGATGTGGCCACCGCCATCGAGTGAGCCGGTAAATCCGTGCCCGCTCTCATTAACGCCACCGAAGTCAATGGGGGCTCGGTCTTTAGTGAGTCCGGTGAGGCCCGTTCCCGAAAGGTTGATGTCGCTGGAAAGATTGATGCTTGCCGAAGGAATCTGGCTGGTGAAGTTGTCGTTTGCGACACCGTTCACGACAGGGAAGTATCCACTCGTTTGCCAAGTGATCGCCAGCTTCGCAAAATCGTCGGCGTCTGCCAGCGTAAACGCACCGTCGGTTTTTGTGAGGTTCGAGGCAAAGTGCCACTGGTGCGATTCGTCGATAGTGATGAGGTTTTCGCTCAGTCCGCCGCCCAGGCGAATGACCTGGCCATAGCTGTACACGTCATCGATCTTGACCGGGTTGCCGGGACGCTTATACTGCCATTTCGTCGTTTCGCCCATTTTGACGCCCGCATCGCTTCCGCTGCCGGCGGCAAAAATCAGCGAGTTAAAGTTCTCGTAGACCAGCTGCGCGGTGTGGTCGTTTTCCGCGAATCTGGCGTCCGACAGGTCGGTGATACCGCTGAACTTGACGACGCCGAGCCACGACGACCCAACGACTCCGGCAAAGCCGCCGTTTGTGCCGCCGATGGTAGCGCCGCTGGCGGTTTTGACCTTCAGGCCACGCACTTCTAGAACGTTGTTTGTGCCCACGACACCCACGGCGCCGCCGTACTTGCCATTATTACTGGCGTAGCCCGAGGTTGCACACGTCACCGTTACATCGCCGATGACCACGGCGGACACGTTGTCGCTCCCGCCGCCTTCACCAAGGTAGCCTACCAGGCCGCCCGCATACGCGAGCTTGCCGTTAGAGCCCACGCCAAACGACACCTCAGCGCCACCCTTCACCGTGAACGCGTGCAGTGCGTCACCGTATTTCTGGCCCCACAGCTTGCCCACCAAGCCGCCGTAGTTCCCGCGCACGCCGTTGTTGTTGCTGTTGTCCGCGCCGTTTTGCAGCGTGCTTTTATACAATCCGCCGTTTACGGTCACATCGCCGTTCGAGATGTCGAGCACGCCGAACAGGCCACCGACAGAGGGGGCGGCGGTCGTGTTGGCCACACTGAGCGCCACGCCCTCGCCAAAATCGAAGGTGCCATTCTCGATAGTGAAATCGCTGGCAAACGAGGCGTCACCGATAAGGCCGCCGGCATACGTACCGGCTGATGACGACCCAACCGAGTGCGCTGGCTTGATACTGATATCCTTGCCCGAGGCATCTTTTCCGCTGTTGTCCGTATCTACGGCAAGCGTAAGCCTGGTCGCCTTACCGATAAGGCCGCCCGCCGCATTATTACCCGCGACGCTCAGTGCCGAAACATCGACATTCGAAGCAAGGGTGACGGCAGCCCCCTCGCCTGCCTCGCCAATAAGGCCGCCGGCATTGGCACCAGCGCCCGTAGCATCGATGGTGGGGGTGCCGTTGAAGCTCTTCGGCAGGCCATTCAGCCCCGCGATCGTAAGAGATGCGCCTGCAGTAAGGGTGTTCGCGAGTAGGCCCAGATTGCCCGTGGACGATTGCATGCCAATCGCCAGGGGGCTATTCGCGCTTGTCGAATACGTGGCGTCAAGCGTGAGCTCGCCCGTAACCTCACCCACGAGCGGCGAAGTGAGCTTGACGACGCTCGTATCGCCGCTCTCGGGCTTGTCTACGGTAATGGCAGCGCTGAGCGTCTTGCCCGCGCCCGTGACCTTTGCGGCCACGATGGGCTGAGCATCGGTGCCCTTCCAGGTGAGCTTTACGGTGCCGTTGTTATCGTTGAGCTCGATGTTGTTGAAGAGCGTCTTGTTGGCGGTAAGGGACCTGCCGCCCAGGTCGAGCGTACCCTTGAAGGGGTAGGCATCGCGGCCGAACCCCTGGAACGCGAGATTGCCCAGGTCGCCCACGGCCTGCGCGCTGCACACGTCGAAGTCGACGCCGCTCAAGCCGGTCTTGGAGATGCTCGCGTTCTGGTAGATGGCGGGGTCGGTGTTGGAGATGGCGATAAGGTCGGCGTTGGATCCGAAGGTGATGGCCGTGACCTCGCCAGCGTCGTTCACGGTGACCTTGCCGTCGACCAGCGCGTCATCAAGCTCACCAGCGGTCTTGATGGCGGGGTCGGTGCTAGCCTGCGCAGCCGCATCTGTGTCCGCGTCATCCGCCTGATCTTCGTCGGCGGCGCCCTCATCGGCAGCCGCATCGTCTTGGGATGCGTCGCCCTCCGTTGGGGTATCGCCGTTAGTGGTTCCATCGGTCGTGGAGTCCTGCGATTCGCCAGCGTTGGTAGAACCGTCGCCGCCCTCGGTGGCGCCCGCGTCGGCGCCCGGAGTCGTCGCGGCATCATCAGATGCAGCCTGGTCAGTATCTTGCAGCGCGGTAGCCACAGCATCCTGTACGGAGCGCGCCGTGTTGCCCGCGGCGCGCGCGGCGGAGACGGACGCCTCCATAACGGCGTCGAGCTCTTGCGCGAACACCTCTGTGGAAGGCGCGAGCGCCTGGAAAATCATGATCGCAGTCAGGCATGCGGTTGTTATGCGCTTTGCCGTTCTCATCTGGTCCTACCTCGTTCTATCTCATGCCCCGCGTGGGGTCTCAAAATCTATGCTTGCGGATCGCTTCGGCTAGTTCTGTGCGGCCGAACACGTAACGCCAATGGCTTCCCAGCTGGTCGGCTTCGAATCGCCCTTCCGGTAAAAGGTGATGATTTCCGAGCCAGGAGATGCATCGTATGTGATCGAGTTGCCGCTGACGGCTGCTTGCCCATTACCGTTCTTGTGATTCGCCTCAAAGAACGGATCGAGCTCGACCCCGTCCCCCCACGTGAGCTTTACCTTAGTCGTAACGCCCGTAACCGTCACGCGATAGTTGTAGGCATCAAAAGCGTTGATGCCCAAGTTCTTATCGGTATCCGAGTTCTTGTCGACCCACTCGCCCGAAACGCCCGAAGCCGTCACCTCTGCACGTTCGGAAGGCGCAATCTTGGCGGCGAGCCATTTAAGGTTGGTGCCAGGGCTATTGGAGCCGACCCGGGCTTTAACGGTGAAGGATGCTTTGTTGAGGTCCGCCTTGGAAAACGTAACCTTATAGGTATACATGGTTGCCTTGTTGGCAGGGAAGGAAAGGTCGACCGTGCCGCCCGCCGCCAGCGTGGGCTTACCGTTAACACTCCAAGTGCCCGTCGTTCCCGTCGCCTCCACGCTCAGCGTCGCGTTAACGTCCTTGTCGTTGACCTTGTTCTTGTCGCCCAGCAGATGGTTGTAAATGCGAAAGGTAAAAGAGCAGTTTTCCCCACTCGTGTCGGCGATGACGCTTCGGACGGCAATACCCTCGTCATTCAGCGTCTCATTCGTGTAGCCCGTAAGCATGTCCGAGGCAAACAGCGCCTGCGACGTGCCCGAGACAGCGACCGACTTAAGAAAGTCACCCGCCAAAAAGGCCGTGTAGGTAAGGTAGGTACCCGCCACAATCGCGACGGCGCATAGCAGCACCGCAACCGCCCATAGACGCTTGCGCACTTTAGAAGTAGGGGTCGCCGACTCCGCGCAGCAAGACTCTGCCTTAGAATCATCAACCTGTGCAAAGTGCTTGCCAGCAGGCCTTGCGATTTCATTTTGCTCTTTCTTGTCTTTTCGCATCTGGCACCCCTCCCTTCCTACTTATTAGTTATTAGTGCCGCTCATGCCGCGAGCAATTAGGTAGACCATGTCGGTCTCTTTGACGTTGGAGACCGTCTTTCCGTTTACGGTCACAACACCCGGATTCCACGTGCACTCGATGATGAAGTTCGTGGCGGCGTTGGCCGTGTTGCCATTCCAGCCATCGAGCCCACTCCCTGCGAACTTTTGATACCGATACAGCGGACGGGCGTTTTTCTGGACTTTCGCGTACGAGCCGTACGTCGGGTCGTTTGCCTCAAGCTCTTTAGCCAACGCACTTGTCCTGTCCGCGGAGTTGATAAAATGGAACTCAATCGGGGCGCCCTTCTTGCTCCACGAATACGGCTGATTGAGCCCGTCGAGGCCGACCACAGTGCCGCTCGTATTACTCGGATCGTTGACCGTTACTCGGTAGACGTTGATCGTCAGCCCCGTGATATTCGTTGTGTTGGTAACCTGCAGCTCAAACGCTTGACCGCCGGCAGCGGGATCGCCATTGTCGCTCTGCACACAAAACGCGCGACGAACGGTCACGGTACCGTTGGAGTTTTTCACATCACCGCGCGACTCGTCATACGAAATCTCGATGGGCTCAATGCTTGTCTGGTTGGGACCCATGATCTTGAGCTGCGCGGGCGTTTGAATCTTGCCCACCGTAGACAGACTTTTGCTGCCCACAAACCACGAGAGCGATAAGCCGATGATAAGAGCGATTGCCGCCAGCAATATCAGGACCGCAAGGGCCTGTGCGCGGTGGCTTTCTATCCAATTGCGGGCATCGCCGAGGCGCGTTTGCATGGTGCTCATGAGCTCACGCCCTCCTGAGCGCTAATTCTAAGTTGGATGTATTTGACCTTATTGCCGATCTGCTCGTCGGCATTGTTGTACAGCGCCGAGCAGATGGCGGTGTCGCTGAAGGACATGTCAGCCGAAACCGCAGGAGCGTTGGCGGCTTCCACACTACTTGCCGTGCCGTAAAAGTAGTTCGCTTTATGCGCGTTCATATCTGCCTGCAGAGCGCCGTAGTCAGACTTTGCGTCGCCCGCCGCCGCAAACAGATTCTTGTAGTAATTCGTATTGCCGGTAAGGATGAAGTTCTGGAAGTACTCCGGCCACACCCAGTACAGATTGATGGTGACGGGCTGGTTCGTTGGCTTGGTCATATCGCCGTTTTCGCAAAATTCGCTCTTGCGAATCTCGATCTTGCTATCAACCACGCAGCCCGAGTAATACCCGTTCTGGTCGCAGCTCGTAAAGAACAGCAAGTGGCCTTTGATCAAGCCAAGGAGCGCCTCCGCCTCGGGCGCCAGCGTTCCTCCGTCCCCAACAACGCCAACAATGTTCGTGACCTTAAGCACGCGCGACAAGTTGATCGTGACCCCGTCCAGGTCATCCACCAGCGGCTTCACCGTAAATGTAATCTTGCCGCGAGCACCCGGGTACAGAGAGCCCGCGGTCTCGTTGTTCAGGTTGGAGCCGAGCGTTACCGTCATGGCGTCGGTCGTATCGAGCTTCGCAATGTTTTGCTTTTCGGCGTCCGTGCGCTCGTAATAGCCCACGTGTGCGCCGGACTCACCCTCGCCCGCGGCGGTCAGCGTGTACCGATCCGCCTTCGCCGCGATCGTGCTCCCGGTGGCGCTCACTCGGTTATTCGCGGCAAACCAGGCCAGGCACGCAAAGATGGCAACGATGGCGGCCAGCACAAACAGACCGCTCACCAGGAAATCCTTCCAGAAATCCTTGAGGGTCCGCACGTGCTCGTCGGCAGCTTGACGGTACTCGGCCGCCGTCTTGTGCTGCTGGAGCTCGCTATGTCGGTCCATGCCACTCATCGCTTACGTTTGCCCTGCTTGCGGGCTTGCCATCCTTTTCCGCTCGGTCGCGTTTATCCGTTGTTCGCAGGTAGAGAATTCAGACAGAATACAACACCGTACGATAAGGTAAAAGAATAGCATTGACCTGCGGTCGCTCCACAACGCAAGCCTTAATGATGTCTTAAAAGTCAAATCCTTGGTGCAAGGGGTCAGGTCACTTCGCACCAACATGGCGCAAACAAACATGACCACTTGCACCAATCTGTGGCACCGGGCAGCGGACACACGGCGTGCCGCCCCTTAACACCCCAACGCGCGAACGGGTATCACGTAGATACCGTCCTCGACCTCGCGGGCGTACTCACCCACCCCCACAATCACGGCCATAAACTCCGGTTCGCGTGTGCGTGAACGATGATTTCCACAGACCTTCTTGCGAACGCGCCTGAGGCTCTCGACACCGGCGCTCGCTTTATCTTCACTCACCTTAATCTCAAAGGCGGCCCACCGTCCGTCGGCTAGCTGCACGATAGCATCGCACTCAAGGCCCGAATCGTCGCGATAATAGCGCACGGGCGTGCTATCCAGCAGGTCGAGCGAACGTGCGTAGACCGAAAGGTCTCGTATGACCAAATTCTCAAACACCAGACCAAATGTCTGCCAGTCAGCAAGCAGCGCCTGCGAGGACATACCTAGCAAGGCGCAAGCAAGGCTCGGATCTGCCAGATAGCGCTTGGGCTTGACGGTAAAGCGCCGCTTGTCGCGCGCGGCGGGAACCCAACCGGGGACCTCCTCGAGAATGAACATGCCTTTGAGGGCATCCAGGTACCTGCGCACCTTGGTCTCATCGGCAAACGCTGCGGGCTCCTCCTCGGCACCGAACATATCCATAAGAATCGTTTTATACGTGGTTGCCTGTCCCAGATTGCGCGCGATCGATGCTGACGCTCGACGGGCAATATCGGGGTCGAGACCGACCGCCGGGAAGCTGCTCGAAAACGTGGTGTTGAGATATTCGCGGGCGATGAGCTGGGCGTCAGCCGAAACCATATCGATCGCCTCGGGCCAGCCGCCGCGGCAAGCGGCTTCGACAAGCCCCGGCGTATCGCCATTGCACCGGCAGGGCTCAAAACGATGCTCAAACAAGCCCGCCAGGCTCACCTTGCCGTTGGACTCACCTGTCTCGGCAAGCGTCATGGGGTGCATGCGGACGCGGCCGATGCGGCCGGCTCCACTATGCGCGGGCGCCTCCGCCTTTGAGCCAAACGCGGGCGTGGCGGAACCCGTGAGGATATAGGCGCCGCGCGTACCCCGGGTGCGGTCGACCTCGTGTCTAACGTAGTCCCAAATCCGGGGAACGCGCTGCCACTCATCGATAATATGCGGACGGTCTCCCAGCAACATCATCGCCGGGTCGGCACGCGCGAGGTCGAGATTCTCGTCGACATACGAGGCGGACGCCCCGTGCTCGAGCGCGGCCCACGTCTTGCCGCACCACTTGGTGCCCGCAATCTCGACCGCGCCAAAGACACGAAGGTAGCGCTCGATTTGCGCATCCACGATACGTGGGATGTATCCGTCCCGATGTAGCCTCTCACCTGCCATGAGCCACCTCCGCAGATTTCCAGTTCCTGCTTTCTGATTCTTCTATTCCACTGTAGCAAATTCGGATTTTCGGGTGGTTGCGATTCGGATTTTCGTGTTCATATAATTCGGATTTTCTGGTGCATGAGATTCGGATTTTCTGAACCGGCTGGTCAGGGGCATCTCTTATTGGCAAAAAGACGGGGAGCACCGATACGGCACTCCCCCGTCCACTCAATACGCGATGGCTTTCTCGGCTACAGCTCGTTGGCCGCGTGATACGCCGTGCGAATGGCGCTCGCGATGTCGGCGGTGCGCTCGCCCGAGCAGTCGCCCACGCAGGTCACGGGCACCGTCACGCCGTCCAGATCAAACGCGTTGGCCTCGGAGCCCACGGCCATCACCACGTAATCGCAGGCGATCTTCACCGGCTCCTCGGCGCCGTCCTCGGCGGTGCGAACAGCCTCCACGCCCTCGTCGGTAATGGCGGTCAGGCGGGTCTTAACATGCTGCTCCACGTTATGCTCGGCAAAGTCGCTCATAATCAGCGGCAGAATGGTCTCGGACTCGCCCGCGGCAATCTTGTCGAGCATCTCCACGATCGCCACCTCGCAGCCGCGCTGCAGCAGGTACTCGGCAGTCTCGGTGCCCACCAGGCCGCCGCCAATGACGGTGACGCGGCCCGTAAGCTCCGCCTTGCCGGCCAGCACGTCCCAGCTCGAGACGACCTTCTCCGAGTCGGCACCCGGAACGGGGATGACCACGTCGTGCGCGCCCACGGCCACAATCGCGGCGTCGGCGGCGTTGAGGTCCTCAGCGGTAACGGCATGGTTGAGCTCAACCTTCACGCCCAGGCCAGGCAGAATCTTCTCGTAGTACTCGACCGAGCGCATGATCTCGTCCTTGCGCGGAGGCGCGGCCGCCAGCACAATCTGACCGCCCAGATGATCGCTCGCCTCGTAGACGGTCACGTCGTAACCGCGCTTGGCCGCCACGCGCGCGGCCTCCAGGCCGGCAATACCGCCGCCCACCACGGCGATCTTCTTGTCGCCCTCGCCCGGCTTAATGGCGATGGTCGCCTCGTCGCCGTTCTCGGCATTAAGCACGCACGAGATGTACTTGCGGTTTTGAATCGCGTCGACACAGCCCTTATTGCAGTTGAGGCACTCGCGAATGGGCTCGCCCGTGGCGGCCTTCAGCGCAATGTCGGGGTCGCACATGAGCGAGCGGCCATAGGCGACGATGTCGGCAGAGCCATCCTCCAGGATCTTCTCGCCGGCCTCGACCGAGACCACGCGGCCGACGGTTGCCACCGGCACGGAGACCAGGGCCTTGACGCGCTCGGCCACGGGCAGCGTCCAGTTGTAGGGCATGGCGCCCATGGGCGGAATGGTGTCACCCATGTTGCCGGTGTGATTTGCCTGTGCAACCTGGATCATGTCGATGCCCGCGCTCTCGAGCAGCTTGGCAAACTCGCAGGCCTCGTCGGGCTGCAGGCCGCCCTTACCGCGCGGCGTGCCGTCGGGGTTCTCCATGATCACGGGGAGCTTGTACTCCACCATCAGCTGCGGCGCGGCTTCCTTAATGGCAGCGACGACCTCCAGCGCGTAGCGAACGCGGTTCTCGAACGAGCCACCGTACTCGTCGGTGCGCTTGTTGAGGATGGCCGAGCACAGCGAACCCACCAGGCGGTCGCCGTGGACCTCGATGGCGTCGATGCCGGCCTGCTGCGCGCGAGCGGCCGAGGCAGCGATGGCCTCCTTGATCTGGGTGAGCTGCTCTACGCTCGCCTCGTTCACGAAGTGCTGCATATCGTGGTGCAGCTTGGCATAGGCCTGCTTGCGGATCTCGTTGGACTCGGCCATCTTGGCGGCAAAGGTCCCCTCGTCACCGGCGGCCTTGGCTTCCTGCGCGGCCTTGGCGGCGGCCATGGATCCCATGACCATGCGGCCGACGCCGGGCACGTCGTACTCGGGGTGGAACAGCTGCAGCGCGACCTTGGCACCGTGCTTGTGGACGGCGTCGGCCAGGGCCTTAAACGTGGGGATCTGGGCGTCAGTCGCCAGCTTGGGCGTGGGGCTCGCGGTCATAACGGGGGCGACGTCGCCGATGACGATGTAGCTCACGCCGCCACGGGCCAGGCGCTCGTAAAAAGCCAGGCTGCGCTCGCCAATGGAACCGTCACGCTCCTCGTAGCCGGTCGTCAGCGGCGGGAACATAATGCGGTTCTTGAGCTCAAGGGGGCCAACCGTAATGGGCTGGAGCAGTTTGGATGCAGGTGCGGTCATGGACATTCCTCTCTTGTAGGCGCGGCGGCGATGGTGCCGCGTAGTTGTCTAGAGGATATGGCATGAGAGCACGGCGGCACAACGAAAATCGGCGAATATCAGGTGACGGCAGGTGGATGGGACGGGGCGGCCCGTCGGTTTGTCTCAATCTGTAACAGTTACTCGGCAAAAACCGGGTCTTACTGTTACAGATCAAGACAAACGGGAGCGGTCCGTCGGAAAATCTCGATCTGTAACACTTACAGACCAAAAACGACCCTAGATGTTACAAATCGAGACGAACAAATTCGGTCCGACCAAACATCTCAATCTGTAACATCTAGGCCCACTTTTGGCCCCTACCTGTTACAGATCGGGACAACGGGAACCGTCCCAACAAAATGTCTCGATCTGTAACATCCATCGGCCAAAAACGACCCCAGGTGTTACAGATCAAGACAAACCAAACCCGCCTGCTAGAAAATCTCAATCTGTAACAACAACTCGGCAAAATCCGTCCCTCGTGTTACAGATTTAGACAAACAAAGATCGTCCTGCCGAAACATCTCGATCTGTAACACCTAGCCGCCCAAATCGGGTCCAGATGTTACAGATCGAGATTTTGTTTGGGAAGTTGAGAACTGGGTCGAAAACATTGATCCGCAATAACAAAAAAGCTCGCCGGCTAGGCCGACGAGCTGCAAGTTCTTGGTCGCGGGGGCAGGATTTGAACCTACGACCTCCGGGTTATGAGAGTGCTTTATACTATTCTGTCCTGCAAATCTAATCGCTCTTCTTTCATATGATAATATGGTATTTGAGCTGCTGTTTTATTCATACAGTTCATATGGTTGCGTAGTGTTTAATCATTCGGTTAGTTCTTTAGAATCAGCTATTTGCTACATGATTGCTACAACGCTGCTACAAATACGAATATGAAATGTTCTTGAAGGGTTTGGCTATGGGCACGCTTTACTACACAGGGCAAGAGTTGCTAGAGGATAAAAAGCGTGGCAAGTTTCGCGGGCGGCTGTCATACCGTGACACCAACAACAAACGCCGATACATAACGCGCACGCTAAAGGCTACTGGTAAGCGGGCGGCAAACGCAGAGCTTGCGGCGTGGCGGCAGGAAAAAGAAAAGGAACACAGCGAAAGCCTAGCCCACAACGGCGGCATATCGTTGCCTATAGCAGATATGCCCATACCAGATTATGTGTCTCAATACATAGATGCAAAGGAGCAGACCAAGGCTATTGAGCCGTCAACCATAAGCAGCTATCGCGATTCGTTGAGATATATAGCCGCAGCTTTTAGCGAAACACGAATAAAAGATTTGCAACCTATTGATGCTGAAAGATGGATAGCGGAGCTTGTAAAAGAAGACCGTTCGTCTTCCACAATAGGAAAGGCTTTCAGACTGCTAAAGATGGTTCTCAATAGCGCTATTGCTACGGGCGTTATTGACCAGAACCCGCTATCCCTTGTTAAGCCGCCCAAGCGCGTCAACAAAAAGCAGGGCATCAACGCGCTAGACGAAAGGGCGCTTGCCGAACTTCTCGGAAAGCTAAACCTGCTTGAGCTGTCGCCCGTCACTGTCGCGGCATACATTGCACTCAACACAGGAATACGGCGTGGTGAGGTATGCGGACTGCAATGGAGAGACATTGACGCGGACAATCGCGTTATATGGATTAGGCGTTCTATTGGGCTTGGTAAAGGAGGTGCATACATCAAGCAGCCAAAGACCGACAGGGCAAGAGACGTTGTTCTGCCCGACACTTTGCTAGAAGTGCTTGAGCAATGGCAGGAAAAACAGCGGCAGACATTTGCCGATAACATGGCATCGCTTGACCCCAATTCTTTCATTCTTGGCGATGCGCTCGGGTACTACCACCCAGACAGGCTGTCTAAAGACTGGGCATCATTAACAAAGATGCTCAATACACGTGGCACCGAGGGACGGCGTTTATCTTTTCACGACCTACGGCACACGTGGGCAACATTAGCGCTTGCCCACGGCATGGACGTTAAGACCGTCTCAAGCAACCTAGGACACGCCAATGCGGCTATGACGCTTAACGTATATGCAAGTGCAGACCCAGACGCAAAGCGGCGGGCGGCGGGCATCGTAGAAAGCCTAATGAGGTACGACCCACCAACAAACAGGTAAGTATGTTTCTATATCTAGAAAGGACATAGCAGCATGGATAAACAAAGCAAAGCACTGATAACGTTCAACGATGAACCAGAGGACGCTATTTCAGCCTTAAACAGCCTTAAATGGCGCGGCGTGCCCGCTGAAAATGCTTGCAGGTAGAGCCGATGCGGGCATATGCCCAGATAATTACGATGGCGGAGACCATTACGTTCTTTATACGTCTGGGAACTGAACAAGGTATCATTGTTACTCTTAAAATGTCACAACCATCCAAAAGACTTATCGGCCCTTTTTGATTTGAGTATTTATTCTCATCCTGTTCCCAATCTGCTCTGCAGAGGAAACCCTCTGCCCACAGAAAATAATTTGCTCCCTAAACACAGTAATGAAACCGAAGGGTTCATTATGAAGTGCGGTAGAGCAAGGCGAAGCCGCGCGGGCCGTCGAGCAAAACAAATTGACCGTCTATTCATGAAACTGCAAATGGGACAAATTTGCACTTCTTATATATAAGACTCACAAATTTGTCCCAAATTATCTATCGTTATTTTCTGCTTATCAAACTGAATCGATGACTGTCGCTCTTTTTCTCTTGGACGATGTACTCATTTTTTCAGCTCTTCCGCTGTTGCTTTCCACCCTATTAGACGTCCTTGCTCGTCCTTAAAACCCAGTTTTCCACGAAGCTCGTCTTTCATTTTCTTATC
>ENA-OQCL01000329-OQCL01000329.1-human-gut-metagenome-genome-assembly--contig:-NODE-329-length-23910-cov-3.001850_pt1 | contig 23910 bp, 23 predicted proteins | sample MGYA00242502_ERZ504586 | MGnify/ENA primary metagenome ERZ504586 (study PRJEB26092, sample SAMD00036316) | human gut metagenome | host: Homo sapiens | study: EMG produced TPA metagenomics assembly of... | reverse complement strand
GAGTCAAAGAAATGACAATGGGGAGGAAGAAAAGGGTTCAATGTATTACGCAAAGGATTTGGCAGCATATATTGTAACGAAGTGTATTGAAGACGGTGAGCCGATTTCAAATTTATATCTGCAAAAGATTTTGTACAGTGTTCAGGAATTGTTTTTGACAGTGCGCAGAGAAAGATTGATCGCGGATGAGTTTGAAGCATTCGGGTTTGGGGCGTGTGTGCCTAACGTGTATTACAGCTATTGTCATTATGGCGTAGAAAAAAATAACGATGGAAAGAGTTGGAAAAGTTGTTGAGATTGATCCTGTAACAAAATCCGTTGTGGATGGGATAACAGAAATGTACCGTCGATTAAAACCATGGGAAATACCACAGCCGAAAGCGTGGGAAATCATCTGGGACAATGGGAAAGGGAAAGAGCAGGTTATACCCGTGGAGCTGATTGAAAAATTATGTGAAAAAAGGTGTTGACTTTCTGTAATTAAAGATGGTAATTATAAACAGGCTGATTAACAAAGAAGAGGTTCGAGATGGATGAGAAGATGTCCATTTGGGGCTAAACTGCTTGTCTGGACGATGGCGTAGCCGCGAAGCGACGGGCGAGTTAGTGAGTTTGTTAAGGAAATACCATGGACGATTAGCTCAGTTGGGAGAGCGTCTGCCTTACAAGCAGAGGGTCGGCGGTTCGAGCCCGTCATTGTCCAGTGGCGCAGTAGCTCAGTTGGTTAGAGCGCCAGCCTGTCACGCTGGAGGTCGTGGGTTCGAGACCCATCTGCGTCGTTGCCATTGCGAGGTGCAATGGCTTTTATTATGTATCAGGATGGTCCGCTGTCCGTTGGCTGCGCTGGCGGTTATGAACGTCTGCAAGATGAAAGGAGAAAGCACATGGATATCATCAAACAGATCGAAGAAGCACAAATGAAGACCGACGTTCCTGAATTTCGTCCTGGCGACACTGTTCGCATCGAAGTAAAGGTCGTCGAAGGGAACAGAGAACGTCTGCAGGCATACGAAGGCGTTGTCATCAAACGTGTTGGCAAGGGCCTGACGGAAACCTTCACGGTTCGTCGTACTGCTTACGGCGTTACCAGTGAACGTATCTTCCCTATCCATTCCCCACGTGTGGCTTCCATCAAGGTTGTTCGCCAGGGGCGTGTACGTCGTGCGAAGCTCTACTACATGCGCGATCGTTACGGCAAGGCTGCTCGTATCAAAGAAATCCATCGCTAATCGAAAATCCGGATGTGCCAGTTGGTGCGTCCGGTTTTTTTGTGCGGAGAAATTCTGTAGGATTTTATAATTGGGATCAGAAATTGTTGTGGTCACAACATCGTGGATGGATTAATCGGCGTTATCATAACCATAAATTTTAACGGCTCTGTCGCCACCGCTGGGCGGCGGGGCTCGGCAAAGGGGTTATGTATAATGGCGGAAGCAAAAGTTCTCGTACGAAGCTCTACATCCACACGCTGATCATGCTTGTGCTGATGGCGAGCGGCTGGTTCCTGTCTGAAGGGCAGGTGCTGACGGAATATGGTGTGCGCATCACGATGATCTTCGTGGGTGCGATCTGGGGCTGGATTTTTATCAATCTGATCATCCCAAGCTTTGCGGCGCTGATCTTTCTGGTGCTGGCAGGGATGGGCACGGCGAAGGAGGTTGTCGGCGCTGGCTTTGGCGCTGAGATCATCCTGCTGATCGTGTTTTTCTCGATCTTCACGCAGTGGCTGGAAGATATCGGCCTGACGAACACGATGGCGAAGTGGCTGCTTTCGCGAAAATTCCTCAGCGGCAAGCCATATGTGTTCATCTTTATGCTTTTCCTGGTGACGTTCCTCTGCGGATTTTTCGTGGGGATCTATGCGACGATCTTCCTGATGTGGGGGATCTGCTACCGCATGCTGCAGGATATGGGCTTTAAGCGCGGCAGCAAGGAATCGAGCTTTATCCTGATCGGTGTGGCCTTTGTCAGCATCATGGGGATGACGGTGAAGCCATGGTCGCCATGGGCGATGGTTGGGGTCAACGGTCTGCGCTCGGTGACGGGCGAGGGGGTTGTCTTCCTGCCATACAGCTGCTTCATGGTTGTGATCTCGCTGGCGAGCACGCTGCTCTTTATGCTGTTTGCGAAGCTGATCCTGCGTCTGGACATGAGTGTGATGAAGGACAAAGACTTCACTGGCCTGGCGAAGGAGATCCAGGTGACGAAGCAGCAGAAGCTGGGGGCTGTGATGCTGATCCTGCTTCTGGTGGCGCTGTATATTCCAAGCGTGCTGCCGGATGGGCTGATCAAGACGATGCTTTCCACGCAGGGAGCAACGGGGCTGTGCATCATCATGCTGTTGGTGCTGAGCTTTGTCTACTTTGACGGCAAGCCTGCGATCGATTTTGTGGAGCTTGCGAAGAAATCGATCCCATGGAACATGGTCTGCCTGCTGACGGCGGTTGGGCCGCTGGGCGATGCGCTGATGAGCAGCGACACGGGCTTTACGAAGGCGATCATGGCTGGCCAGAGCCCAACGATGTTCTACATTTTCACGATCATTCTGGCCTGCGTGCTGACCCAGTTCATGAACAACACGATCCTGCTGGTTGTGATGACGCCGATGTTCTGCACAATCGCAGGGATGGTTGGCGCAAATCCGATCCTGGTGGCGTCGATCCTGATCTTCGACCTGACGGCTGCGCTCTGCACGCCCGGGGGCAAGCTCCCGCGCCGGGCTGGTATTCGGGAACACGGAATGGATCGATGTGAAGCAGGCATATATCCAGGCTGTGCTGTCGGTTGTGGCGGTTATCCTGGTGCTTGCGGTGATCGGTATCCCGCTGGGGTCTGTGCTTTTCTAAAAATGTTGTCAAATCCTGTCTTTTCAAATTCGATCCGTCGCAAGAGCGGCGGATTTTTTTCTGTGCTTAGGTTTGTTCTGGCCTAAAGCGCTTGCACTATTGGCGGCATTTCCGGTATAATTGAGATTAGTGTGTGGATGATGATCCACGAAAGGCGGTGACGATGTTGACTGACGAAGAACGGTTACACTATGAGCAGATGATGGACGATTTGCGCCATCACGAATATCTCTACTATGTGCTGGATGCGCCGGAGCTTTCGGATGTGGAATATGACCGGCGCTACCGGGCGCTGGAGGAATTTGAGCGGGCGCACCCTGAGGAGATCGCGCCGGACTCGCCGACGCAGCGTGTGGGCGGGGCGGTGAAGGAGGGCTTTCGTCCTTACCACCATCCGCAGCCGCTGCAGAGTCTGGCGAATGCGTTTTCCTTTGCGGAGCTGGCGGCCTTTGATGAGAGTCTGCGCAAGGAGGTGCCGGCGAGCCGCATCCGCTACTCGGTGGAGTTTAAGATCGACGGGCTTTCGATCGCGCTGTATTATCGCGACGGTCGTCTGCAGGCGGCGGCGACGCGCGGCGATGGCTCGGAGGGCGAGGATGTGACGGCGGGTGTGCGCACGGTGCGCGCTGTGCCGCTGGCGATTCCCTACAAGGGGGAGCTGGCGATCCGCGGTGAGATCTACATGCCGAAGCAGGCGTTCCTGCGCCTGAACGAAGCGCGCGAGGCGCTGGGCGAGCCGCTCTTTGCGAATCCGCGCAATGCGGCGGCGGGCTCGCTGCGCCAGCTGGATCCGCAGATCACGGCAAAGCGCAAGCTTTCGGGGATCTTCTACACGGTGATGAACGACGAGGCGGTTGGCCTGATGTCGCAGGAGGAGGCGGTGGCCTTTATCGAAGCGCAGCATCTGCCGCCGATCGCAAGCAAGGTTTGCACGACGATCGAGGAGGCCTACGACTACTGCATGCTGTGGAAGGAGAAGCGCCAGGAGCTGCCTTACGAGATCGACGGCATGGTGATCAAGCTGGACGATCTGGCTCTGCAGAAGGCACTGGGCAGTCGCGCGCGCTCGCCACGTTGGGCGATCGCCTACAAATTTCCGCCGGAGCAGAAGACGACGCTGCTTGAGGATATCACGCTGCAGATTGGCCGCACTGGCGCGGCGACGCCGGTTGGCGAGCTGGCGCCGGTGTTTGTGGCGGGCTCGACGATCCGCCGCGCGACGCTGCATAACCGTGCCTTCATCGAAGAGAAGGACATTCGCATCGGCGACACGGTGGTGGTGCAGAAGGCGGGAGATGTGATCCCGGAAATTGACCACGTTGTGACGGAAAAGCGTCCGCCGGAGGCGGTGCCTTATGTCTTCCCGACGACCTGTCCGGAATGCGGCACGGCGCTGGTGCAGCTTGCTGGCGAGGCGCGGGTGCGCTGCCCGAATGCGCTGGCTTGTCCGGCGCAGGTGCGGGCGCGGATTGTGCACTTTGCGAGCAAGGATGCGATGGACATTGTGGGGCTGGGGCCGGAGATTGTGAACCAGCTTTACGAGAGTGGTCTGGTGCGCGAGCTGGCAGATCTCTACGAGTTGGAGCTGGCGCAGCTTCTGCGGCTGGAGCGCTTTGCTGAGGCGAAGGCGAAAAGCCTGCTTGCGGCAATCGCGGCCTCGAAGGAAAACGCGCTCTATCGCCTGATCTATGCGTTGGGGATCCCGCTGGTGGGCTTGGAAACGAGCAAGATCCTGGCGCGGAATTTCCCGGATATGGCAGCGCTGGCGGCGACGGATGTCGGTTCGTTGACGGCGCTGGACCAGATCGGTGCGCTGATCGCGCAGGAGGTGGTCGGGTTCTTCGCAAGCGACACGAACCGCGCGCAGCTCCGACGGCTGGCTGAGCTGGGGCTGAACATGCGAAGCGAGCGTGAAGCGCAGGCGCTGGAGCAGACCCTTGCTGGGAAGACTTTTGTGCTGACGGGGACGCTCCCGACCTATTCCCGCGACGAAGCGAAGGCGCTGATCGAGGCGCGCGGCGGCAAGGTCACGGGAAGCGTCAGCAAGAAAACGAGCTATCTGGTGGCCGGCGAAAAGCCGGGTTCAAAATACGACAAGGCGGTGAGCCTGGGCATTCCGGTGCTTGACGAACAGGCGCTGCTGGCATTATTGGAAGGAGAATAAGATGCTTACAAGAGAAGCTGTAGAACGTGTCGCGCATTTGAGCCGACTCGAATTTACTGAAGAAGAGCTGACGGAGCAGTTTGCGCAGCTGCAGTCGATCATCGAGATGATGGACAGCCTAAGCGAGATCGACACAGAGGGCGTGGCTCCGCTGAACCATGTCATGGACATCGAGAACGTTTTCCGCGAGGACACGGTGCACGAAAGCATGGGCGCCGAAAAGGTGCTGGCGAATGCGCCGGAGGAAAACGAGAACATGTTCCAGGTGCCAAAGATTGTGTAAGGAGGGAAAGATTTTGTCAGAACGCAACACCATTCACGCATTGCACGACGCCCTTGTCAGCGGGGAAACGACATCCCGCGCGCTGACGGAGGCGATGCTCGCCAAGATCGATCCGGAGATCAACGCCTACATCACGCTGAGCGCGGAGGCGGCACTGGCGGCTGCCGATGCCGTCGATGCGAAGCTTGCCCGCGGTGAGGAGATCGGCATGCTCGAGGGCATTCCAATGGCGGTGAAGGACAACATCTGCACGGAAGGGCTGCGCACGACCTGCGCCAGCCATATGCTGGAGAATTTTGTGCCGCAGTACGACGCCTGCGTGGTCGAAAAGCTGGCGGCAGCCGGCGCGATCATCCTGGGCAAGACGAACATGGACGAATTTGCCATGGGCTCGACGACGGAAACGTCCTACTTTGGCCCAACGCTGAACCCTGTCAACCACGCTTGTGTGCCAGGCGGCTCCAGTGGCGGCTCGGCGGCGGCTGTGGCTGCTGGCGAGGCGGTGTATGCGCTGGGCAGCGACACCGGCGGCTCGATCCGCCAGCCGGCGGCTTTCTGCGGTATTGTCGGGCTGAAGCCAACCTACGGCGCTGTCAGCCGCTATGGCCTCATCGCCTTCGCCTCGTCGCTGGACCAGATCGGCCCGCTGACGAACGACGTGCGCGATGCCGCGCTGGTGATGAATGCCATCGCTGGCTACGACCACCGCGATTCCACCTCGGCCAATGTGGCGCATGAGGACTACACGCGTCTGCTCGGCAAGAGCATCGAGGGCCTGAAGATCGGCGTGCCGCAGGAATACCTCGGCGAAGGGGTGCAGCCTGCGATCAAAGAAAACATCGCCCGCGTGCGCGCGCTGCTGGAAGCGCAGGGTGCTGTCTGCGAGGATTGCAGCCTGCCGACGACGAACTACGCCATCCCGGCTTACTACCTGATCGCCCCGGCAGAAGCCAGCTCCAACCTGGCCCGCTACGACGGCGTGCGCTACGGTCTGCGCGAACAGGCCGACGACATGATCACCATGTTCAAGAAAACGCGCCAGCAGGGCTTTGGCGACGAAGTGAAGCGCCGCATCATGCTCGGCACCTACGCCCTCAGTGCTGGCTACTACGACGCCTACTATCTCAAGGCGCTGAAGGTGCGCCATCTCATCCAGGACGATTTCAAGCGCGCCTTCGCAAGCTACGACTGCCTGCTGACGCCGGCGTCTGTCGTCACTGCGCCAAGGATCGGCGCCCAGGTGGACGCCGTTTCCACCTACAAGCAGGACATCTGCACCGTCACGTCCAACCTGGCTGGGCTGCCGGCAATCTCTGTGCCATTCGGGCACGACGAAGAGAATCTGCCGATCGGCATCCAGCTCATCGGCCGCGCATTTGACGAAGCGCTGCTGTTGCAGGTTGCCGAGGTTATCGAAAGAGAGGCGGAACAATGAGATACGAACCAGTCATTGGGCTTGAAGTCCATGTTGAATTAAAAACCGATACGAAAATCTTCTGCAACTGCTCCACGGCCTTTGGCGGCGCGCCAAACAGCCACGTTTGCCCAGTCTGCCTCGGCCTGCCGGGGACGCTGCCTGTCTTGAACAAAAAGGTGCTGGAATACGCCGTCAAGGCCGGGTTGGCCACCAACTGCACGATTGCGAAGTTCAGCAAGTTCGACCGCAAGAATTATTTCTACCCGGACCTCACCAAGGCCTACCAGATCTCCCAGTACGACCTGCCGATCGCTGAGCACGGCTATGTCGAGATCACCGTGGACGCCGAAGACAAGCGCATCGGCCTCACCCGCATCCACATGGAAGAGGACGCCGGCAAGCTTGTGCACCAGGGCGCCACGATCACCACGTCGAACTCTTCACTGGCAGACTACAACCGCGCCGGCGTGCCGTTGATCGAGATCGTCAGCGAGCCTGACATGCGCAGCGCCGCCGACGCCCGCGCTTATCTCGAAGAGCTGCGCGCCATCATCGTCTACACCGGCGTCAGCGACGCCAAGATGGAGGAAGGCTCGCTGCGCTGCGATGTCAACATCTCCCTGCGCCCAGTTGGCGAGGAAAAAATTCGGCACCCGCGCCGAGATCAAAAAACCTCAACAGCTTCCGCGCTGTGGAGCGCGCCATCGAGTACGAGATTGAGCGCCAGACAGAGCTCCTCGAGGACGGCGAAAAAGTTCGCCTCGAAACCCGTACCTGGGACGACGCCCAGGGCATGACCTTCTCCCTGCGCAGCAAGGAGGAAGCCGACGAATACCGCTACTTCCCAGAGCCAGACCTGCCGCCGATCGTGCTCACCGATGAGTGGATCCAGAGCATGAAAGAAAGCCTGCCAGAGCTGCCCCGCGCCCGCCGCGCCCGCCTCGCTGCCGATGGCATTGGGCCAAAGGAAGCTGCCATCATCACTCAGGACATCGCCCTGGCGGATTTCTACGATGCTGCCAAAGCCCTGCTTGATGAACCACAGATGATCACGAACTGGCTCGTCGGCGACATCCAGGCCAAGCTCAACGCCTCTGGCAAAACCCTCGCTGAAAGCGGCTTTACACCGGAACGTCTTGTGCAGCTTTTGACACGCATCAAGAGCGGAGACATTTCCGGCAAGATCGCCAAGGACGTCTTTATGAAGGCCTTCGACGAAAACCGTGACCCAGCTGTCATCATCGAAGAGGAAGGTCTGCAGCAGATCTCTGACACCGATTCCCTGGCGCCAATGATCCAGGAGATCATCGACAGCAATCCAAAATCCGTCGCTGACTACAAAGCCGGCAAGAAAAAAGCCCTCGGCTTCTTTGTTGGCCAGGTGATGAAGGCCACCAAAGGCCAGGCCAACCCAGGCGTTGTCAACGAGATGATCGTCGAGTTGCTGGAGAAGATGTGATGGACACGCGCGCAATCATCCAGGCCATTGACCATACCAACCTCGATGCCTGCGCCACTGAGGAGGAGATCCTCGCCTTTGCCGCCGCTGCCCAGGGCACAGGCATCGCCAGTCTCTGTGTGCAGCCCTGCTATGTGAAAGCCTTGGCGCAGCAGTTTTCCTGGCGGCGTGCCGATCTGTACGGTGGTGGGCTTTCCCCAGGGCTGCGAGCCAGCGGCGGTCAAGGCTGCGGCAGCGCGCCAGGCCTTTGCCGATGGTGCCAGCGAGGTGGATATGGTGGCGCCGTTGGGGCGCATCAAGGCTGGCGACTACAGCGCTGTGCAGCGGGATGTGGCTGCCGTGCTGGCCGAGCGGCCTGCCGACGGAATAATCAAGGTCATCCTCGAGACCGGCGCCCTCACAGATGAGGAGATCCTCGGCACCGTGCAGGCGCTGAACCAGCTGGACATCGACTTTTACAAAACCAGCACCGGCTTTGGCTATCCTGGCGCCAGTGTTCACGCTGCCGAGCTGATCATGCAGGCAAAGCGCCCGGAGATCCAGCTCAAGGTCAGCGGCGGCATCCGCACCATTGAGGACGCCGAGCAATATCTGCGCCTCGGCGCCACGCGCATCGGTGCCAGCAAGCTCCTCGCTGCCTGTATGCAGAGGCTGCGTGTGCCCCTTGGGTAGAGGAATAGGAGGAAACGCTATGCCAGATATCAAATACGAGATCACCGAGCACCTCGCCGTGCTCTCCACCTCCAGCCGCGGCTGGAGCAAGGAGCTCAACCTTGTTAGTTGGAACGACCGCCCTGCCAAATACGATCTGCGCGAATGGGCGCCGGATCACAGCCGCATGGGCAAGGGCATTACCCTGTCTGACGAGGAAGCAAAAATGCTGAGAGAAGCATTGAATGAGATTGTGCTGTAACACCACGCACGCCGATCCTTCGGGAGAAGCGTGCGTTTTTTCGTGTGGCTTGTCATTACTCAGTAAGAGAAATATAATGAAGGAAGTTAATTGACACAGACAGGATGTGAAAACGATGAAACGAATATTCTTTGTTGAAGATGATCCGGGGCTGATGAAGGGATTGGTCTTTGCGCTGGAGAAGCAGGGCTACGAGGTAGTTTGCGCGCGCACGCTGCACGAAGCGGAAAGATGCTGGGAAAATGGGACATTCGATCTTGTGATCCTCGATGTATCGTTGCCAGACGGCACGGGCTTTGCGCTCTGCGAGGAGATTCGCACCCAGTCAAAGGTGCCGATCATTTTCCTGACAGCGGCGGATGAGGAAACAGACATCATCATGGGGCTCGACATGGGCGGCGATGATTACATCACGAAGCCGTTCAAGCTGGCGGTGTTCCTCTCGCGGGTGAATGCTCTGCTACGACGCAGCACGACGTACAGCGAAACGGCGCAGCTTTTGCAGTCAGGCGGGATCGCGGTGGATCTGCTGCGTCGTACCGTCACGAAAAATGGGGAACCGATCGCGCTCACAGCGAGCGAATACAAGCTGCTGGTGCTTTTTATGGAAAACGCCGACATCGTGCTTACACCGGAGCAGATCCTTTCGCGACTGTGGGACCACGAGGCGCGTTATATCGACAGCAGCACACTGACGGTTTACATCCGTCGTCTGCGCACGAAGATCGAGGACGACGCGAGCGCGCCACGCCATATCCTGACGGTGCGTGGCATGGGCTACAAATGGGCGAATCCGGAGGGGATAGGATGAAATTTTTTGCAGATCGCAGCGTGCGGACGCTGTTCGCTCTGGTGTTTGCGGCGCTCACGCTCTTTACTGCGCTGACGCTGTGGATGGTGCAGCGCGCAGGCGCCAGCGCTGTGCTGCCGGTGTTGGGGCTTGCGATTCTGTTTGCGCTGGTACTCTTGGCGCTGCTTGTCTGGTATTTTCGCAGGCAGTCGCGCCTGATCGACAAAGCGATCGCTCGCATCCGCGCGTTTCTTGCCGGCGATGTGGAGGCGAGCATCGATTCTGATGAGGAAGGGGAGTTGTACCGGCTTTTTCACGAGATCAACGCCATGGCGGCGATCCTTGGTGCGCACGCTGAAAATGAGGCGAACGCCCGCGCTTTTCTCAAGGATACGCTCTCCAATATTTCCCACCAGTTGAAAACGCCGCTGGCGACGCTCGGCATTTACAACGGCATTCTCCAGGAAGCGACGGATGATCCGGAAACGCTGCGGGAATTTTCGGCGCTGTCCGAGCAGGAGCTTGACCGCATCGAAGCCCTTGTCAAAAATCTCCTGACGATCTCGCGGCTCGACGCCGGCACGCTGGTTTTCAAGCGCGAGCCGCAGATGTTGTCGGAGATGATGGCGAGCCTGGAGCGCCATTTCGCTTTTCGCGCCGAGCAGGAAGGAAAGACGCTGTGCTTTTCCGGCGAAAAAGATGTGACGCTCGTTTGTGACCGGCTTTGGATCTTGGAAGCGCTGACGAACATTGTGAAGAATGCCCTTGATCATACGACCGCTGGATGTACGATCGCCGTGAACTGGCGGCGTTTTGGTCAGATCGTGCAGATCACAGTGCGAGACGATGGCAGCGGCATTCATCCGGAGGATCTGCCGCATATTTTCAAGCGCTTCTACCGCAGCCGCTTTTCCCTGGATACGCAGGGCGTTGGGCTTGGCCTGCCACTGGCGAAAGCGATCATCGAAGCCCACAGCGGCACAGTGGAGGTTGACAGCGCCCTTGGCGAAGGAACGGTGTTTACGATCAATTTCCTGATTCCTACAGAATTGTAGGCTGGATGTAAGGTCTGTGTTGGATGCTGGTGGTAATCTTTCACCATCAACTAGAAAGAGGTGGAAAACCATGGAACTTCTAAGCGTACAACATATTTCCAAAACCTATGGCAGCGGCGAAGCGGCTGTGCACGCGCTGCGTGACGTCAGTTTCTCGGTATCAAAAGGCGAATTCGTCGCCGTTGTCGGCGAATCCGGCTCAGGCAAGAGCACGCTGCTCAATATGATCGGCGGCATGGATGAACCGAGCGCAGGCAAGGTCTTCATCGACGGGAAGGATATTTTCGCGATGCGGGAGCGCAATCTGACGATCTTTCGTCGGCGCAACATCGGTTTCATCTTCCAGAGCTTTAATCTGATCCCGGAGCTGACGGTGGAGCAGAATATCATCTTTCCCGTTCTTCTGGATCACGAAAAGCCAGATGCCACCTATCTCGAAGAGCTGCTCACTGTGCTGGGTCTTCGCGAGCGACGTCATCATCTGCCAAGCCAGCTTTCCGGCGGACAGCAGCAACGCGTGGCCATCGGTCGCGCGCTGATCACACGGCCGGCGCTGATCCTCGCCGATGAGCCAACGGGCAATCTGGATACAAAGAACACGAGCGAGGTCATTGCGCTGCTCAAAGAAGCCTCGCGCAAGTACGAGCAAACGATCATCCTGATCACCCACAGCCGCGCCATTGCGCAAACAGCCGACCGGATCCTTTCGGTGAGCGACGGTGTGCTGAGCGATCTTGGGAGGTGTCGGGCATGAGAAGCTATCTGAGCCTGATCCCGCTCTCGGCGAAGGTGCATCGACGACAGAACCGCATGACATTGCTTTGTATCATTTTCGCTGTCTTTCTTGTGACGGCGATCTTTTCCAGCGCGGAAATGGGTGTGCGCTGTGAAACGATGCATGCGAAGGAAACACACGGCGACTGGCAGCTACAGATCGCCGATCTCAGCGACAGCGGCGCAGCGGCGATCGCCAGCCGGGACGATGTCGCAGCGTCTTCCTGGTACGAGGTCGTCAACCTCGACCAGAGCCGCGCTTACACGATCAGTGGTCACCAGACTGCGCTCTGCGGTGTGGAGCAGGATTTTCTCGCAGAGATCATGCATTATTTTGACGACGACGTGAGCCTGGCTGAAAAAGATGCTGTCATTCTGACGCCGAACGCGCGCACGCTTCTTGGTGTGGCCCCTGGCGATACCGTGACGCTGGAGACGCCGGCAGGAAGCTACGACTTCACCGTCGAAGGATTTCGTTCCAGCGACAGCCGCTTTGCTTCGGGAAATGGTGGTGGCGAAACGACGGCGTTGCTTGTGGAGGATGAGCAGATTGGCGCCTTCGTGAACATTGCCACGCTGCGCTCGATCCTCGCAGCCAACGACGACAGCGGGCAAACGAGCTACTTCGTCCAATTCGCCGACGACGCCACATCGCCAGGCGATCGATGATATAAAAATCGTTTGCGGATTGGAGGACGACCAGCTCACCGAAAACTTCATTCTCATGGGCCTTGCCGGGCTCAGCAGCAATGAGTTGGTGCGCAATCTCTATCCCCTCGTCGGCGGCTTGTTCGTGCTCATCCTCGTCGCCGGCGTGCTGATGATCGCTGGCAGCCTCAACAGCACGACCAGCCAGCGCACACAGTTTTTCGGCATGATGCGCTGCATCGGCATGAGCCGCGCGCAGGTGCGTCGTTTTGTGCGGCTGGAAGCGCTGAACTGGTGCAAAACGGCGATCCCGATTGGCGTTGTACTCGGGATCATGCTGACATGGGGCCTTGGCGCGGTGCTGCGCTATGGTGTCGGCGGCGAATTCAGCGACTGGCCAATCTTCGGCGTCAGCGGCATCGGCATTGCCAGCGGTGTGGTGCTGGGACTTGCCACGGTGCTCATTGCGGCGCAATCGCCAGCGCGTCGCGCTGCGCGTGTATCGCCGATGGCTGCGGTTTCGACAGCTGCTGCGACGCGTGCAGGAAAACCGCAACGCATCCACGGGCGGATCATTTCCATTGCCTCGCGGCTTGGCATTGCCCACGCCACAGCGGCGAAGAAAAACCTTGTGCTGATGAGCGGATCCTTCGCTCTGAGCATCGTGCTCTTTCTGGGATTTTCAGTGCTCGTACAGCTGTTGAACTGTATGTTGCCGACGTCACTTTCTGCGCCGGATCTTTCGATCCAAAGCAGAGACTGGTCGAACAATGTTGATCATACGCTTGTTGAAGAGCTGGCTGACATGCCAGGCGTTGCCCATGCTTTCGGCCGCAGCTCTGTGACGGACGTGCCGGCTTCGTTCAGTGTGGCGGCAGAACAGGAGAGTGTGGATCTCATCAGCTACGACGACATCCAGCTCGACTGGCTGCCGGAGGATGAGATGCTGCGCGACGGCGCAGATCTCGCGGCAGTCTATGGTGACAGCCACAGCGTGCTCACCATCTGGGATGAAACGAATCCGCTGAGCGTTGGCGATACTGTGACGCTTGGTGATAAGACGGTGACCATCGCTGGCTTGCTTAAATACAGCCCTTTCACGAACAGCGGCAGCACCGAGGGATCGATCGACCTCATTTGTTCAGATGAAACCTTTCAGCGGCTCACCGGCGAGAGCGACTATGGCATCATCGACGTACAGCTCACAGAGGACGCCAGCGATGCCGAAGTGGCTGCAATCGCTGAGCGCACAAGCAGCGCTGGTCAGTTCATCGACCGGCGCGACGAATCCGATCGCAGCACGTTCTGGGCGTTCAGCCTGTTCATCTATGGTTTTCTCGCGATCATCGCGTTGATCACCGTGCTGAACATTGTCAACAGCATTTCCATGAGCGTCACAGCGCGTACGCGCGAGTATGGCGCCATGCGCGCTGTTGGCATGGATGGCAGCCAGCTCACGCGTATGATCGCTGCTGAAGCTGCGACATATGCTGTGAGCGGCTCGCTCTGCGGGATCGCGCTTGGCCTGCCGCTGCACAGGTTGCTCTACGAGCGGCTCATCACCGCGCATTTTCCATACTACAGCTGGGAATTTCCGATTGCTGCGTTGGCGATCATCGTTTGCTTCATCCTGTTTGCTACGATCTGTGCCTTTATTTCGCCGGCCAAACGGCTGCGTCGTTTGGCTGTGTGTGAAACGTTGGCTGAACTGTAAAATAAAAACGCACGCTATCCTCGGATGGCGGCGTTTTTGCTATTATCCAAAAACCCGACCGCTCCCTGGGGAACGGCCGTGGTTGTCTTAAAAATTCTGCATGAGGTAAATCTTGTAGGTGATGGAGAGGGTGTCCTGAAAATCGACTTCGGAGCTGCCGTAGGGGATGAGCTCTTTGATCTTGTTGATGCGGTAGCGGACGGTGTTTTCGTGGACGTACATGGCGGCGGCTGTTTTCTTATAATCCATGTTGAGCCGGGCGAAGGTGAGAAGGGTGTCGAAGAGCTGGCCCTTATTATCGGCGTCGCTCTGGAGGATGGGCTGGGTCATGTCGTTATAAAACTGCTCGAGGGCGGGGGTGTCGTAGAGGGCGATGAGGATGCGGGAGATGCCGATGTTTTTATAATACACGGTTTCGCCGGCGGCGGCGCGGCCGGAGGTGAGGGCGGTGTAGCTCTGGGCGATGACGGTGCCGAGGGTTTGCAGGGGGCGCAGGTCGCTGATGCCGATGATGGCCTGGGGCAGGTGCTGGTGGATGAGCTCGATATAGCGCTGGTGGGATTCTGCTACCTCGGAAAGGCGGCTGTCGCTGTAGGTGAGGATGACGAGGATGCCGCCCTTATACTCGGTGGCGAAGCGCGGGCGTTTTGGTTGACGGCGTTGCAGAGATTGAGGATGGAGGAGACGGGCACCTGTGGGTTGGTGCGGTCGATCGCAAAGAGAACCATGGCGTTTTCTCAAAGTTGGATTGAGCTCGGCGACGATCTCCATCTTTTCTCGCTGGGAGATGCGCTTGCCAATGAGAGAGGCGATCTTGTCTTCGAGGTTTTGCGCTGCTCGGCATACATGCGGAATTCGATGATGCTGGTGATGACGGCGGAGTATGGGGTGTGGAAATCGGTGAAGATGACGGGGATCTGGGCTTCGTCAAAGAGTGTGGCGTATTCTTGCGGCAGCTCCTGGAAATATTCGTCGAAGACGATGAGGGCGGCGGCATGATTGGCGGAAAGACGCTGATACACTTTGTCGAGGTAGGAGATATCTTCCTTGGCGAAGTATAGGAAAGATAGATAGATATCGTTTTCTACGAAGCCGATCTCAAGATCTGCGGTGCTTGGTGGATTGTCGTAAACGTTGACGGAATTGACTTCGCGGTTGAGGCCACGTTTACCAGCTACGATCCTAGCGTTCTTCAGAACATTCAACTCGAGAATGTCTGCAACGGTGATAATACTCATGGTTTTCCACGCCTTTCCAGTTGATTGTGATGGTACTATTATAGGATGAATCTGGGGGTTTTGTGTTGATTTTGATTAATTATGTTGGAGAATGGCTGTATGCGTGCCAATGACAGGGTTTTGCAGCTATTGTTAAAATGAATAAAAGGTTCTAAAAAAGAGGTGTTGGTGATGACAAACGGTAAGAAACCGATCGAAGCATTTGCACTTTCAAGGGTTCCGCGGGAGCAGCGGAAATCCTAGGTGGATATGGTGATGGTGCAGGCGGGGATGGTGATTTGCATTCCTGCTTTTTTGTTGGGAAGCATGCTGGCGGAGGGGATGCCGACGCTGCAGGCGATGGTGGCTGGTGTGATTGGCTATGGGATGGTGCTGGTGCTGACGCTGATATTGGGGCATCCAGGGCGCAGATCTTGGGATTCCGACGTGCGCGATCTCGACGTCGACTTTTGGGGCGCAAGGGGACGCGGCTTCTGGTGAGCTCGCTCTTCACGGTGTCGCTGGTGGGATGATCGAAGATTACTGGATCGTCGGCAGGGGCAAACCGGCCAGCTGGCATCCAAACGACGGCTGGAACAGGACGGGCATCGCAGCGACGCTGATCTCGCTGGTCATCGCGCTGATGATACCTGTTGGCGTGTTTAATTTCAATGGGGTTATCATTGGCTTCATTGTTTATTTGATATTGGAGCATTTCTGGCCGTCGGAATCTAGAAATAATTAGTAATTAGTAATTTTTAATGAGTAATTTTGGAATGCTTTGTCCCTGACGGGCCAAAGCGAATAAATTTTGTGGTGTGCGCACGGCTGCTGAAAAAATAAAAAGGCTAGAGTCGATGCGACGCGCTAGCGGCGTATCGATCTCTAGCCAACAACCATTAATCATTTATCATTAATCATTACTAATTTTCAAACCATTTATCATTGAAAAAAGGAGAATGAAATCATGCAGATTTTGAACGAACAGGACATCATCAATGTGATGAACGGGGCGGCGCTGTTGGCTGCCGGTGGAGGCGGCTGTTTTGATGACGGCATGATCCTCCTGGAGAGTTTCAAGAAAAACCATCCGGATAAACCGATCACGGTGCGCCTGGTGGATGTGTCGGAGATGGAAGACGGGGCTTACGCGGCTGTCGTCGCTGGCATGGGTGCGCCGACGGAAGGTGCTGGCAAGGATTTCACGCCTTGCGCTGTCGATGCATTTGCGGAAGTGCAGCGGATGGCAGCGAAGATGGGCAAGGGGGTACACTACACGATGCCTGTGGAGATGGGCGCGTTCAACACCTTTGTGCCAATGCTGATCTCGCTGATGACAGGCCTGCCAACGCTGGATGCCGACGCAGCTGGTCGCGCTGTGCCGGGGCTGGATACGCTGCTGTCGCACATCAACGGTGGCGCCACAAGCCCGCTGGCAATGGCCGACGACAATGGCAACATCACCCACATTCGCTGCGCCGATCCCCATGATGCGGTGATGGCGCAGAACATTGCCAGCCCGATCGCCCGCGCCTTCCACTCGAACGCTGGCATCGCTGGCTGGATCATGGGCAGAGACGAGATCCAGGCGCGCATCCCGACGGGGACGATCTCACTGGCGAAAGCGATCGGCGAGGTCATCCAGCAGGCGCGGGAGACGCGCGCGGCAGGAGGACGCGTGCGCGATATTTACAGCGCCCTGGACGCCAGTGGTCTGGTGCAGGCGAAATGCCTCTGCGCGTGCTCGCCGCTGCGCGCCTTTGCCACGGATTTTAAGGATGGCTTCGACGTTGGCTCGTATGTGATCGGCGAAGGAGAAGGCTGCTACAAGATCCTCTTCCAGAACGAAAACCTCCTGCTCTACCAACTGGAGGAAAGCGGCGAGGAGCGCCTACTCATGACTGCACCGGACATCATCACCCTCTACAACGCGCAAAATGGCGATCCGATCACCAACGAGGACCTTTTCCTGCACCGTGAAGCAGGGGATCTCGACACCCTCCAAGTTGCCCTAGGCGTCATCCGCGTCGACCAGAAATGGTGGCGCAGGCCGGAAACACCGAAGCCGCATGGCGGCCGTATTTCGATGTGCTGGGGTATGGCGATGAGGTGGTACGCTTTTCTCAGTTAGGAGTTAGGAGTGCGGAGTGAGGAGTTGATTCTTAGTTAGGAGTGCGGAATGAAACTCCTCATTCCTAACTCCGCACTCCTCACTGAAAAGAAAGGCTTGTGGTTTTTGTGATAGAAACAATAAAAAAGCTTGTCGCCATCCCTAGTGTGACAGGCGCTGCGCCGGAGCCGGGGAAGCCCTATGGCCCCTATGTGTATGAGGCGCTGGAGACGGCGCTGCTTCTGCGAGGGGCTGGGATTCCGCACAAAGATGGACGACGAGGGCTACTATGGCTACGCTGAGATTGGCGCAGGCGAGGAGCTGATGGGTATTCTCGTGCATCTCGATGTGGTGCCGCCGGGATCCGGTTGGACCCACGATCCTTACGGCTGCGAGATCGCCGAAGGCAAGCTCTTCGGCCGCGGTGTCGTCGACGACAAAGGCCCGGCGGTGGCGGTGATCTACGCCATGAGGACATTCTCGACAGCGAGCTTATGCTGGACAAGCGCGTGCGACTGATCCTCGCCAGCCAGGAGGAGGACGGTCCCTGGGCGGACATCGCGCGCTACAAAGCGCAGGAGGAGATCCCTGGCTTCGGCTTCACGCCAGACGCCAGCTTCCCGGCGACCTTCGGCGAAAAGGGCATCCTCGCAGTGGCGCTGTCGATGCCGGCGGCGCGCGCAGGCTTTCGCGCGGTCCAGGGCGGCACGGCGACAAACATGGTCGCCGATCAGGCGCAGGCGGTGCTCATGGACGGCACTGTGCTGGAAACGCGCGGCAGATCTGCCCACGGCAGCATGCCAGAGCTTGGCGATAACGCCATCACCAGCCTGATGGCTCAGGCAGCGGCCCACGATTGTCCCTTTGCGCAGTTTTATATGGACCATATCGGCCACGCGCTGAACGGCGAGGGCCTCGGCATCGCCCTCGAGGACCGGGCCAGCGGCGGCCTGACGCTGAACGTTGGCAAGATCGAGCTGGCAGAGGGCAAGGTCACGATGCACCTCGATATCCGCTATCCGGTGACGTTTTCGCCGCAGGACGTGCTGACGCCGCTGGAAGGCGTCTGCGCAGCGCATGGGTTGAGCCTCGTCAAGGAAGACTGGATGGCCCCGGTCTACATGGATGCCAACGGCCCAGTGATCACCGAGCTTGCGGCAGCATATCGCGAGGTGACTGCCAGCGACCTGCCGCCGACGGTCATGGGTGGCGGCTCCTACGCCAGAGCGATGGAGCACATCGTCGCCTTCGGGCCGGTTTTCCCATGGCGGGAGAGCACCGAGCACGTTGCCGATGAATACATTTATGTGGAAGATCTCGAAAAAATACGTGAAATTTATCGATTGGCTATTGAAAAATTGGCCTGCCATCGTACAATTATAAAGAAAGGATGATACTAGTGAAAAAAGGTTTGAAATTATTGTCGGTGCTGATGATCGTGCTCGGTCTCCTGACGCTGGCAGTCGGCATCATGACGACGGGGGTATTTGTGCTCAGCGGCGAAACGACAGCAGAGGTGAAATCTCTCATCGCGCTGACGCTGATCTTCAGCGTGGCCAACGGCCTGTTGGAATTTGTCGGCGGGGCGCTGGGCCTGCGCGCAGCGAAAAATCCTGCCAAAAGCCTCGACGCCGTGATCTTCGGCTTCGTCGCCCTCGCCGTCGGCGTCTGCTCCATCGTGCTCGATTTCAGCGTGCAGAACATCTGCGCCTGCATCATTCCGCTGCTCTACTTCGTATGCGCGCTGGAGGTGCATCGCGCCTGAGTTAGGAGTGAGGAGTTAGGAATGAGGAGTTTTTCTGCTGGTTGATGCAAGGGGACGTTGCTACGGCGCTATCACAGCATTTCTTGCAGCGCAGCTGTGAACTGGTGCACAGCACCAGTAACTCCTCACTCCGAGCAAGCGCAGCGCGCTCGGCCGCGAAGCGGCTCACTCCTAACTAAAAAGTTTCCCCTTGAAAACTTCTTGCGCTCATGTTATTATTTTCAAAATAACTTTTTTAGGAGGAATCAGTCTTATGGACGCAGACCCGACAGGGACTTCTATCATTTCCAGCTTGTTGTTGCTCTTGTTTTTCACCCTCATGAACGCCTTCTTTGCAGGGGCGGAGATGGCTGTGGTATCGGTTAACAAAAACCGCATCCGCAGTCTGGCAGAGGATGGCAACAAAAAAGCGAAGGTCATCGAGAAGCTTTTCGACGATTCGACGAAGTTTCTCTCGACGATCCAGGTGGCCATCACCTTTGCCGGCTTCTATTCGTCGGCATCTGCCGCCGCGCGCATTGCGCCGGTGCTGGGTGCGTGGCTAGCGAGCCGCGGCCTGCCTTATGCAGAAGCCATCGCCTCCAACGGCGTCACGCTGCTACTCATGTTCTTCAACCTCGTCTTTGGTGAGCTGGTGCCAAAGCGCATCGCCCTGCAGAAAGCCGAAGCCTTCTGCATGCTGACGGTGATGCCGGTGCACTACATCTCCATCGTGCTCTCGCCTTTTATCAAGCTGCTTTCGGTATCGACGAAGGTGGTGCTGAAGCTCCTCGGTTTCAAAACAACGGACCAGGAGGAGGCCGTCACCGAAGAGGAGATCAAGGCGCTGCTCAAGCAAGGCAGCGAGACAGGGCTTTTCGAGGACGAGGAGCGCAAGATGATCGACTCGGTCTTTGCCTTTAACGACCGCACTGCGCGCGAGATCCGCGTGCCGCGTCGCGATGTTGTGAGCTTTGACATCAACGAGCCCTTCGACACGCTGCTCGATGACATTCTCGAAACGCGCCACAACCGCATTCCGGTTTACGACGACGACATCGATAACATCATCGGTGTGCTCCACATCAAGGATGTGATGATCGAGCTGCGCAAGGACATCCGTCCCGAGGATCTCGACATTCGCGCCATGCTCCACGAGCCGTTCTTTGTGCCGGAAACGAAAACCACCGACTCCCTCTTCCGCGATATGCAGGCCAACCGCCGCCACATGGCGATCCTGGTGGACGAGCACGGGGGATTTTCCGGCATCGTCACCATCGAGGACCTGGTGGAGGCCATCATGGGCAACATCGACGAGGAATACGACGACGTTGCGCCAGAGATCGAGGCCATCGGCCCCGACGAGTATCTGCTTGACGGCGGACTGCTCATCGACGATCTCAACGAAGAGCTGGAACTCTCCATCGAAAGCGAGGACTGCGACACCATTTCCGGCTACCTCATCGAACAGCTCGGCCACATTCCGCAGGAAGGCGCGCGCGAGCGCATCACCATCGATAACCTCGCCTTTCTCACCGAGGACGTGCGCGACAATCGCATCGCCAGCGTGCGCATGAAGATTCTTCCTCAAATTAGTAATGATGAATGAGTAATTAGTAATTGTTGTTGGCTAGAGATCGATACGCCGCTAGCGCGTCGCATCGACTCTAGCCTTTTAATTTTATTTGCGTGCATGCGCAAGGCACGAAATAATTTCCGCCTTGAGCGATAGCGAAAGGCTACCAAAATTAATCATTAAAAATTACTAATTACTAATTAACAAAATCATTTACAAAATCATTTGAAAATGATTTTGTTAAGAAAAATTGCTAGCATAGCGCCGTTTTCGTGGTATAATGAGAGATAGGATTTTTACAGATTTATTGAGGGGAATTCATTCAACTAGGAGGATACTGAATTGATTCGCATTGGTCTGGATGTGGGATCAACCACGATGAAATGCGTGGTATTGGATCAGGATCAACATATTATTTACAAAGACTACAGACGGCATCGCTCAAATATCAAGGAGGTGGCGGTCGGCTTCGTCGAGGAGATCAGAGACCGCCTCAAAGACGTCGACGACAAAGACATCCGCTTCGCCGTCACTGGCTCAGCCGGCATTGGCCTTTCAGAGGCGTACAACATTCCGTTTATCCAGGAGGTCATCGCCTCGCAGATCGCCGTCAGCGACCTGCACGACGACATCGACGTCGCCATCGAGCTGGGCGGGGAGGACGCGAAGATCCTCTTTTTTCACCGGCGGCTCCGAGGTGCGCATGAACGGCTCCTGCGCTGGCGGCACCGGCGCCTTCATCGATCAGATGGCGGTGCTCTTGAACGTCGACCTGGAAACGCTCAACGCCCTCGCCAACAAGGCAGAAACCGTCTACGACATTGCTAGCCGCTGCGGCGTCTTCGCCAAGAGCGACATCCAGCCGCTCCTCAACCAGGGCGCAAAGAAGGAAGACGTCGCCATGAGCATTTTCTATGCCGTCGCCAACCAGACGGTCGGCGGTCTGGCCCAGGGCCGTGAGATCAAGGGGAAGGTCATCTTCCTCGGCGGTCCGCTCAATTTCTTCACCGGCCTGCAGACGGCTTTCAAAAATGTGCTCAAGCTTGAATCCGACGATTGCTATGTGTTCCCCGAAGACGCCCGCTATTATGTCGCCATGGGCGCAGCCCTCTACAGCAAAAACGAAATGACTTTCGACTTGGACGACCTCATGCGTCGCTTCCAGGAAAACACCATGACCATCAAAAGCACCTCGACGACGAAGCCCCTCTTCGCAAACAAAGAAGAGTACGAGGAATTTCTCTCCCGCCACGCCAAATCCACCGTCGACTATGCCGACATCGCTTCTTATAAAGGCGACGTCTACCTCGGCATCGACGCCGGCTCGACAACCGTCAAGCTGGTGCTCATCGGTGAAACAGGCGAGCTCCTCTACAGCCGCTATGAATATTCCAACGGTCAGCCGATCGCAATGATCAAAGAGACTCTGCAATATCTCTACGAAACCTATCCCGAGCTGCGCATCCGCTCCTCGGCAGTCACCGGCTATGGCGAGGAGCTCATCAAGACGGCGTTCTCGCTGGACCACGGCCTCGTGGAAACGATCGCCCATCTCACCGCCGCGCAGTTCTTTCAGCCGGATGTGGACTTCATCATCGACATCGGCGGCCAGGACATGAAGTGCTTCAAGATCAAAAACGGCACCATCGACTCGATCTTCCTCAACGAGGCCTGCTCCTCTGGCTGCGGCTCGTTTATTTCGACGTTTGCCAGCGCCATGGGCTACGACGTCGCAGAATTTGCCGAGCTCGGCCTGCATTCCGAGCATCCCGTCGACCTCGGCAGCCGCTGCACCGTCTTCATGAATTCGTCCGTCAAACAGTCGCAGAAGGAGGGTGCCAGCGTGGAGGATATCTCTGCTGGGCTTTCCATCAGCGTTGTGAAAAACGCCCTCTACAAGGTCATTCGCGCCAACGACGCCGACGACCTCGGCAAAAAGATCGTCGTCCAGGGTGGCACCTTCTACAACGACGCCATTCTGCGCGCCTTCGAGAAAGAGATCGGCCGCAACGTCATCCGTCCGTCCATCGCCGGGCTGATGGGTGCCTTCGGCTGCGCCCTCTACGCCAAGGCCAACCAGAGCGGCGAAACCACCTGTCTCGGTCCCGTGGCGCTTAATGAATTTTCCTACCAGACCTACAGCCGCACCTGTCAGGGCTGTGGGAATCACTGCGAGCTCACGATTAATCATTTCTCAAATGGAGAAGAACTCATCGCCGGCAACCGCTGTGAACGTCCACTCAACAAGGACAAAAAGGCCCTCGATCTGCCGAATGCCTATCTCTACAAGCAGCAGCTCATCACCAATCTCAAGAAGGAGCAGCTCGCTGGCGATTTTCCAAACGGCACCGTCGGCATGCCGCTGGGGCTCAACGTCTACGAAATGTATCCATTCTGGACCACTTTCTGGAACCAGCTCGGCTACCGCGTGCTGCTCTCACCGTTCGGCTCGAAGCAGCTCTTCACAAAGGGGCAGTACACCATCCCGTCGGACACCATCTGCTATCCTGCCAAGCTCATCCACGGCCACATTGAATGGCTGCTGGAGAAGAACGTGGATTTCATTTTCTATCCATGCCTCAGCTATAACTTCGACGAGGAGATCAGCGACAACCACTACAACTGCCCGGTCGTCGCCTATTATCCGCAGGTCATCGAGGCCAACGTCGGCAAGATCGACAAGGAGAAATACCTTTTCGGCTTCTACGGCGTCCACAATAAAAAATTCATGAAAAAGCAGCTCACCAAGGACCTCGCCAAGCGCATTGGCGTGAGCGGCCGCAAGATCGGCGAAGCCCTCGACGCTGCCTACGCAGCGCAGCGCGGCTACTACGACAAGCTTAAAGCCTTCGCCGACCAGGCGATCGGCTACGCCCGCATCCACGAGCTGCCGATCGTCATCCTCGCCGGTCGCCCATACCACGTCGACCCAGAGATCAACCACGGCATCGACCGCCTCGTGCAGAGCTTCGGCACCGTCGTCATCAGCGAAGACGGGCTGCCGTTCATCTACGGCGACACGGATACCCACGTGCTGAACCAGTGGACCTATCACGCCCGTCTCTACAACGCCGCCAAGACCGCCCATGGAAATCCCGACATGTCCGGTCGTCCAGCTCGTCAGCTTCGGTTAGCGGGCTTCGACGCCATCACTGCCGATGAGATGCGCGACATCCTCGAATCCGGCGGCGACATCTACA
>ENA-OQCL01000328-OQCL01000328.1-human-gut-metagenome-genome-assembly--contig:-NODE-328-length-23930-cov-5.283914_pt1 | contig 23930 bp, 23 predicted proteins | sample MGYA00242502_ERZ504586 | MGnify/ENA primary metagenome ERZ504586 (study PRJEB26092, sample SAMD00036316) | human gut metagenome | host: Homo sapiens | study: EMG produced TPA metagenomics assembly of... | reverse complement strand
GAATTTCCTTCCGTTCACGTGAGTATAGCACAAAGCATAGTTTATTGATATAGCACAAAACTTACGGCGTTTTATTGACGCGCGGTAACTTTCAAAAATTTAATGTTTATATAAATAAATTGCCCGCTTGGCATTGCGCGCTGCACGCAGCAGAAGGGCAGGCGCGCATGAACGCGCCGAAGCTGCGGCGCGTTTTATGCGGCGTGCGGCAGGCGGCCCGCGTCCGCCGCAACGAAGCGCCGCGCGTCCGCGCATGGCGGAAGCGTGCGATTTTCGGAGCAGTGCGCGCGTTGGCCTAAACGGCGCGCGCGTGTTATGCTTTGTGTGTGTTGCCATACTTTCGAGCGATGGAGGGAATCGTCATGAAGATACTGGTCAGCGCGTGCCTTCTCGGCTCGAGGTGCCGTTACGACGGCGGCGCGAAGCCCGACGCGCGCGTTATCGCGCTCGGCGCGGAGCATGAGCTTGTGCCGGTCTGCCCCGAGCGGCTCGGCGGCCTCGAAGCGCCGCGCGAGCCGAGCGAGATATCGGGCGGCCACGTCTTCGGGCGCGACGGCCGCGACGTGACGGCGGAGTTCGAGCTCGGCGCGCGGCGCGCGCTTGAGGCGGCGCGGCGCTTCGGCTGCCGCTGCGCGATTTTGAAGGAGCGCAGCCCGTCCTGCGGCTCGTCCGCGGTTTACGACGGCAGCTTCTCGGGCCGCGTCGTGCCGGGCGCGGGCGTCGCGGCGGCGCTGCTGATGGAGAACGGCGTGCGCGTATTCAGCGAGGAAAATTTTGAAAGACTTTTCGAAACGGAGGAATTTCGCGATGAAGGTGGAAGTGAAGCGTAAAGACGAGCTTTCGCACAACAGATGGAGCGGCGGCGTGACGACGCAGCTCGCGATATGGCCCGAGGGGGCGGACTACGGCGCGCGGCGCTTTGACTGGCGCATCAGCACGGCGATAGTCGAGGACGAGAAGTCCGTATTCACGGCGCTGCCGGGAATTCACCGTCTGCTGATGATTCTCGACGGCGAGATAGAGGTGACGCACAACGGCGGGCGCGCGCTCGCGATGAAGCCGCTTGCCGACGTCGACGAATTCGAAGGCGGCTGGGAGACGGTCTCCGTCGGACGCTGCGTGGACTTCAACCTGATGACCGTCGACGGCTACCGCGGCGCTATGTCGGCCTGCGCGGCGGGCGGCGGGTGCGCCGAGATCGCGCCGGAGGGTGCGTCGGAATACTGGCGCGGGATTTATTCGCTGACCGACGGCCTCACGGTGAAGTGCGCGGCGGGCGGCGAAGAGGGCGAATACAAGCTCGACAAGGGAGATTTCCTGCTCTTCTCATACTCGCCCGCGAAGGAGGGAACGGCGCGCGTTTCGCTCCGTTCCGCCTGCGGCGGAGCGCCCGCGGTATGCGCCGAGGTGTGGAGATAAGAGCTTGGATTTGACTGGCGTACTGCGCGGCGCTGCGGCCAGACTTCAGTTCGCGCCCGAGTCGCGCTGGGAAGAGTGCGTCGCGCTTTCGCGAGGCGAGCCTGCGGACGCTGTCTTAAAATGGTTCGACGGCTTTCACGATGAAAATATCGGCGCGGAGCTGTTTTATGAAGCCGAGGCTGAGGAACGCCGCTTTTCCGCTTTTATAGGCTTCCGCTGTAATTTTGCAAAGCGGCGTGCCTTCGTCGAAGCGGCTGCGCGGGGCTTCGCGGCTGGAAAATTTGTGCGCGCGGAGAATTTTATAGCGGGGGCGGAGAGAGAATTCCGCGCGCCGCTTTTTGTCGGATGGCCGGATTTTATGGAGCTCGGACTCGTCAATCTGTGGAAGTCTTGCGGCGCGCTTTCATTTGCGCCACTGCCGGAAGAGCCATATGCCGTGTTTTCCGCCGCAGTCTCGGCGTCGCCGCGCTGGTGCGTCGCGCTGCCCGCACCTCCGGCTCTCGAGCTCGCCTTTTCGTCGCCCGTCCCGCATTGGCTCGGCGTTGATTTTTCGTCGCGCGCGGCAGACGGCTGGATGCTCGACATGAGAAAGGCCGAAGCCTTCCTTGGAAAGCTTCGGCCCTGAAAGCTGCGGACAATCCGCGCGCGTTATCTCTCGCAGAGACCTCTGAAGAACGAGAAAAGCGCCGAGGCCGCGAGCGCCGCGGTTCTGTGGTCCTCGTCGAGCGGCGGCGAGACCTCCATGATGTCAAGGTACTTGACCTTAACGCTGCGCCCCGCGAGGTAGGCTATCTTGTCGAGCTCGGGCGCTTTGAGGCCGCTCGGGTTGCTGGCGGACGCGCCGGGCGCTTCCGTGCTGCGCACCGCGTCGATGTCGAGCGAGACCGCTATCGCGCGCCCGTTCTTGCCCGCCGCGTTGAGCGCCTGGAGGAAAAATTCCATGACGCGCTCCGAGACCTCGCGCAGCGTGACGACGCGGCCGCCCTGCTCGAGCACCCAGTTGTAATAGTAGGGCGAGTTGTACTGCTCCTGTATGCCGAACTCGACGAAGGCCTCGCCGGAGAGCGCGCCGCCCGGCAGCTGCGTCAGCGCGCGGTAGAACGACGTGCCGCTGTTGATTCCGTTCTCGTCGCTGCGCACGTCGAGGTGCGCGTCGACGTTGATGAGCCCCATGCCGCCGCGCCCGATATTCGCACCCGTCACGAGGCCGCGGACGCCGGGGTAGGTCAGGTCGTGTCCGCCGCCGAGGACGACGGGCAGCCCGCCGCGCGCGACGATCTCCGCGACCGCCTCCGTCTCCGCGTCGTGGACCTCGGCGAGCGTCAGCTCCTTCGTGTCCACGTTGCCGACGTCGACGATGCGCAGCCTCATGAAGTCGGAGTTGAAGCCCGGCGTCAGCTTGTAGAGCCTGCGCCTGATGTCGTCCGGCCCCGCCGCCGCGCCAGCGCGCCCCTTGTTCGCGGTGATGCCGCGGTCCTCCGGGACGCCGATTATCGCGACCGTCCCCTCCGTAACCTCGTCTATCGCGGCGCGCCCGATGAGCTCGCCGAGGCGGCGATCCTTCGGGTCGTTCCTGCTGTAGAACAGGTCCCGCGCCGCCGCGTTTATCTTATATGCCATCCGCAATTCCTCCCACGCTCAAAAGCATTCGCTAAATTCTATCCCCGGCGGCGCGCTTGCGCAACATTCCGATTATCGCATCTTCGGGATATAATAAACGGAAACGAAACAAGGGGACTGATAATAAATGAAAGAACTCAAGATGTTCATGTTCGAGGGTTGCCCGCACTGCAAACGCGCAGAGCAAATGATAGCCGCGCTGCTCGCCGCCCATCCGGAATATAAAGACGTGCCGTTCGTCAGGATCGACGAGAAAAAGGAGCCGGAGCTCGCGGACAAATACGACTACTATTACGTGCCGTGCTTCTTCGTGGGCGACGAAAAAATCGCCGAGGGCGCGCCGACGGAGGAAAACGTAGCCAAGGCCTTCGCGGCGGCCTACAACGGCTAGGAGGCGCGCCTTGCTGAAAGACATAGACAGCCTTGAAATTATGCGCCTCGTCGGAAACACGCCGCTCTACCGCCTCGGCTGCGAAACGGGCGGCGCGGAGCTCTGGATAAAGCTCGAGGGCGGCAACCCGGGCGGCTCGATAAAGGACCGCGCCGCGTGGGGGATGCTGCGCGAAGCGCAGAAGCGCGGCGAGCTTACGGAGCGCAGCGTGATTGTCGAGCCGACCAGCGGAAACACCGGCATCGGCCTTGCGCTGCTCGGGCGCGCGCTCGGCCTCTCCGTCGTGCTGACGATGCCGGAGTCGATGTCCGTCGAGCGCCGCGCCGTGCTCTCGGCCTTTGGCGCGAAGCTGGAGCTGACGCCCGCCGCCGAGGGAATGGCCGGGGCCGTCGCGCGGGCGCGCGAAATCCTCGCGGGCAACCCGGATGCCGTGATGCTCGACCAGTTTTCAAACCCCGGCAACCCGCTCGCGCACGAGCTGACGACCGGGCCGGAGATACTCGCGCAGCTGCCCGAGGGCAAAAAGGCTCGCCGCCTTCGTCGCGTCGTTCGGCACGGGAGGCACCGTGACCGGCGTCGCGCGCGCTCTGAGAAAGAAATTTCCCGGCGTTCACGTCGTCGCGGTGGAGCCCGCGTCGAGCCCGCTCGTCACGCAGGGGCGCTCCGGAGCGCACGCGATACAGGGCATAGGCGCTAACTTCGTCCCGGCCTGCCTCGCCGTCGGAGAGATAGACGAATTTGCGGCCGTGACGGACGAGGAGGCGGTCGAGACGGCGCGCCGCCTCGCCTCGGAGTTCGGCCTTTTCAGCGGAATTTCGACAGGCGCGAACGTCGCGGCGGCGCTCAAAATCGCGGCGAAGCTGCCGAAAGACAGCGCCGTCGTCACAATCCAGCCCGACAGGGGCGACAAATACCTCAGCGTCTTCGCGCGCTGAGCGCCGCGCGGAACGCGGACAAAAATCTAAGCGGGGTGCGCAGCATTGAAGGTTGACAAAAATCTGAAAGACCAGATGCTTTTCATAAAAAAATTCGTTACGGAGCCGCGCACGATAGGCAGCGTAACGCCGAGCTCGCCGCAGCTCGTCGACTCCATGCTCCAGAACGCCGACTGGGCGAAGCTCGGCGCGGTCGCCGAGCTCGGAGCCGGGACGGGCGTCATGACGCGCGCGATAATCGAACGCAAGGCGAAGGAATGCGAGCTGCTCGTCTTTGAAATAGAGGAAGAGCTGCGCAAAAATCTGGAGGACGAAACGGGGCTCGAGATATACGCCGACGCGCGGACGCTGCCCGAAGTCATGAAAGCGCGCGGGATAGAGAAGGCGGGGCTCATCGTTTCGAGCCTGCCCTTCACCGTCCTGCCGCGCGACGTGACGAAGAGCGTCATGGAGGGCGTTACGCGCAGCCTCGCGTCCGACGGCAGCTTCGTCGCGTTCCAGTACTCGCTGCACATGAAGGGAACCCTCGAGAAGCTTTTCGACAAGGTCGACGTGCGCTTTGTGATGATGAACATACCGCCCGCCTTCGTCTACGAGTGCCGCGGCGTGAAGGCGCGGTAAGCGGGAATTTTTGCCGCCGCACGGAATCGGAGGCCGCGCGGCGATTTATTTTGTTGCGCATTTTCAATGCAAATAGTTTATAATATCTTGTTAGTTTGAATATCAATGGGGGCTGTTTCATGGAACGCAGGAGCGGGAAGGAATTAAGAGAACTTTTTCTGAGCTTTTTCGAGGAGAAGGGCTGTAAGCGCTACCACAGTTTTTCGCTGGTGCCGGACGACCCGACCCTCCTTTTTACTATAGCGGGAATGGTGCCGTTCAAGCCCTACTTCCTCGGGCTCAAGACGCCTGAGGTGACGAGGGCGACGACGTCGCAGAAGTGCGTGCGCACCAACGATATAGAGAACGTCGGACGCACGGCGCGCCACCACACGTTCTTCGAAATGCTGGGCAACTTCAGCTTCGGCGATTATTTCAAGAACGAGATAATCCCGTGGGCGTGGGAGTTCCTCACGGAGCGCGTCGGCCTCGAGCCCGACCGCCTCTACGCGACTATATACCTCGACGACGACGAAGCCTTCGACATCTGGCACAAGAAGGTCGGCCTGCCCGCGGACAGGATTTTCCGCCTCGGCGCCGACGACAACTTCTGGGCCGCCGGCCCCGTCGGACCCTGCGGGCCGTGCTCCGAGATAATCTACGACCAGGGGCCGGAGTTCTCCTGCGGCAAGCCTACCTGCACCATCGGCTGCGACTGCGACAGATATCTCGAAATATGGAACCTCGTCTTCATGCAGTACAACCGCGACGAAGCGGGCAACCTCACGCCGCTTCCGCATAAGAATATAGACACAGGCATGGGGCTCGAGCGCCTCGCCTCCGTCGTGCAGCGCGTGCCGAACGACTTCGAGACGGACCTCTTCCGTCCCATCATGGACAAGGCCTGCGAGCTCGTCAACGTCAAGTACGGCGAGGACCCGAAGAAGGACATGGCGGTAAAGGTCATCTCCGACCACATCCGTGCCTCGGCGTTCATGATCGCCGACGGAATCCTGCCGACGAACGACGGCGGCGGCTACGTCCTTCGCCGCCTCATCAGGCGCTGCGTGCGCTACGGCAGGCTGCTCGGCATCGACAAGCCGTTCCTGACCGGGCTTCTGCCCGTCGTCCGTGAGTCGATAGGCGACGAGTATCATGAGCTCGTCGAGCAGTCTTCGGCCATCGAGCAGGTGCTCAGCACCGAGGAAGAGCGCTTCTCGCGCACGCTCGCGCAGGGCAGCGACCTCATGGATTCCGAGATAGTGAAGCTCGAAGCCGCCGGCAAAAACGAGCTGCCCGGCGACGTGGCCTTCGTGCTTTACGACACCTTCGGCTTCCCGCTCGAGCTTACGGAAGAGATGTGCGCCGAGCGCAACATCACCGTCGACAAGGACGGCTTTGAAAAGGCTATGGAGGAGCAGCGCGAGAGGGCGCGCGCCTCGAGCAAGCAGACGAGCAGCGTAATCTCGAAGAACGTCTACACCGAGCTCGCCGACAAAATCGCGCCGTCGCCCTTCTGCGGCTATACCGAGACGAAGTGCGAGGCCGAGGTCAAGGCCGTCATAATGAACGGCGCTCTCGCGGACGAAGCCTGCGAAGGACAGGAGGCCGAGCTCGTGCTTTCCAACACGCCGTTCTACGGGGAAAAGGGCGGACAGGTCGGAGACACTGGAAAGATTTACGCGGACGGCATGGAATTTGAAGTCGCCGACACCGTTTACCCCGTCGCCGACCTCATAGTACATAAAGGAAAAGTAACCAAGGGAACGATAAAGCCCGGCGACAGCGTGACGGCGGAGATAGACGCCGTGCGCCGCGCCGACATACAGCGCCACCACACCGCGACGCACCTTCTGCACGAAGCGCTCGCGCGCGTGCTCGGCAAGCATGTACGCCAGGCCGGCTCGCTCGTCACGCCGACTTTCCTGCGCTTCGACTTCAACCACTTTGCGCCCGTCAGCCTTGACGAGCTGCGCGAGGCGGAGCGCATAGTCTACGAGCAGGTGCTGAGAAACAGCCCCGTCACGACGCGCGTCATGCCGATAGAAGAGGCGAAGAAGACCGGCGCGCGCGCTCTGTTCGACGAAAAGTACGGCGACGAGGTGCGCGTGCTCGGAATCTCCGACTTCTCGACGGAGCTCTGCGGCGGAACGCACGTCAAGAGCACCGGCGAAATCGGCCTCGTCAAGATAGTCCGCGAAGAGGGCATCGGCTCCGGCATCCGCAGAATAACGGCCGTCGCCGGAACGCAGGCGCTTCCGCTCTTCCAGGCCTACGGCAACGCGGTCATGTCGCTTGTGACGATGGTCGGCGGCGACGCCGAGTCTCTCATGGACAAGGTCGGCTCGATGATGGACGAGAAGAAGGTCCTCGAGCGCAAGAACCGCGAGCTGCAGGTCAAGGCCGCGATGTCCGAGATAGAAAACAGCGTCAAGCCCGTCGCGAACGTCAACGGCGTCGACTTCATCGCGGAAAAGTTCGACAACATCACGCCGGACCTCCTGCGCCAGATAGGCGACAGAATCCGCAATAAATATCCGAACGCTATGATGCTCCTCGCCGGCGTTGGGGCCGAGGGCGGCGTTTCTCTCACTGCGATGGCCTCCGACAACATCGTCAAGCTCGGAGCCAACGCGGGAGCTCTGCTCAAGGCTGTAGCCGCGGAGCTCGGAGGCAAGGGCGGCGGACGCCCGACCCTCGCGCAGGGCGGCGCGCCGAGCGCGGACAAGCTCGACAAGGCGTTCGCGGCCGCTCCGAAGATTTTCGAGGAGCTTATGACAAAAGGAAAGTAATGCGGCGTATCGTAGCTCTCGATATAGGCAGCGTCAGAATCGGAGTTGCGGTCAGCGACCCTCTGGGCATGTTCGCCCAGGGGGCCGCCGTTTTGAACGCGCGCGGCGACTGGCTCGCGGAGCTTGCGGACATCGTCGCGCAGTACGGCGATCCCGTCATATTGATAGGGATGCCGCGCCGCACCGACGGAAGCGAAGGGCCGGAGGCGCAGCGTATGCGCGCGACGGCCGAAACGATAAAAGAGCGCTTCCCGGAATGCGAGATACGCTTCTGGGACGAGCGCTTCACGACCACGATAGCGCAGCAGGCGCTGCTTGAGGCCGACGTGTCGCGCAGCGGCAGAAAAAAGAAGGTCGACAAGATAGCGGCGACGCTCTTGCTGCAAAGCTACCTCGACAGCGGAAGGAACATCTGAATTTGAAACTGCCGCCCGGAGTGAGAATGACTCCAATGCTTGAGCAGTACGTCGGATGGAAGGATGCCTACCCGGACTGTCTGCTCTTCTTCCGCATGGGAGACTTTTATGAAATGTTCTTCGACGACGCAGAAATTGCGTCGTCGGTCCTCGATATAGCCCTTACTTCGCGCTCTAAAGAAAACGAATACAAGATACCGATGGCGGGAGTTCCTTTTCACGCCGTCGACTCGTATCTCGGACGGCTCGTCGCCGCGGGGTACCGCGTCGCCATATGCGAGCAGATAACGGAGCCAGACGGCAAGAACCTCGTCGAACGCGAGGTTACGCGCATCGTCACGCCCGGCACATGGCTGCCTGAGAATTCCGACGACGGAGGAAAGATAGCGGCCTGCCTCTTTGACGGAAAATCGACTGCGGTCGCACTTCTTGAACCGGCCGGCGGGGCGCTGCGTGCCGGGACATTTGCGAACGAGGGCGCGGCTGCGATACTCTCGGCCTTCATGCCGGACGAAGTCCTCCTGCGCAGAGGGCAGCGCGAGCTTTTTGAGAAGAACTGCCTCGGCCTTGCATCCCGCGGCGTCAGCGTGACGGAGTGCGAAAAGGGATACTTCGCCGTCGAACAGGGCGCGGCGTGGCTCTGCCGCAAATGGGGGATCGTCTCGCTTTCCGCGATGGGCCTTGACGACAGGGACCTTGCCGCCGGAGCCGCGGCGGCGGCTGTGAAATATCTCGAAGAGACGCAGTTCTCGAACGCCGGAAATATTTCGTCGCTCACGCCGATGCTCCCGAAAGAAAACCTCGTCCTCGACCAGAGCACGCAGGCGAACCTCGAACTCGCAGATAAAGGACAGGCGACGCTCTTCTGGGTGCTCAACCGCTGCCGCACGCCGATGGGGCGGCGCGCGCTCAAAGAATGGATAACCTCGCCGCTTCAGGACCTCGACGAAATTTCGCGCCGCCAGGACATGATAGAGACGCTCGCGGGCGACGGCAGGCTGCGCGCCGGGCTTGCGGAGCTTCTCTCGCGCTGCCGCGACATGGGGAAATCCCTCTCCCGCCTCACGCTCAAGATGGGGCTGCCCTACGATGTGCAGTCCGTCGGCGTGACGCTGGGCGTCGTGCCGGAGATAGTCTCGCTCGTCTCCGGTTATCCGGCGCTCGCGCGCATCGTCCCGCAGTGCGACACTTCTGAGCTCGCGGCGCTGCTGCGCGCGGCGGTCGCGGACAACGTCCCGCGCTTCGTGCGCGACGGCGGAGTCATCAGAAGCGGCTTCGACGCGGAGCTCGACGAATGGCGCGACAAGGCGGCGCACTCGTCAGAGTGGCTCGCGAGATTCGAGGAATCGGAGCGCGAACGCACAGGAATAAAGAACCTGAAGGCCGGAGTCAACAAGGTCTTCGGCTACTATATAGAAATACCGAAAGCGTCGGCCTCGAAAGCGCCGATGGACTACGTGCGGAAACAGACGCTCGTGGGCGCGGAGCGATTCATCACGGAGGAGCTCAAGCGCTTCGAGCACGACATGTTCCGCGCCGAGGGCGAGATACTCGCGATAGAGGAGCGCATATACGCGCGGCTCGTCGGCGAGGTGCTCGGACATTCCTCCGAAATTCAGCTGACGGCGAACTTCATATCTGCGCTCGACGTGCTGCTCTCGCTCGCCGCGGTAGCATCGGAGCGCGGCTACACGCGCCCGACGCTCGACATGAGCAAGGACTTCATCGTCAAAAACGCGCGCCATCCCGTCATCGAGGTGACGCTCGGCAAAAAATCCCTTCACGCCCAACGACTTCAACTTCAGCGCCGAGAACGGGCGGCGCATCGCGCTCATAACGGGGCCTAACATGGCGGGAAAATCTACCTACCTGCGCACCGCGGCGCTCATCGCGATAATGGCGCACATGGGCTCCTTCGTCCCCGCCGAGAGCGCGAAGATCGGCCTCATAGACCGCGTCTTCACGCGCATAGGCGCGCGCGACGAGCTCGCGCGCGGGCAGAGCACCTTCATGGTCGAGATGGTCGAGACAGCGAACATCCTGCGCCACGCGACTGACAGAAGCCTCGTCATCCTCGACGAAGTGGGCCGCGGCACGTCGACCTACGACGGCCTCAGCATCGCATGGTCCGTCGTCGAATTTTTGCAGGGACAGGAACACGCGCAGCCGCGAGTGCTCTTCGCGACGCACTACCACGAGCTGACGCAGCTCGCCGACCTTCTGCCGGGAATCGTAAATCTCAGCATGGGCGTCGACGAAAGCGCCGGCCGCATAGTCTTCCTGCACAAGATAATCGAAGCGCCCTCCGACCGCTCCTACGGCATCGAGGTCGCGCGCCTCGCGGGCGTCCCCTCCGCGGTGCTGCGCCGCTCGCAGGAGCTCCTCGCGCAGTTCGAGGAAAAGGCCGAAGCGTGCAACGAAAACGTAAAAAATTTCCTCGCAGAACCAGCTCACGCTCTTCGACGTGCGCCAGGAGGCGATACTTGAAGAGCTAGCCGCCTGCGACCCGAACAACATGACGCCGCTCGCGGCGCTCGAGCTCGTCATGAAGCTGCGCGGCGAAAGCCGGAAGGTGCTGGGGTTTAAGTAAGTGCGGCATAAATTTATGAATGGAGACCGTTTCCATAATCAATGATTAAACGTCTCGCACCGGACATTTCCACACGTATAGCGGCCGGGGAGGTCATCGAGCGGCCTTCTTCGGTTGCGAAGGAGCTTATCGAAAACTCGCTCGACGCGGGGGCGAAGTCGATTTCGCTCTACACTGAGCAGGGCGGCAAAAGCTCGTTCGTGATAGAGGACGACGGCTGCGGCATCGCCTTTGCGGAGCTTCCGCTCGCCGTCGAGCGCTACGCGACGAGCAAGATAAGCACCCTCGACGATCTCGAGAACATCGCGACGCTAGGCTATCGCGGCGAGGCGCTTGCGAGCGTCGCCGCGGTCTCGCGCATGGAGATACGCAGCCGCGCCGCGGGCGCGGAGACTGGCGGCCTGCTTCGCTGCGAGGCTGGGCGGATTACGCTCCATTCGGAGACGCCCGCGAAGCCGGGGACGCGGATACAGATAGACGACCTTTTCTTCAATTTACCCGCGCGGCGCAAATTTCTCAAAAGCTCCTCGGCGGAGCTGCGCCGCATCATTCAGATAGTCAACGACTACGCCCTTATACACCCCGAGGTCTCCTTCCGCGTGCAGGAAGAGGGACGCAAAATTCTCGAATATTCCGCCGCCGCGTCGATCGCCGAGTGCATCGAGCGCCGCTGGGGGAAGCAGACGAAGATTTTCTATTCCTCTTCGGCGCAGGGGGCCGTCTCGGCGCGCCTCTGGTGGAACCCGATTCCCGACTCGCGGCGCGTCGTCGTGATGCTCTTCGTCAACGGGCGGCGCGTGCAGGATTCCGCGGTGCGCGCGGCGCTGACGGCGGCGGAGGGCGCGGCCTACGGTGAGTGGGCCGTGATGATAGACCTGCCGCCGCACGACGTCGACGTAAACATCCACCCGACGAAGGAAGAGATACGCTTCCGCAGAAGCCAGGATATCTTCAAAATCGTCTACGATAACGCGCGGGCGGTCTACGCGCAGCGCCATTCGATAACCTCGGGAGGCGCGGCGCCGCAGCCTGCGCCTTTGCCCGGCACGCCCGCGCCGTCGTCTGAACAGCCGGCGCAGCCGCCGGTCTCGTTTTACCCATCCGGCGCGCAGCCGTGGGATTTAATCTCGAAGAAGGCCGCGCCCTCGTACGCGTCGCGCGTCGCCTCGCCTGTCGAGAGCGTCTTCTTCCCCGCAGAAAACGACGAGCCGCGCGCGGAGCTTCCGCAAATTCAGACGAAAAGATACATCGGGCAGAGCGCCGAGGGATTCCTGATTTTCGACTTCCCCGAGGCGCTCGCGATAATGGACCCGCACGCGGCGCACGAGCGCATACTTTTTGAGGAAATATGCGAGAGCTTCAAGGACAACGTCGCGACGCAGAGGCTGACGCTGCCGATGGAGATTCCCGCCGCGGTGCGCCCCGAGGCCGCGCTTTATGAAAAGGAGCTCGCGGCGCTGGGCTTCGAGACGGCGGACGGAATGGTGACGGCGGTGCCCGCGATACGCGGCAAGGGACACCTTTCGCCGGTCGACATGCTGCGCTCGGCGCTGCGCGGGATAGAGACGGAGCGCGACGCCGCGAAGCGCGACCGCGAGGTATGGTGGCGCATGGCGCGCCTCGCCTGCCGCGACGCGGTGAAGCTCGGGCGGCGCTTCGAGCCGGAGGAGGCCGCGGAGCTGCTCGCGCGCCTCGAGCGCTGCGAGACGCCCTACACCTGCCCGCACGGAAGGCCGACGGTCTTTATAATAGAAAACAAAAAACTTCGGGAATGGTTTGAAAGATGACGAAAGAAAAAATTCCGGTAATCGCGATAATAGGGCCGACCGCGGTCGGCAAGACGGAGTTCAGCCTTTCGCTCGCGAAGGAGCTGAACGCCGAGGTCATCTCAGTCGATTCGCGGCAGGTCTACCGCTATCTCGACGTCGGTACGGACAAGGTCTCGCGCGAGGTGCGCCGCGAAATCATCCATCACCTTATAGACATTGCGGATCCGGACGAAATTTATTCCGCCGCCGACTTCGCGCAGGACGCGGACGGCGCGGCGCGGCGCATCATCGCGCGCGGGCGCGTGCCTCTGCTCATCGGCGGCACGCCCTTTTATTACCGCGCGCTCTCGGGCGCGCTCTCGGAGGACCTGCCGAAGGACGAGGCCGTGCGCGCGCAGCTCGCCGCGGAGATAGAAGAGCGCGGCCTCGCTGCGCTTCACGACGAGCTTCTCGAAATCGACCCGGAGGCCGGCGCGCGGATACACCCGAACGACCCCGTGCGCACGATGCGCGCGCTCGAGATTTTCAGGATAACGGGGCGCAACGCGAGCTGGTGGTACAAGGAGCAGCAGAAAATGGAGTCGCCATACGACATCTTCTACATCGGCCTCACGCGGCTGCGCGCGAACCTCTATCAGAATATCGAGCGCCGCGTCAAGGAGCAGTTCGCGAGCGGCTATCCCGAGGAGGTCGAGTGGCTGCTCAACAACGGCTACTCGCCGTCGCTGCCGGCGCTGCAGGGCTTCGGCTACCGCGAGCTCGTGGACTACCTCGCGGGGCGCTGCACTTTCCTTGAGGCGATAGAGGGCGACATACGCTCGACGAAGGCCTTCTCACGCCGCCAGACGACGTGGTTCAAGCACTTCGAGCCCGCCGTGTGGTTCGACTTCGACGAAATCTCGAAGGCCGAGGCGCTGCGCCGCGCCGTGCCGCTCTGCCTCGCGCACCTGAACGGGGAGCGCGCGCAATGAAGGTCATAACGGCCGACCCGACCGGCCTCTGCTTCGGCGTCAAGCGCGCGATAACGACGCTCGAGGAAGAGCTGCGCAAATCGCCAGCCGTCTACGCGCTCGGCAGCCCGATACACAACCCGCAGGAGATAGCGCGGCTCACGGAGATGGGGCTCGTCGTCGTCGATAAGCCCGAAGAGGTGCCTGACGGCGCGGTTTCGTTCGTTCGCGCGCACGGCGTCCGTCCAGAGGTGCTCGACGCGCTGCGGCGTAAAAGCTCGAAAATGGTCGACGGCACATGCCCTTTTGTAAAAACGGCGCAGGAAAAGGCAAAATCGCTGTCACAAGAAGGCTATATCGTGATAATATTAGGTAATGCGGCGCATCCTGAAGTTCAGGGAATTATGGGATATGCGTCGGGGGAGGTACACGTCCTCGCGTCGGCGGATGAAATACCGCCGGGGCTAAAAGGCAAGCATTGTGGCCTGCTGAGCCAGACGACGCAGCGCGTCGAGACGTTCTCCGCGCTCGTCGGCGCTTTCGTGCCGGTATCTCCCGAGCTGAAGGTTTATAATACCATTTGCCGGGCTACGCTGGCTCGCCAGCAGTCCGTCTGCCGCCTCGCGCGGGAAGCGGACGGAATAATAGTCCTCGGAGGCAAAAACAGCGCGAACACTCGCAAGCTCGCCGAGATAGCCTCCCTTTCGGGAGTGCCGTCGCTCTGGATCGAGCACGCGGGCGAGCTGGACGGGAGGTGGCTGGAAAATAAGAGCAGCGTAGGAATAGCCGCGGGCGGAAGCACGCCTGACTGGCTGATAAAAGAACTTATTCAAAAATTAGAGAAGATGTAAGCAGGAGGATGTTGGGTATGGTTGACGAGCTTCACAACGAAGACGTAATCGAAACGCAGGAAAAAGAAGAAACAATGGAAGAAATGATGCAGCAGTACGATGTGATGGGCGATTTCCACCGCGGCAAGGTCGTCGAGGGGACAATCGTCGATACACAGGAGGACGGCTGGCTCGTAGACGTGGGCTACAAGTGCGAGGGATTCCTCCCGCGCAAGGAGTGGACCCACCGCGTGCTCGTGGAGGAGACTCCCGAGCCTGAGAACGGAGCGAAAGTCCGCGTCCAGATCACGAACATCGGTCAGGGCGAAGACGCGCAGCTCGGCCTCTCCCGCTGGCGCTGCGAATTCGACGAGCGTTGGAACAAGCTCGAAGAAGAGGCGGAGAACAACGAGACGATCAACGTCAAGGGCCTCCGCAAGGTAAAGGGCGGACTTATCGTAAACTGCTGCGGCATCGAGGGCTTCATTCCCATCTCGCACCTCACGCAGGAAGGCCGTGGCGTCAACCCCGGGAACCTCGTCGGACAGGAATTCCCCGTCAAGCTCATCGAGAAGGACCGCAGAAAGCGCCGTCTCGTATTCTCGCGCCGCAGCCTCATCGAAGAGGAACTCTCAAAGACTCGCCAGGCCTTCTACGAGCAGGTCCACGAGGGCGACGTCCTTGAGGGCGACGTCAGCAGCATCACTTCCTTCGGCGTTTTCGTCAACCTCGGTGCCATGGAAGGGCTCGTCCACATCAGCGAGCTCGCGTGGCAGCGCAACGCCAAGGCCAAAGACATCGTGGCCAAGGGCGACCATGTGAAGGTCAAGGTCATCGGCATCGACACGGAGAACAACCGCGTCTCCCTCTCGATCCGCCAGACCCTCGACGATCCGTGGAACACCGTCGCCGAGCGCTGGACGCCCGGAAAGACGACGGAAGGCACCGTCACCAACCTGACCGACTTCGGAGCTTTTGTTGAAATAGAGCCCGGCGTGGAAGGCCTCATCCACATCGGCGACCTCAGCTGGACCCGCATTAAGCACCCGAAAGAGGTGCTCAAGAAGGGCCAGAAGGTCGAAGTTTCCATCATAGACGTAGACAAGGACCGCAAGCGCATCAGCCTCGGCTACAAGCAGCTCCATGATCCGTGGAAGAACGCCGCCGAGAAGTACCAGAAGGACGCCGAGGTTCCCGTGAAGGTCGTCAGAATCGCCGACTTCGGCGCGTTCGTCGAGCTTGAAGAGGGCGTCGAGGGACTCATCCACATCTCGCAGCTTTCGAGCCAGAGAGTCGAGAACCCGAGAGACGTGCTCACCGAGGGACAGGAAGTTACGGCCCGCGTGCTCGAAGTCAACCCGACCGAGCGCCGCATCCGCCTGAGCCTCCGCCCCGCGCACGAAGAGCCTGCGAAGCGCGCGCCGCGCGACGAGCAGCCGCGCGAGCGTTTCGCCCAGCAGGACGAGCAGCCGCGCCGCGACGAGCGTCCGCGCCGCCGCCGTCCCGACGGAGACCGCAGGAGACAGGAGAACCCTAACAGCCAGCTCCCGCAGGAAGAGATGAACTTCACGCTCGGCGACTTCCTCAAGAACCGCGAAAAGGAAGACGCCTAACACAGGCAGAACGCCGTAAATTCAGCGCCCGCGCTCATTCCCTTGAGCGCGGGCGTTTTTTACGTTAGAATATCGTAAAAAATGCGACGGGAGGTCAATTTATGGCCCTTAGGACTATATGCGTTTATCCCAACCCCGTGCTCCGCGAGGAGACGGAGGAGGTAACGGAATTCGACGAAGAGCTTAAGACGCTCGTGGCCGACATGTGGGAGACGATGTACGCGAACGACGGCATCGGCCTCGCGGCCCCGCAGGTCGGCGTCTCGAAGAAAGTAATCGTCATCGACTACAAGGACGACAAATACGTGCTCGTGAACCCCGTGATACTCTCCGAGGAAGGAGAGGTGACGGGCGAGGAGGGCTGTCTCAGCTTCCCAGGCATCTATGAAAAAGTCGTCTCGCCCGAAAAAATGACAGTGACATATAAAGATGAAAACGGCGAAGAGACGACGCGCGAGCTCGAAGGTTTCATCGCGCGCGTATTCTCACACGAAATAGACCACCTGAAGGGGCGGCTGCTCATCGACCGCGTCTCGCCGCTCAAACGGCAGTTCATGAAGAAAAAAATCGCGCGCCGCGCGGCGGAGGAAAAATGACGAAACCGACGGCGGCCTTCTTAGGCTCTGGACATTTCGCCGCGCGCTGCCTTGAGCTCATATCCGGGCGGCTGCGCCCGGAATGGGTGCTGACGAACGCGCCGCGCGGCGCCGGACGCGGCCTTGCGCTGCGCAGCACGCCCGTGTGGGAGCTTGCTCAGAAGCTCGGCGTCCCAGCGTACACGACGGAGCGCCTCTCCGCTGACGTGGAGCGCGTAGAATGGATAAAGGCGAACGCGCCGGACGTCCTGCTCGTCATAGACTTCGGACACATAATCAGGGAGCCGGTGCTCACTGCGGCGAAGTACGGCTGTCTCAACATCCACCCCTCAAAGCTGCCGGAATACCGCGGTTCAGCTCCGCTCCAGCGCGTGCTGATGGACGGTCGCACGAGCACGGCCGTCTCCATATTCCGCCTCGACGCGGGGATGGACTCCGGCCCGATACTCGCGCAGCCGGAGCTGGCGATCGCGCCCGAGGACGACTTCGCGTCGCTTGCGGAGAAGGCGGCGCAGCTGGGCGCGGAAACGCTGCTGCACTACCTCTGCGACGTGCCGCCGGACGAATGGCGCTTCACGGCGCAGAGCGAAGATGGCGCGACCTACGCGCCGAAGATAGACAAAGCCGAAGGAAAGATAGACTGGACGCGCCCCGCCGCCGAAATTGCGAATAAGATACGCGGCATCGGCGCCGCTCCCGGGGTGTTCTGCTCCGTGCGCGGCAGACGGCTGCGCATATACAGGGCCGAAGCCGTATCAGGCTCCGGCGAGCCTGGGACTTACGCCGTGCGCGGCGGCGTTCCGTGCGTGGCGTGCGGCGAAGGGCTTCTGCGTCTCGCCGAGGTACAGCCAGAGGGCAAGAAGCTTCAGCGCGCGGAGGACTGGGCGCGCGGCCTGCGCATAAACGAGGGAGAAAGCCTCGAACAGGAGATAAAATCATGACGGAAGTAAAAAATCCACTCCGCAACATAATAAAAAGCGAATTCCCATACAAAGGACGCATCATAGACGTGCGCGTCGACACTGTGAAATTCCCGTCGGGCTCTGAAAAGCTGCGCGAAGTCGCGCTGCACAGCCCGGCCGTCGCCATGCTCGCCGAAGACGCCGACGGCGGAATATTCCTCGTGAAACAGTACCGCCACGCGGTAGACGAAGAAATATACGAAATCCCAGCGGGCCTCGTCGAGGAAGGGGAGTCGCCCGAGGAGACGGCGGCGCGCGAGCTTCAGGAAGAGATCGGACGCAGGCCGGGACGTATGGAAAAGATCGCAGAGTTATATTCGTCGCCCGGCTTCACGACAGAGAAGATAACTATGTTCTACGCGACGGAACTCTCGGACTCAAAACTGCCTGAGGACGACGACGAATACATAAAGGTGCGCAAATTCTCTCCCGCCGAGCTCGCGGCGCTCGTCGCGGAGGGCGGCGTCAAGGACGGCAAGACCCTCGCCGCCTACTACTGGCTTCTCGCGCGGAAGGCGCAGAGATGATTCGCGCCGCCGCGGACGACCTGGAACGGACCGCCGAAAGATTCGGCGACTACATAAGGCTCGAACGCGCGTGCAGCGAAAACACGAAACGCGCCTATCTATCCGACCTTTCCATATGGATTGCGTGGTGCCGCCGCAAAGAGCGCGACCCGCTCGACGTACAGGCGGACGCAGTTTCGCGCTTCCTGCTCGAAGCGGAGATAGAGGGACGCAAGGCTAGTTCGAGACAGCGCCTCGGCGCCGTTCTGCGTTCCTTTGCGAAATTTCTTCAATACGACGGCCTGACCGATAAAGTTCCGCGCCTCGCGCCGCTTCCGGCGCGTGAGGAGAAACTTCCAGAGATACTCAACGAGAACGAAATACAGAGAATAATCAACGCGTGCGAGGACGGCACGGCGCTCGGCAAACGCGACCGCGCCTACATAGAACTTGCCTACGGCGCGGGAATGCGCGCCTCGGAGCTCTGCGGCCTGCGGCTGCGCGACCTCGACCCGGGCGGCGGCATCCTGTACGCGCGAGGCAAGGGCGACAAGGAGCGCGCCGTTCCTTACATGGGCGCTCCGCGCCGCGCCGTCGAGGAATATATAGCCGAATATCGCCCGCAGTTGGACAAAAACAAGGCCGAATGGCTTTTTTTATCGCGTAACGGGAAGCAGCTCCACCGCGAGACTCTGTGGGTGATCCTGCACAAACGCGGCGAGGCCGCCGGAGTGCCGGCGAAGCGGCTTCATCCGCACATCCTGCGCCACACCTTCGCAACCGTCCTCATACGCAACGGCATGGACCAGAGGACGCTTCAGGAACTTCTCGGGCACAGCTCGATAATGACCACAGAAAAATACACTCATCTTGACATAAGCCTGCGCGACTACTACGACAAATACCATCCGCGCGCAAAGTAAAGGAGGAAACGCGATGTACTACTGGGATAAGGTCGAAGAAGCGCTCAAATATATCGAAAAGAAGACCTCCGTCAGGCCTGAGGCCGCCGTAATACTCGGTTCGGGCCTCGGAAGCGCCGCAGAGAGCATAGAAGATCCGCAGATAATTCCATACCATGACATCCCGTACTGGCCTCGTTCCACAGCGCCTGGTCACGCGGGCCGTCTCGTGCTCGGCCGCCTCGGCGGCAAGACCGTCGCCGCGATGCAGGGGCGCGTGCATTACTATGAGGGCTACAATATGCAGGAAGTAACCTTCCCGATGCGCGTCCTCGCCTGCCTCGGCGTCAAGGCGCTTGTAGCGACCAACGCCTCCGGCGGGGTCAACCTCGACTTCCGCCCCGGCACGATAGCCGCGATAACGGACCACATAAACTTCATGGGCATCAACCCGCTCGCCGGCGTCAACAACGACAAATGGGGCGTCCGCTTCCCCGACATGACGGAGGCCTATGACAAAAAATTCATCGAGACGCTCGAACGTGCAGCGCGCGAAGAAAACATCGAGCTCAAAAAAGGCGTCTACATAGCCTTCAGCGGCCCGTCCTTCGAGACGCCCGCCGAGGTGCGCATGGCGCGCATCATGGGCGCGGACATGGTCGGCATGTCCACCGTGCCCGAGGTGCTCGTCGCGAACCACATGGGCGTCCGCGTCCTCGGCATCTCCTGCGCCGCGAACTACGCCGCCGGCATCACGCAGGAGAAGCTCACCCACACTGAGGTACTCGAGGTGATGGAACGCTGCGGCGGCGGCCTGTCGCGGCTTGTGGAACGTTTCCTCGCGGAGGCGGAGCTATGAGCTTCAACATGATAGATTTTATCGAGAAAAAACCGCGACGGAGGCCGCCACACGAAGGCCGAGTTCGACGAGCTCATCCGCGGCGTAATGGACGGGAGCGTGCCCGACTACCAGACGGCTGCGTGGCTCATGGCCGTCTACTTCCGCGGACTCGACGGCGGCGAGCTGACGCACTACACGGACGCGCTCGCGAAATCCGGCGAGACCTACTCCTACCCGCCGGAGATGCGCGTCGTAGACAAGCACAGCACCGGCGGCGTAGGCGACAAGACGACGCTCGTCCTGCTGCCGCTCGCGGCGGCCTGCGGCGCGCACGTCTCGAAGCTCTCCGGCCCAGGCCTCGGCTTTACGGGCGGCACGGTCGACAAGCTTGAATCTATCCCCGGAATGCGTATGCACCTCGAGCCCGACGAATTTATATCCCAGATGAAAAAAATTCGGCTGCGCCATATCGGGCCACTCGCGCCTGCTCGCGCCGGCCGAAGGAAAATTCTACGCTTTGCGCGACGTGACGGCGACCGTCTCGATGGTGCAGCTCATAGCGGCGAGCATCGTCAGCAAAAAGCTCGTCGGCGGAGCCTCCGGCTTCGTCTTCGACGTAAAATGCGGCAGCGGCGCATTCATGGAAACCGAGGACAAGGCGCGCGAGCTCGCACGAGAGCTTGTCGCACTCTCGAAAAAATTCGGCCGCAAAAGCGTCGCCGCAATAACAAGCATGGAACAGCCGCTCGGCGAATGGGTGGGCAACGCCGCCGAGGTCTACGAAGCTATAGAAGTGCTCAGCGGACGCGGCCCCGCCGATACGCGCGAGCTCTGCGCCGCGCTCTGCGGCCTCATGCTCGAAGTCGCCGGACTAGCGAAGGACCGCGAGGAAGGCGCGGAGCTTGCGGAAAAAGCGCTCGACGACGGACGCGCGCTCGCCAAATTCGGCGAAATAATAGCGGCGCAGGGCGGCGACGCGGATGTGCTGCGCCGTCCGCTGGAAATACTGCCGCGCGCCTCGAAACGCTTCGAAATAAAAAGCGGCAGAAACGGCGTGATCTCCGAGCTCCGCGCGCGCCCGATAGGCGAAGCGCTGCGCGCCCTGGGCGGCGGGCGCATGAAGCTCGGCGACAAAATCGACCACGCCGCCGCGATACGCCTGAAAGCTAAGATAGGCGACGCCGTGCGCGAAGGCGGTACGGTGATGGAGCTGCATTACAACGACGAGGCGAAGCTCGCGGAGGCGCTCAAATACCTCGACGGCTGCTGGAAAGTCTCGGAAACGGCGGAAAAGCCGAAGCTCATCGCGGATTACATATACTAGCCTGAATTTGAGAAAAAAGCGGCGCGCTGCGGAAACCCACGAAGCGCGCCGCTTTTTCGTGCGCGTGCGCCGCAGCGCCGCGGCCGCGCCCTCCCGACATAATAGAAGGACGCATTTCAAATTACGGGAGGAATCCAAAATGTGCAGACAGTACGCCTACATCCGCGTCTCCTCGAGAGACCAGAACGAAGAACGCCAGCGCGCCGCGATGATCGAATACGGCGTCCCGGAGGAAAACATATACCTCGACCGCCAGTCCGGCAAAGACTTCGAGCGCGGCGGCTACAAGCGCCTTGTCCACAAGCTTCGCCGCGGCGACACGCTCGTAGTCAAAAGCATAGACCGCCTCGGGCGCAACTACACTGAGATACTCGAGCAGTGGCGGCTGCTCACGAAGAAGAAACAGGCGGAAATAGTCGTCCTCGACATGCCGTTGCTCGACACGCGCCAAAGTCGCGACCTCACAGGCATAGTCATCGCGGACATAGTGCTGCAGCTCCTCAGCTACGTCGCCGAAACCGAGCGCGCCTTCATACGCCAGCGTCAGGCCGAAGGCATAGCCGCCGCGCTGGCCCGGGGCGTCCGCTTCGGACGCAGGCCCAAAGAACGCCCCGAAAATTTTGAAACATTGAAAGCGGCATGGAAAAACGGAGAAATCTCCGCGCGCGGAGCCGCCCGCATGCTTAAAGTCGACCACATGACCTTCAAACGCTGGATAGAAGCGGCGTGACGCGCCGCGAACTCACCGCGCGCGGCATCGAGACAAAATACATCGCATAAATCGTATAAGAGTATAAGAAAAAACGGCTCTATCGTCATACCGGGCTCGTCGCGGCACCCGGCGGCGCTAAGCGCTCCGGCGCATCGAGGGCTGAAGCCGCTTGATTACGCGTCAGCCGGTAAACGCGCCCTGCATCAGCCGCGCGCAACGGCGATTTTTATGCCGGCATAGGCTGGCCGACTGCGCGCCGCGTCAAGCGCTGGATGACAAAATATTTATCCGCCTGCATTGAAAGCTCAGCGGCTATAAAACGTGACAAATCCCGGCGCAAGAGGAAAAATCCGGCCAAAGCGCCGCCGGTCCTTGCGGTCCGCCGTCATTTCTGCTAGACTGTATCAGTCGTCGCGCGGAGGTGCGTTTCAGCTGGTGCTGGGCCCGGACTTCAAATCCGGTGAGAGGGGTTAATAGCTTCTCTGGTAGGTTCGATTCCTACACGCCTCCGCCATGAAATATCAACGGTTCAGAGCATTCACGCTTTGAGCCGTTTTTCATTTGTGCTCTTATCATAAAATAAAAGCTTGGTTAATTCTTATACGCTCTAAAATGCTGAAAAGCGTTTAGAGGTCAGGAAATTTGAAAGCCGCCCTAAGGAAGAGTATTGTTCTGACATTGTCAAAGTCAGGCGTATATCTGAAATCTGGTCTTTTGCTCTGTTTTGTTTTAGAGGTAATACACGTGAAGGCTTCGCCATTGTTTTTATTACATGATAATTTTTTCATTGAACATTTTCATTCATCACAAGATTTTATAACTTGCAGATAAGGGTGAGAGTATTTATAATGTTGCCATTGTTTGGTTTGTGTCTTGAATTTTATGAGTGAGAGAAAAGGAGGCGTCGACGTGCTGTTTGCTGGTAGGAAAAGAGTATCGGCAGGGCTCTATGTCGGGGGCCGTTCTTTTGTTTACCTGGCGCTTGAGGAATCGGGCGGCGAGGTGCGTGTGGCGGCTTCTTCTTCCGGTACTTTTCAGTCTCTGCTGGGGAACGGCGGTTCTCCATTTTCGGCGTCCGAGGCAGAGTTGTCTCAGGCTTTTGGGCGCGTTGCTTCGTCTGTGAAGGCCGCGTGCCGGCAGGAGGTCAATTTTGCCGTTCCTATGACGGAGTCTCTTCTGCGCGTTATTCCGATGCAGGGGCTTACGCGCGCCGAGGCTAAAAAGGCTTTTCGTTACGAGGCGGAGCGTCATTTCCCTTTTGGCTCAGACGACTGTGTCTATGATCTTGACGAAATAGATTATCCTCTTGGCGGCGGTTCTTCGGAACGCCGCTTTGTAGTATCTGCGGCGCGCAGGAAGATTGCGGAAGGCGTCTGCCGCGCGGCGCGTTCGTGTGGAATCAGCTTCGGCGCTATGGAGCCGGAACAGACTGCGATTGAACGCGCGGCCTCTCCGGCGTTTCCAAGCGATGGCGGCTGTGTCTGTGTTTATGCTGGGATAGAGCGTTCTCTTGTGATTTTTGTGTGGCGCGGCTACGGGATATATTACAGGAATATCGCCTTGGGGACTGACGCCGGAGGCAGGTCGCTCGACGAGAGCGCCGCGGCTCTGGCGGAGGAAGTTCGCGCTTCCGTGCAGTTCGGGCTTTCGCGCAACGAAGGTTTTGCGTATGACGATATTTTCTTGTTCGGCCCGGGCGCTGCCGGGCGCTTCTGCGCTGTACTGAGCGACGTTTTCCCAGAGCGCAGTGTGAAGACCGTCTTTCCTGAGCGCCGCTTTGGATTGGATTTCCCTTCGTGCGAGGGATGGACGGCGGCTCTCGGCCTCGCGCTCAGAGAATATGACGGTCAGGCTTGACCTGCGTCCTGACAGGCTTGACGAATCCGGCGAAAGAGCAACGAAGGCCGCCGGAGTTGTTTGCTTTTCACTTTCTTAATTTCATTTTGTCTTTTGTCGCTTTTTCTGCGTTGCCGGCAGAGCGTTTTACGTTGCTGCTGCTGATGGATATTCAGAGGCGAATAAAACTTACGAGGCGCGGATCGCCGCAGCCGATGCGGAGCTGAAGACGCTTACCGCCTCGAACGGGCGCGCGTCGGGCGATCTGGATTTGTCTTCGGCGGCGTCCGCTCTGATTTGATTGTCTGCGTCTCTGCGTCCCTCAA
>ENA-OQCL01000327-OQCL01000327.1-human-gut-metagenome-genome-assembly--contig:-NODE-327-length-23999-cov-2.528276_pt1 | contig 23999 bp, 27 predicted proteins | sample MGYA00242502_ERZ504586 | MGnify/ENA primary metagenome ERZ504586 (study PRJEB26092, sample SAMD00036316) | human gut metagenome | host: Homo sapiens | study: EMG produced TPA metagenomics assembly of... | reverse complement strand
TCTGCGGGGGGATCCTTACAGGCTGGACTATCTGAAAGAGCTGGGGGTGGACTGATCTGGCTCTCTCCCGTCTATCAGTCGCCTTTGTAGATCAGGGATATGACATCTCAGATTATTACCGGATCGCGGAAGAGTCGGGACCATGGAAGACTTTGATCTTCTGGTGGCGGAAGCGAAGAAGCTGGGGCATGGGCATTGTGATGGATCTGGTGGTGAACCACTGCTCGGACCGGCATGAATGGTTCCAGAAGGCCCTGGCGGACCCGGAGGGAGAGTACGGGGATTATTTCTATTTCCGGAAGGGAAGAGACGGCAAGGCGCCCAGCAATTACCGGTCTTATTTCGGCGGCAGCGCCTGGGAGCCGGTGCCGGGTACAGACTACTATTATTTCCACGCATTTGCCAAGGAGCAGCCGGATCTTAACTGGGAGAATCCGGTGGTGCGGGAGAAGATCTATGAGATGGTGAACTGGTGGCTTGATAAAGGGATCGCGGGATTTCGTATCGATGCCATCATCAACATCAAGAAGGACTTAAATTTCCCCAGTTTCCCGCCGGACGGGCCGGACGGGCTGTGCCAGGTGACGAAGATGGTGGAACAGGCCAGGGGCATCGGCGCCTTCCTGGGCGAACTGCGGGACCGTACCTTTGCGCCACATCATGCCTTTACCGTGGGGGAAGTCTTCAACGTGGGGGAAGACAAGCTGGAAGAATTTGTGGGGGAAAACGGGTATTTCTGCACCATGTTTGATTTCGCGCCCCACATACTGACTCAGGGGGAGCATGGCTGGTATGACGCGCCGGCGCTGGAGTTTGATAAATGGCGGGACACCATTTACCAGTCCCAGACGGCCCATCAGGGGAAGGTGTTCCTCTCCAATATTATTGAGAATCACGATGAGGCCCCCGGGGCGCCAGCCGGTATCTGCCGGAGCACGCCAGAAATGAAGCGGGGGTTAAGATGCTGGGAACCGTGAGCGTGCTGCTGGCCGGGATCCCCTTTATCTATCAGGGACAGGAGATCGGCATGACCAACTGCCGGATGGAGCGCCTGGAAGAATATGACGACCTGGATACCAGGAATCAGTACCACCTGGCGCTGGAGAAGGGATGTACGCCGGCGGAGGCCATGGAGGCCTGCTACCGGAACAGTCGGGACAACGCCCGGACGCCTATGCAGTGGGACGGCAGCAGGAACGCAGGCTTCACCGACGGGACTCCCTGGCTGAAGGTAAATGAGAATTACCGGGCCATCAACGTGGCGGCCCAGGAGCAGGATCCGGATTCAGTCCTTGCCTACTACCGGAAGCTGATCGCCCTCAGAAAAAGCGAAGCGTGGAAGGAGACCTTTGTCTACGGAGACTTTGCGCCTGCCTATGAGGAGGAGAAGGATCTCTTTGCCTTCAAAAGGAGTGGCGGCGGGAAGAGGGCGCTGATCCTGGCAAATTTTGGAAAAAGAGGCTGTGGAGCTTAACCTGGAAGAGAAGGTGGAACAGGTGCTTCTTGCCAATCTGGGGACTCCCCACCGGGAAAGGAACCCGTCTTTTTGCTCCGCCCCGTGAGACGGTGGTGTTCCAGGTATCTTAAGGAAAGGATGAAGAGAAGATGACAGACAAAGAGCTGATGCTGGCGGGAAAAACTCTATAATCCTGCCGGGGATCCCAGCTGAAGGAAGATTTTATGAGGGCCCGCAGGCTGACCCGGCTTTTTAATTCCCTGTCGGAAGAGGAAATGGACCGGCGGATGGCGGTCATCAAAGAACTTTTTGGCTCTACCGGAGAGTGGGTGCACGTGGAGCAGACCTTCCACTGTGACTATGGCTGTCACATCCATGTGGGGGAGGGACTTTTACGCCAATTATGACTGCACCATCATCGATGTGTGCGAAGTGCGCATAGGGGACAATGTGGTTCCTGGCGCCCAAAGTAGGAATCTACACGGCGGCCATCCTATCGACGCCGGCGTGCGCAATTTGGGCCTGGAATTTGGCGCTCCTGTCAGCCATCGGGGACAATGTGTGGATCGGGCGGGAACGCGGTGATCAATCCGGGGGTCACCATTGGGAGCAACGTGGTGATCGGCTCCGGGTCCGTGGTGACAAAGGACATACCGGACAATGTGATCGCCGTGGGCAATCCCTGCCGGGTGCTGCGGGAGATCACCCGGGAGGACCGGGATTACTGGGAAGAGAAGAAACGAGAATATGAAGAGGTTATGGGGCTTGGTTAGGAAGCCATTGACCGCCGGGAGAAGCTGTGTTATAGTAAATCTGTCTTTGAGGCAGATCTACAGTTTCTTTCCGGCGGTTTCTGCTGGAAAATTTCCAAAATTCTGGTTGACATTTTGAAAGGGGTATACTACTATAGTAACAGACACGAACATTCGTTCGATATTTTGGAGGAGAATTTATCATGGCAGGAAATGAAGATAAGAAGAAGGCATTGGATGCAGCGATCGCGAAGCTGGAGAAGGATTTTGGCAAGGGCACGGTGATGAAGCTGGGAGACCCGGCGGCCAGAGTGGCGGTGGAGACGGTTCCCACCGGTTCCCTGAGCCTGGATATCGCCCTGGGACTTGGAGGCGTTCCCAAGGGAAGGATCGTGGAGATCTACGGGCCGGAGTCCAGCGGTAAGACCACGGTGGCCCTTCATATGATCGCGGAAGTGCAGAAGAGAGGCGGCATCGCGGGCTTTATCGATGCGGAGCACGCTCTGGACCCGGTTTATGCCGGGAATATCGGTGTGGATATTGACGAATTATATATCTCCCAGCCGGACAGCGGAGACCAGGCCCTGGAGATCGCGGAGACAATGGTACGCTCCGGCGCCATCGACATCATTGTCATCGACTCGGTGGCGGCCCTGGTGCCCCGCCAGGAGATCGAGGGAGATATGGGAGATTCCCATGTGGGATTGCAGGCGCGGCTGATGTCCCAGGCCCTGCGGAAGCTGACCCCGGTGATCAGCAAGTCCAACTGCGTGGTGATCTTTATCAACCAGCTCCGTGAGAAGGTAGGCGTGATGTTCGGAAACCCGGAGACCACCACAGGCGGACGGGCGCTGAAGTTCTATTCATCCATCCGGATGGATGTGCGCCGGACCGAGACTCTGAAGCAGGGCGGCGAGATGGTGGGGAACCGGACCCGTGTAAAGATCGTGAAGAATAAGATCGCGCCTCCGTTCAAAGAGGCGGAATTCGATATCATGTTTGGCAAGGGGATCTCCAGGGAGGGAGATATCCTGGATCTGGCGGTGAATCTGGGGCTGATCGGCAAGAGCGGCGCCTGGTTCTCCTACAACGGGGAGAAGATCGGCCAGGGCCGGGAGAATGCCAAGCTCTATCTGGCAGAGCATCCGGAGCTTCTGGAGGAGATGGAGCAGAAGATCCGGGCACACTATCACTTCAACGGGGCAGGCGCGGAAGACGCTGCAGCAGAAGGCGCGGCGGCAAAGGACGCCGCCAGGGAGAAGTAAATGGTCATAACAGAAGTGGAGCCCCTTTCCAGGACCCGGTATAAGGTCTATATAGACGGGAAATTCGCCTTTGTGTTATACAAAGGGGATCTGGCAAGATATCATCTGGCCAGAGGGTGTGAGATCCCGGAGGAGACCTGCCGGCAGATCCGCAGGGAAGTGGTGCTAAAGCGGGCCAAGATGCGGGCACTCCACCTTTTGAACGACATGGGGCGGACAGAGGCCCAGCTTCGGGCCAAGCTCAGGCGGAACCACTATACGGAAGAGATCGTAGAGGAGACCCTGGCCTATGTGAAGTCCTTTGGCTATGTTAACGACGGGGCTTATGCCCGGAATTTCATTGAGACAAGGAAGGGCCAGAAGAGCCGGCGGGAGATCTATGCCAGACTCTGCGAGAAAGGGATCAGCAGGGAAGAGATCGAGGCTGCCATGGAGGAGTGTTATTCCGGGGAAGATTCCCGGGAGGCGATCCGGGAGCTTCTGAGGAAAAAGGGCTGGAACCCGGAGGGGATGGATGAGAAGGAACGCCGGAAAATGCTGGGGTTTCTTACCAGGAAGGGTTTTTCCTATGAAGATATCCGTCAAGTGATACAAGTTTCTGAGTGGAATGCTTGACATCTTTGTGAAAACAGTATAGAATTTAAGTGTTGTATTTGTACAATGAAAACTAAATAAGGAGGTGCTCCTGTGCCGATTGGAATCATAATTGCTGCGGCAGTGGTACTGATCCTGGCAACGGCAGCCATCAGTCATTTCGCCACGGTCTCCAGCCTGAAGAAGAACGCGGAATCCAAGATCGGAAACGCGGAAAGCAAGGCGAGAGAGATCATCGATGATGCGGTGAAGACGGCTGAGGCAAAGAAGAAGGAGTCTCTCTTGGAAATTAAGGAAGAGTCTATCAAGAATAAAAATGAACTTGAAAAAGAGACAAAGGAACGCAGAGCGGAGTTACAGCGCTATGAGAAACGCGTTCTTTCCAAGGAAGAGGCCTTAGACAAGAAGTCCGATGCCATTGAGCGGCGGGAAAGCTGGTTTTGCGGCAAAAGAAGAACAGCTCAGACAGCGTGAAGCGAAAGTGGAAGAGCTGAGCAAGCAGCGTGTACAGGAACTGGAACGAATCTCAGGACTTACCTCCGAACAGGCAAAAAGAGTATTTATTAAAAACTGTTGAAGACGATGTGAAACATGACACTGCTAAAATGATCAAGGAGATGGAAGCGCAGGCGAAGGAAGAGGCGGACAAGAAGGCCAAGGAATACGTGGTCAACGCGATCCAGCGATGCGCGGCGGACCATGTGGCTGAGACCACGATCTCTGTAGTCCAGCTTCCAAGCGACGAGATGAAAGGAAGGATCATCGGACGAGAGGGGCGGAACATCCGGACCCTTGAGACCATGACCGGCGTCGAACTGATCATTGACGATACACCGGAAGCGGTAGTGCTTTCCGGTTTCGATCCCATCAGAAGAGAAGTGGCGCGTATCGCTCTTGAGAAGCTGATCGTGGATGGAAGGATCCATCCTGCGCGGATCGAAGAGATGGTGGAAAAAGCGCAGAAAGAAGTCGAGACAATGATCCGGGAAGAAGGAGAGGCGGCAGCTCTGGAAGTTGGCGTTCACGGGATCCATCCGGAGCTTATCAAGCTCCTTGGACGGATGAAATTCCGGACCAGCTATGGTCAGAACGCGCTGAAGCATTCCATTGAGGTTGCGCAGCTGGCAGGACTTCTGGCCGGCGAGATCGGTCTGGACGTCAGAGTGGCGAAACGGGCCGGACTTCTTCATGACATTGGCAAATCCATCGATCATGATGTAGAAGGATCACATATCCAGATCGGTGTCGATCTTTGCCGCAAGTACAAAGAATCGGCAACCGTTATCAACGCAGTAGAAGCACATCACGGTGATGTGGAACCGCAAACCCTGATCGCCTGCGTGGTCCAGGCGGCGGATACCATTTCCGCGGCGAGACCGGGCGCGAGAAGAGAGACGCTGGAGACATACACCAACAGGTTAAAACAGTTAGAGGATATCACCAATCAGTTTAAAGGTGTTGACAAATCTTTTGCAATTCAGGCGGGTAGAGAGATTCGTGTAATGGTAGTTCCAGAGCATGTATCTGATGCAGACATGGTATTGATGGCCAGAGATATCGCGAAGCAGATCGAGTGTGAACTCGAGTATCCTGGCCAGATCAAGGTCAATGTGATCCGGGAATCCCGGGTGGTTGACTATGCCAAGTAGAAGATAAATGTAGAGCAGGACCGGTGTCATCGCCGGTCCTGTTTTGTTTTACGGACAGGAAAGGAGATAGAAGATGAGTGAGAATGTAAAGCGGGTGGGCAGAGACCTGATCTACCGGGGAGCCATCATTGAGGTCTATCAGGATCATATGGAGTTCGCCAACGGGAACAAGGCGGACTGGGATTATATCCACCATGACGGCGCGGCGGCTGTAGTTCCGGTGCTGGAGGACGGCCGGATCCTGATGGTGCGTCAGTACCGGACTGCCCTTGGGAGAGAGGCGCTGGAGATCCCGGCGGGAAAACTGGACGGGGCGGATGAAGAGGGCATTGTATGCGCCGCAAGAGAGCTGGAGGAGGAGACGGGATACCGCTGTGAGAACCTGGAGTGGCTTCTTACCCTGCGGCCTACCATCGCCTACTGTGATGAGAAGATCCAGATCTTCCTTGCCAGGGATCTGATCCCTTCCAGACAGCACCTGGATGAAGATGAGTATGTAGACGTACAGCCTTATGGCCTGGAGGAACTGAAGGAGAAGATTTTTGCCGGACAGATCGAGGATGCCAAGACCATCGCGGCTCTTCTGGCCTATGAGGCAAAGTATCTGAGAGGGTAGGGGCATATTCGGGAGTCCCGGACATATATATGAAGTATCTTGATGATAAGGGGGCCGGTCTGTGAGGATACGGGAGAGTAAGAGATGCTTCATTTTATTCTGTATGCTGGGATTCCTGGCTGGGATCCTGTATACCAATCTGTTGTCCCGGGATTATATTGCCAGCATGGGGAGTTTCAGCGATTATTTTCTGGAGCAGTACGGACAGACCAGTATTGATGGAGAGGAGTTTCTGTGGTTTGTCCTGCAAAAGAGGAGTCTTCCGCTGATCCTTGTCTGTGCCCTGGGCTGCACCAGGCTTCGAAGAGCGGTGGCGGTGGGGTTCCTGGCGTGGACAGGCTTTTCCGGCGGGATCCTGATGACCTCCGCAGTGCTGCAGACAGGGATCCGGGGGATCTTTTTGTGCCTGGCGGCTTTATTTCCCCATTTCCTTTTCTACGGGGCGGCGTGGGTGATCCTTCTGTGGTACTTCTTCCAGTATCCGAAGGTGGAATGGAACCGGATGAAAACCCTGGGTTTTTTTTCTTCTTACGGCGGTGGGGGTATTGCTGGAGTGCTATGTGAACCCGGTGCTCCTGAAGTGGATGATCAAAAAGCTTATAAGTGGGGACGTGGTATTTTCAAAAATACCATCGTCCCACTTAAGGTTAAAGGTTATGAAGAAACCTTCTGAAATTTGGATTTGGGCTGCCGGCAGATCGGGCAGGTGTAAGAATCCGGGAGCTCTTCAAAAGGCGTCTCCCCGTCGTAGACGTAGCCGCAGACGCTGCATTTCCAGACTTCTTTCGCGGCCGGGGCGTCTTCTTCCGGCAGGTATGTGGGCGCATTTTTTGGACTCTTGCCCTTGACCACCTGATGGTAATACGCGTAGGTCATGGGAGGATTTACTCCGATCACGTCCCCGTCTATTACTTCTCCCAGGAATACGGTGTGGGTGGAAGTCTCCATCTTGTCGATGACCCGGCAGACAATGTAGCCGCAGGAATCGGTGACGATGGGGAGGCCGCTTTCCATCCGGTAGTCGGCAGCGTCGAATTTATTTACGTCTTTCCCCGACTGGAAGCCGAAGTTGCCGATCAGGCCGGGATCCGACTCTTCAGACAGGATGGAGACGGCAAACTTACCAGAAGCGGCGATGCAGGAGTTGGTATAGTTGTCGTGGTTCATGCTGAGGGCGATGGTGGCAGGGGAAGAGGTGATCTGCATGACGCTGTTGGCGATACAGCCGGTGGGACGCTCCCCGTCCAGGGAAGAGATCACATAGACCCCGTAAGAAAGATTGCGAAACACTTTGGTATTCATAGGAACCTCCTTTTCTTTATTTTGAAAAACAGTAATAGTTATCATTATAATATCATGGAGGCGGGGTTTTTGCAAGAGAGTTGTAAGATATAGTTGTTGCCGGGATTTTCTTATGATAGAATGACTAAGTATGAAAACTACAGTACAATAAGAAATGTTTTACGGATAAATGGAGGAGGAAGCAGCATGAAGAAAATGGTGGACCTGATCGGACAGGAACTGGCGGAAGCCTTTGAGAAGGCCGGATACGACCCGGCTTACGCCAAGGTGACCCTCTCAGACCGCCCGGATCTGTGCGAGTATCAGTGCAACGGGGCCATGGCGGGGGCCAGAGCTTACCATAAGGCGCCTTTTATGATCGCGGAGGATGTGATCGCCCATCTTGAGAAGCGGGAATGGATGGAGAAGGTGGAGGTGGTGAAGCCGGGCTTCATCAACATCCATGTAAATACAGACAAGACGGCAGCCTACTTAAATGCCATGAAGGAGGAGGAAGAACTGGGGCTTGAGAAGACAGATAAGCCTCAGACCATCGTTCTGGACTACGGTGGCCCCAATGTGGCTAAGCCTCTCCATGTAGGACATCTTCGCTCAGCCATCATCGGGGAGAGTGTGAAAAGGATCGCCCGCCGGATGGGGCACAAGGTGCTGGGAGACATCCATCTGGGCGACTGGGGCTATCAGATGGGGCTTATTATCACCGAGCTTCAGGAGCGCCAGCCGGACCTTCCTTATTTCAGAAGGATTATGAGGGGGACTATCCTACGGAGGCGCCCTTTACCATTGGAGAGCTGGAGGAGATCTATCCTGCGGCCAGCGCAAGGGCCAAAGAGGATGAAGAGTACCGGGAGCGGGCGCTTCATGCCACCTACCTCCTGCAGAACGGAGACCGGGGCTGCCGGGCCATCTGGCAGCATATCATGCATGTTTCCGTGGCGGATCTGAAGAAGAACTATGCCAATCTGAATGTGGATTTTGACCTGTGGAAAGGAGAGTCCGACGCCCAGGCGGATATCCCGGATATGATCCGGCGGCTGAAGGAAGAGGGGTACGCCCACACGGATCAGGGGGCCCTGGTGATCGACGTGCAGGAGGAGTCCGATACCAAGGAAGTGCCGCCCTGTATGATCCAGAAGTCGGACGGCGCCTCCCTCTACGGGACTACAGACCTTGCCACTCTGGTCCAGAGGGAGAGGGACTATCACCCGGATCAGATCATCTATGTGGTGGATAAGCGCCAGGAACTGCATTTTGTCCAGGTGTTCCGGGCAGCCCGCAAGAGCGGCATCGTGCCGGAGGAGACCAGGCTTCGCTTCTTGGGATTTGGCACCATGAACGGCAAGGACGGGAAGCCTTTCAAGACCAGGGAAGGCGGCGTGATGCGCCTGGAGGTCCTGATCTCGGAGATCCAGGAAGAGATGTACAAGAAGATCACGGAGAATCGTACGGTGGAGGAGGCGGAGGCAAGACAGACCGCCGGCATCGTAGGGCTTTCTGCTATCAAGTACGGAGATCTGTCCAACCAGGCTTCCAAGGATTATGTGTTCGACGTGGACCGGTTTACCTCTTTTTGAGGGTTAATACCGGACCCTATATCCTGTATACCATCGTGCGGATCAAATCCATCCTGAATAAATACCAGGCGGAGGGGGCTGACCCGGACAAGGCTGTGATCCGGGGGACAGACGAGGAACTGACCCGGGCACTGATGCTCAGCTGTGCCCGGTATAACGAGGTGATCGAGGGAGCCTATGAGGAGCTGGCGCCCACAAGATCTGCGCCTATATCTATGACCTGGCAAATGATTTCAACCGGTTCTACCATGAGACAAGGATCCTGGCGGAGGAAGATCAGGAGAAGAAGGAAAGCTATATCGCCCTTCTGGTGCTCACCAGGAAGGTACTGGAAGCCTGCATTGACATGCTGGGCTTTGAGGCTCCGGAGAGGATGTAGGCCATGGAGAAAGAGAAGACGACCAGGCGGCTGTATTATGAGGACAGCCATCAGAGAGAATTTGACGGAGAGGTACTGGCCTGTGAGACAGAGGGGGAAGCGTTCCAGGTGCTGCTGGATCAGACTGCTTTCTTCCCGGAAGGAGGCGGCCAGTACGCAGATACCGGCGCGCTGAACGGGGTCCGGGTGCTGGATGTAAAAGACCGGAAGGGGATGATCTGGCATAAGACGGAAGGACCTCTGGAGCCGGGGACCAGGGTTCATGGGATTATTGACTGGGAGCAGCGTTTCGACCGGATGCAGCAGCACACGGGGGAACACATTGTCTCCGGTCTGGTCCATCAGCGGTTTGGCTATGACAATGTAGGCTTCCATCTGGGGGAAGACTACTGTACCATGGATTTTGGCGGTCCCATTTCCAGAGACCAGTTAAAAGAGATCGAGAGAGAAGCCAACCGGGCAGTGTTCGCCGATCTCCCGGTGACCGTTTTCTATCCGTCGAAAGAGGAACTGGAAGACCTGGAATACCGAAGCAAGATCGAGATCCAGGGACAGGTGCGTCTGGTCTCCATCCTGGGATACGACCTGTGCGCCTGCTGCGCTCCCCATATGGCTCATACCGGGGAGATCGGCCTTATCAAGCTGGTAAATATGATCAATTACAAGGGAGGCCAGCGGGTGACGCTGCTGGCAGGAATGCGTGCCCTTAAGGATTATGAGGAGAAGGAGGCGGGGACAAAGGCGATCTCTGCCCTTCTGTGCGCCAAAGAGGATCAGGTGGCCCAGGCAGTGGAGCATCTGAAGGAAGAACAGGCGGCCCTGAAGCAGAGACAGGTGGCCCTGCAGAGAAAGCTGCTTCGCTACCTGGCACAAGAGATCCTGCCGGAGGAACCGGTGACGGCGGTATTTCCGGAGGACCTGGAAGGAGACGCACCCCGGGAACTGATGAACCTTGTGGTAGAAAGAGGGGCGAACGTCTGCGCTGTGTTTGTGAAGACCCGGGAGGGGTTCCGCTATGTGATCGGAAGCAGGGAGGAAGACGTGCGGCCTTTGTGCCGGCAGCTTAATGAGAAGTTCGCCGGGAGAGGCGGCGGAAAGCCGGAGATGGTCCAGGGATCCCTGACGGCAGGGGACAAAGAAGAGATCTGCGCCTTTTGCCGGGATTACACCGGGGCCTAATGGATAAGAAAGGGGCTGCAAGATGACGAGAGGACAGAAAGCCCTGGGGACGCTGGCCATGTTTCTTTTGATCCTGGCTCTTTTGATCACCAGTTTCCAGCTGGCGATCTACGGGGATCCCCAGTATGGATTTTACGAGAAGGAATATGAGAAATATCAGGTGACCAGATCCCTTGACATGGAGATGGGGGATGTGATGGAAGTGACCGATCACATGATGGCCTATCTTATCGGGGAAGAGGAGGAATTGTCCATTGTCACCCGGGTGGACGGACAGGAGCAGGATTTCTTCAATGAGCAGGACCGCCTCCACATGGCGGATGTAAAGAACCTTTTCCTGGGCGGGCTTAGGCTTCGCACCGGCTGCCTTCTGGCGGCCGTGGTTTTGCTGGTGATCCTGGGAGCGGGGAAGGCGGATCTTAAGAAGTTCCTGCCGGGCTGTTATTTCCGGGCGTTTGGAGTCTTCCTTGGCGTGGCCGTTTTTCTGGCCATTGCCTTTGCAGTGGATTTCACCCGCTGTTTCACCATTTTCCATGAGATTTTTTTCACCAACGATCTGTGGATCTTTGATCCGGCCACAGATTATATGATCCGGATGCTGCCGGAAGGATTTTTCGCGGATATGGTGGCCCGGATCGGGGGGATCTTCCTGGGGATGCTGGCGGTTCTTTTCCTTTTGTTCTTCTTTCTGCGGCGGATGTCCGGGAAGAAAAAAGGGGAAAATCTGTAAGATCCGTTGTGCGGACTAAAATCCGCATGTTATAATAAAAAGAGTAAGCAAATGGCTTAAGACATTAAATGGAGGAAAAGCGATGAGTATGGTAAGACGAGTGTACGTGGAGAAAAAGCCGGGATTTGCCGTGCAGGCAGAGGAACTGAAGCACGAGATCCAGAGTTATCTGGGACTGGGAGACGTGACCGGCGTGCGGGTGCTGATCCGCTACGATGTGGAGGATCTGTCGGATGATACTTTTGAGAAGGCCTGCAGGGGAATTTTCGCAGAGCCTCCGGTGGACAGGCTCTATCTGGAAGAATTTCCAAAAGAAGAAGGCGACCGGGTCTTCTCCGTGGAGTTCCTTCCGGGACAGTTTGACCAGCGGGCGGATTCCGCGGTCCAGTGCGTCCAGTTTATCCGGGAGGATGAGACGCCGGTGATCCACACGGCCACCACCTATGTGATCCAGGGCAGCATTTCCGACGAGGAGTTCGCGGCCATCCGGAACCACTGCATCAATCCGGTGGATTCCAGAGAGGCGGGTGAAGAGAACGCCGGATACCCTGGTGACCAGGTTCGACGAGCCGGCGGACGTGATCGTGTTTGACGGATTCAAGGACATGGGCGAGGAGGATTTAAAGAAGCTCTATGATTCTCTTGGACTTGCCATGACATTCAAAGATTTTCTCCATATTCAGAATTATTTCCGGGGGGAGGAAAAGAGAGACCCCTCTATGACGGAGATCCGGGTGCTGGATACCTACTGGTCGGATCACTGCCGTCACACTACTTTTTCCACAGAGCTTACGGAAGTTTCCTTCGGGGAAGGGGATTACCGCAAGCCCATGGAAGACACCTACCGGCAGTATCTCCATGACCACAGCGAGATCTTCCGGGGGGAGAGAGGACAAGTTTGTCTGCCTGATGGATCTGGCGCTGATGGCCATGCGCAGGCTGAAAAAGGAAGGAAAGCTGGAGGACCAGGAAGAGTCTGAGGAGATCAATGCCTGCAGTATCGTGGTCCCTGTAGAAGTGGACGGGGTGGAAGAAGAGTGGCTGGTGAACTTTAAGAACGAGACCCACAACCATCCTACTGAGATCGAGCCTTTTGGAGGGGCGGCCACCTGTCTTGGCGGAGCCATCCGGGATCCTCTGTCTGGGCGTACCTATGTGTACCAGGCTATGCGTGTGACAGGAGCGGCGGACCCTACCGTCTCCATGGAAGAGACCATGAAAGGAAAGCTGCCTCAGAAGAAGCTGGTGCGGGAGGCGGCGCATGGATACAGTTCTTATGGAAACCAGATCGGCCTTGCCACCGGAGCGGTGAAGGAGATCTATCATCCGGATTATGTGGCGAAACGAATGGAGATCGGAGCAGTCCTGGGCGCGGCGCCGCGCCGTGCGGTGATCCGGGAGACTTCCGATCCGGGAGATATCATCATCCTGCTGGGCGGACGGACCGGGCGGGACGGCTGCGGCGGAGCCACTGGTTCCTCCAAGGTCCACACAGAGGAGTCCATCGAGACCTGCGGCGCGGAGGTGCAGAAGGGAAATCCGCCTACCGAGCGGAAGATCCAGCGCCTGTTCCGCAGGGAAGAGGTAAGCTGTCTCATCAAGAAATGTAATGACTTTGGCGCCGGCGGCGTCTCTGTTGCCATCGGAGAGCTGGCCGACGGGCTTCGGGTAGATCTGGATCAGGTGCCGAAGAAATACGCCGGCCTGGACGGGACGGAGATCGCCATCTCCGAGTCCCAGGAGCGGATGGCGGTTGTGGTTGATCCTAAAGATGTGGAAGCATTTCTTGGCTATGCCAGGGAAGAGAACCTGGAGGCGACGAAGGTTGCGGTGGTAACGGAAGAGCCCCGTCTGGTACTTGTCTGGAGGGGGAAGGAGATCGTGAATCTCTCCCGCGCTTTCCTGGATACCAACGGCGCTCACCAGGAGACGAAAGTGGCGGTGGATATTCCAAGCCGCGGAGACAGCATCCTGGGAAGAGTGGAAGTAGAAGACGTGCGGGCCAAATGGCTTGGCACCTTAAGCGACCTGAATGTGTGCTCCCAGAAGGGATTGGTGGAGATGTTCGACGGCTCTATCGGAGCGGGTTCCGTCTTCATGCCTCACGGAGGAAAATATCAGATGACCGAGACCCAGGCCATGGTGGCCAAGCTTCCGGTGCTGAAAGGGGACTGCGACACCGTGACCATGATGAGTTATGGATTTGATCCCTATCTGTCTTCCTGGAGCCCCTATCACGGAGCTATCTACGCAGTGACCGAGTCGGTGGCCAAGATCGTGGCGGCCGGCGGAGACTACCGGAAGATCCGCTTTACCTTCCAGGAGTACTTCCGGCGGATGACGGAGGATCCCCATCGCTGGAGCCAGCCTTTTGCGGCGCTTCTGGGTGCCTATAACGCCCAGCTGGGATTCGGGCTTCCCTCCATCGGAGGAAAAGACAGTATGTCCGGAACCTTCGAGGAGATCGACGTGCCGCCCACCCTGGTTTCCTTCGCAGTGGACGTGGCCAGAGAGAAGGATATCATCACGCCGGAGCTTAAGAAAGCAGGAAGCAAGCTTGTTTGGGTGCGTATCGACAAGGATGAATACGACGTTCCGGTTTATGGAAAAGTAATGGAGCAGTACGGGAAACTGGCAGAAGACATCAAGGCAGGCCGGGTGCTGTCAGCCTATGTGACCGACCGGCACGGCGTGATCGCGGCGGTGAGCAAGATGGCCTTTGGAAACGGCATGGGCGTGAAGATCGAGCATTCCATGGATCCAAGAGATCTGTTTGCTCCGGCATTTGGAGAGATCGTGGCGGAAGTGGCAGACGGGAAGGTAGGCGAGCTGGCAGTCAGCTACACGGTGATCGGTGAGGTTACCGATGAGGGCGCGTTTACCTATGGAGACGTGACTATTCCTCTTGATGAGGCGGAGGCAGCCTGGACGGGTACTCTGGAGAAGGTATTCCCCACCACCTCCGGTGGAGTGAGTGAACTTAAGGAAGATCTTCTGGCCGGTGTTCAGTCCGAAGAGGCGGCCGGGGGAAGCCTTCGGGAGGACGGCTGCTTTGAGGCTTCCAAGGTTCATGTGTGCAGCCACAAGATCGGGCAGCCCACCGTATTTATCCCGGTATTCCCGGGAACCAACTGTGAGTTCGACAGCGCCAGGGCCTTTGAGCGGGCCGGGGCGAAGACGGTGGTTAAAGTGTTCCGGAACCTTGACGCGGCGGATATCATTGACTCGGTAGCGGTATTTGAGAAGGCTATCAATGAGGCCCAGATCATCATGTTCCCGGGTGGATTCAGCGCAGGAGACGAGCCGGACGGTTCAGCAAAGTTCTTTGCCACTGCCTTCCAGAACGCGAAGCTGAAAGAGGCTGTGGAGCGGCTTTTGAATGAGCGGGACGGACTGGCTCTTGGAATCTGCAACGGGTTCCAGGCGCTGATCAAGCTGGGTCTGGTTCCTTCCGGGAAGATCACCGGACAGACAGAAGACTCTCCAACTCTGACCTACAATACCATCGGCCGGCACATTTCCAAGATGGTATATACCAAGGTGGTGACCAACAAGTCACCCTGGCTTGCCGGGGCCAAGCTTGGCGGCGTCTATGTGAATCCGGCCTCCCACGGAGAAGGACGGTTCGTGGCGCCTCAGGAGACCATCAGGGAGCTTTTCGCCAACGGACAGGTAGCCACCCGCTACTGTGATCCGGAAGGAAACATCTGTGTAGGAGATGAGAACTGGAATGTGAACGGCTCCTACATGGCCATCGAAGGTATTACCAGCCCGGACGGCCGGGTGTTTGGCAAGATGGCCCACGCGGAACGGCGGGGACGCTCCGTGGCAGTGAACATTTACGGAGAGCAGGATCTGAAGATCTTCGAGTCCGGCGTGAAATATTTCCGATAGAATGAATCATTTGCGGAAGATTGTTGCAAAGAAGAACGAGAAAAAGCAACATTCTTCCGCAAATTATTTTAAATGCAGGAACGGGATAAGAAAATTGCAAAAAAAGTAAAAAACATTCTTGTGTTCCGGAAGGAAATCTTTTAAAAATAATAAAATGGTTTGAAAACCGGAAGGAATTAAGTCATAGGAGGTAGAAGAGTTATGTCATATGTTGATGAAGTCCTGGAAAAAGTAGTGGCCAAAAACCCTGCGGAGCCGGAGTTTCACCAGGCGGTGAAGGAAGTTCTGGAGTCTCTGCGTGTGGTGATCGAGGCCAACGAGGAAAAGTACAGAAAAGAAGCGCTTCTTGAGCGGCTGGTTGAGCCGGAGCGCCAGATCAAGTTCCGGGTTCCGTGGGTGGACGATGCGGGACAGGTTCAGGTAAACACCGGTTACCGTGTACAGTTCAACAGCGCCATCGGACCATACAAGGGAGGCCTGCGCCTTCACCCCTCTGTAAACCTGGGGATCATCAAGTTCCTTGGATTCGAGCAGGTATTTAAGAATTCCCTTACCGGACTGCCCATCGGCGGCGGCAAGGGCGGATCTGATTTCGATCCAAAGGGCAAATCTGACAGAGAAGTGATGGCTTTCTGCCAGAGCTTTATGACAGAACTTTGCAAATATATCGGCGCGGATACCGACGTTCCGGCAGGAGATATCGGTACCGGCGCAAGAGAGATCGGCTATCTTTTCGGGCAGTACAAGCGGATCAAAGGCCTGTATGAAGGCGTGCTCACCGGCAAGGGCCTGACCTACGGCGGATCTCTTGCAAGAACCGAAGCTACCGGATACGGACTTCTGTATCTCACTGAGGAGCTTCTGAAGATCAACGGCAAAGAGCTGAAAGGCAAGACTGTTGCCATCTCCGGTTCCGGAAATGTTGCAATCTACGCCACAGAGAAGGCGCAGCAGCTGGGAGCCAAGGTTGTGACCGCCAGCGACTCCACCGGATGGGTATACGATCCGGACGGAATCGATGTGGCCGCGCTTAAAGAGATCAAGGAAGTAAACCGGGCAAGACTGACCGAGTACAAGAAATACCGTCCCAATTCCGAGTATCACGAGGGCCGTGGCGTATGGTCCGTGAAAGTGGATATCGCTCTTCCCTGCGCGACTCAGAACGAGCTGCACCTGGAAGACGCCAAGATGCTGGTGGAGAACGGCTGCTTCGCAGTAGCGGAAGGCGCCAACATGCCTACCACCATGGAGGCTACCCAGTATCTGCAGGAGCACGGAGTCCTCTTTGCGCCCGGCAAGGCTGCAAACGCCGGCGGCGTGGCAACCTCCGCACTGGAGATGTCCCAGAACAGCGAGCGGTTAAGCTGGACTTTCGAAGAAGTAGACAGCAAGCTGAAAGGCATTATGGTGAACATCTGCCACAATATGGCAGACGCCGCAGAGCGTTACGGCATGCCCGGAAACTATGTGGCAGGCGCCAATATCGCGGGATTTGAGAAAGTCGTAAACGCCATGGAGGCACAGGGAATCGTATAGATTTTTTTCAAGTGGGGACGTGGTATTTTTGAAAATACCACGTCCCAGATTGAAAATACCCTGTCCCCTTTTAGAAAAATGAAAAAGGTGTTGACAATCTTCGTCAACCAATAGTATAATAGCAAAGCGGGTTCGAGATAAGGAACTCAGAAAGTATATGGGGTCTTAGCTCAGCTGGGAGAGCATCTGCCTTACAAGCAGAGGGTCATAGGTTCGAGCCCTATAGGCCCCATATCCATGTAATATGGCGGAATAGCTCAGTTGGCTAGAGCACACGGTTCATACCCGTGGTGTCGCTGGTTCAAATCCAGTTTCCGCTATTGAGAACGACAGGCGGCAGAGAAATCTGCCGCTTGTTTGCGTTTTTCCCCCTGTGCTATAATAACGGGAGAAATGCAGGAAAAGCAGGGCAGAAGGAGGACGGCAGATGAGCAAGGGTCGTGTGCGTTTTTAGAATAGTTGTGGGAGGATATCTGGCTTACATGGGTTTTTCCCTGGCCGGAAGAGCCATCTCTGAGAGACCGGAGAACTATATCTTATATACGGTGATCGGAGTTATATTCCTGGCGGTGGGCGTTGTGTGGTGCGCAGGCGCTCTGCTCAGGTTTGCGCGTCATGATTACGATGACGGGACAGGAGAGAGCAGAAAAGAGGACAAGAATTCTATTGAAGAGAAAGAAGAGGACTAAGGAATGCGGATCGGAATGGGATATGACGTGCACAGACTGACGGAAGGAAGGGACTTGATCCTGGGAGGCGTGAAGATTCCCTATGAGAAGGGGCTTCTTGGGCACTCTGACGCAGATGTGCTCCTCCATGCGGTGATGGACGCCCTTTTGGGCGCGGCGGCGCTGGGAGATATCGGCAAGCATTTCCCGGACACGGACCCTGCCTATGAAGGGGCTTCCAGCATAAAGCTTCTGGAGCATGTGGGGAAGCTTCTGGAGGAGCGGCTCTATGTGGTGGAGAATATCGACGCCACCATCATCGCCCAGAGGCCTAAGATGGCGCCCCATATTGAGGAGATGCGCCGGAATATCGCGGCGGCCCTTCACCTGGAGTTAGATCAGGTCAATGTGAAGGCCACCACAGAAGAAGGACTTGGTTTTACCGGAACCGGGGAGGGCATCTCCGCCCAGGCGGTGGCCTGTCTGGAGTCGGTACGAAATTACAGCTATCCGGTGGGAGGAGACTGCGGAAACTGCGGCGGCTGCCCCAACGCGGCGGATCAATAGGACAGGATAAGAAGGGAAGTAAAATGGAAATCCGAAAACTGGAGCCACAGGAACACGGGAAGACAAGAGCCTTGTATGAGGAAGTCTTTTCTGAGGACAGTCGTTCTTTTGTGGACTACTATTATACAGAGAAGACCAGGGATAATCAGATCTATGTAGTGGAGGAGGCAGGAGAGATCCAGGCCATGCTTCACCTGAACCCTTATACCCTGATGGTGAACGGCAGCAGGAAAGCGGCTCATTATATCGTGGCGGTAGCCACCCGGAAAGAGTACCGGGGGAGAGGGTATATGGCCGCCCTTCTTAAGCAGGCCCTTACCGATATGTATCAGGCGGGGGAGAGTTTTACCTTTCTTATGCCGGCGGCGGAGGCCATCTATCTGCCCCATGATTTCCGGACGGTGTATGAGCAGCAGCGGAAATTCTGTTCGGAGGAAGAATACAGACAGGCGCCCGGCCCGGCGTCTGAGGATCCGGGGATCCTTGTAAGCAAGGCGAAGGAAGAAGAATCAGAGGAGCTGGCAGAGGCGGCCAACGGCTGGCTTGGGGAACATTTCCAGGTGTATGCCCTCCGGGATGCGGCCTATTACCGCAGACTGCAGAAGGAATATGCCAGCGACGGCGGCTGTCTGATGATCGAGAGAGAAAATGGAGTGATCACAGGCTGCCGGACTTATATGCCGGGGGAGACCGGGGAGGAGAAGCCAAAGATCATGATCCGTATCACAGACCTGCGGCGGATGCTGATGTCCCTGCGGCTGAAAAGCCTGATGGCAGTCTGCTTCCAGGTGACAGATCCCATTCTTCCGGAAAACAACCGGTGCCTGGTCCTTACAGGAACAGAATTCTCCGGCGTGATGCTGATGGACGGAAAGCAGGAGAACAGCGAAGGGACCATTCCCATCGGAGCGCTGGGAAGCTTCCTGTTTGGAGCTAAGACAGTGGAAGAACTGGCCCGGGAGCCTGGGGTGGAGATGACGGAGCGGATGAAGCAGGAGATGGAAAAGATCATCCCTCTTGATAAAATTTACCTGAATGAGACGGTGTAAATTAACAATTGACAAATCCAGGGATTTCCCATATGATATATGCTATATAAGGCAAAGGCGCTGAGCGGAAAGAGTAGCAGAGGACGGACCTGAAAGAGAGAAACTGTCACCGGCTGAAAGCAGTTTTCAGAGAAATCGCTGTGAAGTGCATCCGGGAGCCTGTCTGGTGAACGACCTTTGTTCCAGTAGCCGGGCACGTTTTACACACGTTACGTGTATCGAGTGGAGGACCGCGCGGCGATCAGGGCGGGTGATCCTCTATAAGAGTGGAACCGCGGAGCCAGACTTCGTCTCTTATGTACTTTTCTGTACAGAGACGGAGTTTTTTTATTTGCGAAGCAGAAACCAGAAGTCATAGCAGTGAAGGAGAGAAGAAATATGGGAATTCTATCTTATATCCGGGAAGAGATCCAGGTGATCCGGGAACGGGACCCGGCCATCAAGTCTAACATGGAGGTGTTCTTATACCCCAGCTTTAAAGCCATCCTGCGCTACCGGCTGGCACATAAGCTGTATCTTAAGAAGCATTACTTCCTGGCCCGCTGGATCTCCCAGAGGGCGGTGCGAAAGACGGGCATTGAGATCCACCCGGGAGCCACCATCGGGAAGGGCCTGTTCATTGACCATGGAAGCGGTGTGATCATCGGGGAGACGGCGGAGCTTGGAGACAACGTGACTCTCTACCAGGGAGTGACCCTGGGAGGGACCGGCAAGGAGCAGGGCAAGCGCCATCCCACCCTGAAGGATAATGTAATGGTCAGCGCCGGCGCCAAGGTGCTGGGATCCTTCACCATCGGGGAAACTCCAAATCGGCGCAGGTTCGGTGGTACTTAAAGAGGTGCCGCCAAACTGTACGGTGGTGGGCGTCCCCGGACGGGTGGTGAAGATGGGTGACCAGAAGATCCCCCGGATGGATCTGGACCAGATCCATCTGCCGGATCCCATCAGCAACGATATCCGGGAACTGCAGGCGGATAACCTGCGGCTTCACAGCCGGATCCTGGAGATGGAGAAGCATATGAAATGTATGCAGGAACAGAATGTCAAGATCTTAATGAGGAGGAAATAGAAGAACATGAAGCTGTATAACACACTGACTAAGAGAAAAGAAGAATTCGTCCCCCTGGAGCCGGGGAAGGTGAAAATGTATGTCTGCGGCCCCACAGTCTATAACTTCATCCATATCGGGAACGCAAGGCCTATGATCGTGTTTGACACGGTGCGCCGGTATTTTGAGTACAAGGGATACGATGTGAACTACGTGTCCAACTTTACTGACGTGGACGACAAGATCATCAACAAAGCCATTGAGGAAGGGGTATCCGCCCAGGAGATCTCCGAGCGGTATATCAAGGAGTGCAAGAAGGATATGGAGGGCATGAATGTAAAACAAGCCACCACCCATCCTCTTGCCACCCAGGAGATCTGCGGCATGGTGGAGATGATAAAGACTCTGATCGACAAAGGCTATGCCTATGAGAAGAACGGGACCGTTTACTTCCGCACCCGCCAGTTCAAGGAGTATGGGAAGCTGTCCCACAAGAACCTGGATGACCTGCGTTCCGGCGAGCGCTCGCTCCTGGTGACCGGCGAGGATGAGAAGGAAGATCCCCTGGATTTCGTGCTGTGGAAGCCAAAGAAAGAGGGCGAGCCTGCCTGGGAGTCGCCCTGGAGCGACGGCCGTCCCGGCTGGCATATCGAGTGTTCCGTAATGTCCAGGAAATATCTGGGCGAGCAGATCGACATCCACGCCGGCGGCGAAGACCTGATCTTCCCCCATCATGAGAATGAGATCGCCCAGAGCGAAGCGGCCAACGGCAAAGAATTTGCCCACTACTGGCTGCACAACGCTTTCCTGAACATTGACAACCGGAAGATGAGCAAATCCCTGGGCAACTTCCGCACAGTGCGGGAGATCAGTGAGCAGTATGACCTGCAGGTGCTGCGGTTCTTCATGCTCAGCGCCCATTACAGAAGTCCGCTGAATTTCAGCGCCCAGCTGATGGAATCTTCCAAAAGCGGCCTGGAGCGGATCGTGAACGCGGCGGAGAACCTGAAGTTCTGGATGAAAAATGGAAAGACAGAGGCCCAGACAGAGGAAGAGGCCAAATGCTTCGCTCAGACCGATGCCTTTGTGGAGGCATTTGAGAAGGCCATGGACGATGATTTCAACACGGCGGACGCCCTGGCGGCAGTCTTTGAACTGGTGAAATTCATCAACACCAGCGCGGATGAGAACAGCTCCAGAGAGTATCTCCAGAACCTGCTGGATCGCCTGCGGACGCTGACAGACGTGCTGGGCCTGATCGTGGATAAGGAAGAAGAGCTTCTGGATGAAGAGATCGAGAAGCTGATCGAAGAGCGCCAGGCGGCAAGAAAGGCAAAGGACTTCAAACGGGCGGATGAGATCCGGGATGAGCTGGCGGCAAAAGGGATCATTCTGGAGGATACCAGAGAGGGAGTAAAATGGAAAAAAGCGTAACATGGCAGTTTGACACCCTTCTTAAGGAGACCTTTCAGCTGCCGGAGGGAAAGCCGGGAGAATATTCTCCCCTGGTGCTTGCCTATCTTGGGGACGCTATCTATGATCTGATCATCCGCACCCTGGTGGTGGGGGACGGCAACCGGCAGGTGAAGAAGCTGCACAAGGCTACCAGCGCTCTGGTGCAGGCTTCTGCCCAGTCCCGGATGATGGAGGCCATCGAAGAGCTTCTCACGGAGGAAGAGGAAGGGGTTTACCGAAGAGGCAGGAACGCTAAAAGCTTTTCCACTGCCAAGAACCAGTCTCTTAAGGATTACCACCGGGCCACCGGATTCGAGGCGCTTCTTGGCTGGCTCTATCTTAAGCAGGACTGGGGGCGGCTGCTGGAGCTGGTGAAGGCAGGGCTTGACCATGAGAAGGGACAAAATGAGTAAGCAAAGAGACAGAGGGAAAGAGGAACCGATGACCATGGAACATTATCAGGAAGAAAAAGAAAACCGGATCGAGGGCAGGAACGCGGTGCTGGAGGCGATCCGGGCGGACCGGACCATAGAACGGCTCTACGTCCAGGACGGGTGTAAGGACGGCCCGGTGCAGACCATCTTACGAGAGGCGAAAAAACGGGGCATCCAGGTGCAGTTTGTGGATAAGGCAAGGTTGTCCCGGCTGTCCCAGACCGGGAAGCACCAGGGGGTGATCGCGGACGCGGCAGCCTATGCCTATGCCCAGGTGGAGGATATGCTGGCCCTGGCCAGAGAGCGGGGGGAAGATCCCTTCCTGATCCTTCTGGACAATATTGAAGACCCTCATAACCTGGGGGCCATTATCCGGACTGCCAACCTGGCAGGAGCCCACGGGGTGATCATCCCCAGGCGGCGGGCAGTGGGGCTTACCGCCACGGTAGCCAGAACCTCCGCGGGAGCTTTGAACTACACGCCGGTGGCCCGGGTCACCAACCTGGTGAAGACCATGGAGGAGTTAAAGGGAGCAGGGGGATCTGGTTTGTCTGCGCGGATATGGACGGAGAGCCCATGTACCGGCTGAATCTTACCGGTCCCATCGGCCTTGTGATCGGCAATGAAGGGGAAGGCGTGGGCCGGCTGGTGAAGGAGACCTGTGATTTTACGGCATCCATCCCCATGAAGGGGGAGATCGATTCCCTGAACGCTTCCGTGGCAGCAGGAGTGCTGGCCTATGAGATCGTCCGGCAGCGGCTGGGGATAAAAAACGAAGGAAAAAGGAGGCGGTTTGGTGAGCGCTACGACCGGATGACCGACGAGCAGCTGATCGAGAAGCTGCGGGGCGGCGACAAAAAGATCATGGATTATATCATGGAGAAATACAAGAACCTGGTGCGCAAAGAAGCCAACGCCATGTATCTTCTGGGCGGGGAGAACGAGGATCTGATCCAGGAGGGGATGATCGGGCTTTTCAAGGCGGTCCAGGATTATGATCCCCGGCAGGAGTCTTCTTTCTACAGCTTTGCCAGGCTTTGCATCACCCGGCAGCTCTACACTGCCATCGAGGCTTCCCGGCGGAAGAAGCACGGGCCTTTGAACTCCTACGTGTCCCTCTATGACCGGAACGAGGAGAAGGAGCCCCTGATCGAGACCGTGGAGGCCAAGGGGGAGAGCAATCCGGAGGAGCTTCTGATCAGCCAGGAATATGTAAGGCTTCTGGAAAGCGAACTGGAGGATACCTTGAGCGAACTGGAGAACCGGGTCCTTTACCTCCATCTTCTGGGCACGGATTACAAGACCATCGCAAGGCTTCTGGACAGGAGTCCCAAGACCATTGACAATGCCCTTCAGAGGATAAAGGAAAACAGAAAGATTTTGGAAAATATCATTGACAGACCAGGGTTTATAGTGTATAGTATCACTGTTGCAATCAATGATATCTGCTGCCGTGGCTCAGTCGGTAGAGCGTCGCCTTGGTAAGGCGGAGGTCGGCGGTTCGATTCCGCTCGGCAGCTTGATTACTCCCAGTACAGGGAGTAATTTTTTTTGGCCTGTTTGGGACTGGAAGGGAAGATGGATGCCCAGGCTTGTTTCCACCAGGGTTTTATGATAAGATAAGGGGCGAAAATAATTGCTCTGTGAGGAGGAAGAACATGCAGGAAGAGACAGTTTCCAAGAATTTTATCGAACAGGAAATAGATAAAGACCTAGCGGAAGGAGTGTACAGTGAAGTCTGCACCCGTTTCCCGCCGGAGCCAACGGATATCTCCACATCGGACACGCCAAATCCATTCTTCTGAATTCCGGACTGGCGAAGAAATATCACGGCACCTTCCATCTGCGGTTT
>ENA-OQCL01000326-OQCL01000326.1-human-gut-metagenome-genome-assembly--contig:-NODE-326-length-24042-cov-3.468785_pt1 | contig 24042 bp, 29 predicted proteins | sample MGYA00242502_ERZ504586 | MGnify/ENA primary metagenome ERZ504586 (study PRJEB26092, sample SAMD00036316) | human gut metagenome | host: Homo sapiens | study: EMG produced TPA metagenomics assembly of... | reverse complement strand
TATTATAATGACTGAGGTGTAAGAAATGGATGCATGAATTTGTTCGCGACCGCATTACTGCGTTACGTATAAGCCAAGGCCTATCCGAATATGCGCTAAGTAGGCAGCTAGGACAAAATAAAAGTTACATCAATAAAATCTCCAGTGGTAAGGCCTTGCCTTCTATGGATGTTTTCTTTGAAATATGCGAATTCTTTGAGATTACGCCAAAGATGTTTTTTGATGAAAGAGCAATCCAATCCGATAGAGATGCAAAAGCTAATAGAGCTTGCTTCAAATTTAACGCCAAGCCAGCTTGAATTGCTAATTTCCATAGCCATGGAAATGAATAAAAAGTAATTATTTCAGATTAAAACTGATTTTCCAAGGGCGCAAGAGTTTATTAACAGTCAGGATGTGGTATTGCGTTTGCGATAATTAAGGAAGGGAAGCAAACGACGGCATCAGTTTTCTTCTTTTCCCACCACCATATACTTCCCAGGCGCATTCCCGCTATAGCGAAACGGATAGCAGGTGACCAGCACCAGGGTGTTCCCTCCCAGGGCGGGAAGCCGCCAGTCCGCCGTATCCTCATATTTCACGATTTCAGAAACCGTATAGGTATATTCCCGGCTGTCGGGATACCGGAAGCATAGGCTATCCCCGATTTCTACATCCTGTAGGGGGCGCAGATGCTTCCGATTTCTGTGCCCCAGGATGACGCTCATCCCTGCCTGGCCCGGCAGGGCGCTGTCCGGCATCCAGCCAGGGCCGTCCGCCAGCGTGGCTTCGTCTACGCCTATGGCCACGGGAATTTCCTTTTTCCCAATGCATAAAATGCCCAAGCTGGTACCACTCGAGGGAGCCTCCGGCTGGCCTTGGGTCTCATATGGGATTCCCGGAGAGGGACTGGGCGCACAGGGCACAGCTTCAGTCCCATTCTCCACCGAGGCCACCACCTGGGGAGACGGGGAAGGGGAGATCACCACCGTTTCTTCCCGGCCAAATCCTACGCGCTGCAAGCCCATGCGGACCAACCGCGGCAAGAACAACATGCTGCCCGCCGTTAACAGCGCCAGGCAGATCAGCATTCCACCGATCCGCTGCTTTTCCAGTTTTTCTTGTTTTGACATAGCATAGTTCCTTTCTCATCTATACATGGGGCCGGGCATATAGGACGATCTTCCAGGCGCTGCCGTTTTCTCCCCAAAGGCTGCGCAGCACCACCCGGCCTTTGCTGGAGCTGGCGTCCACGATCCTGCCATCGCCAATATAAATGCCGGTATGGTGGATCTCATTCCAACGCCCACAGGTGCAGGCTTTGGACCAGAAGATCAAATCCCCCGGCTGTAACTGGCTGGAGGATATGGCATAGCCGTTGTTGTAGCAGTATTTTGCCTGCTCCACAGAGGTGCGGGGCAGGGTAATCCCCGCTTGTCCATAGGCGTATTGGGTTAACTGGGAGCAGTCCATCACCGAATAGGCCGTGCCCACCTTGGACAGGGCGGCCGCCGCAATGCTGCTCCCCGTATCGCCGGCGGGAAGGCGGCTGGGAAGCTCCGTCCATTCCCTATAGGTCAGGCCGCCGTAAAGGTCTACATCCAGCAATTCCGCCCAAAGCTGGTTGTATTCTTTATCCATGAGCTGCGCCAGCATCTCCCGTTGCTCCGCATCAAAGCGATATAGCGCTGCGCCTTCCAGATAGGTCATGCTCTCCACAGCGATGTGGATATAAAGGGTGCTGGTGGTTTGCGTCACTTCCTGGCCATCCACCGTGGCGGCAGTCGTTTCGGTTTCCGCCCGGGTGTGGAATTGGGCTTGGTTCATATGGTTGAACACCAGGGAAAGGGCAGCGGCCTTAGCATCGTCGAATTCCAGCAGCTCCTTGCCCTCGTACATGTTTTTCGTGGCGAATACAGCCAGCACGTCCTGCCAGTTGTTGATCATGCTCCCATCCCCGTCGTAGTCCCCGTCATAGGTGACCACCACCGCGTCATAGCCGCCGGCAGAAAGGCTGTCGATTTGGGCCTGAAGGTTGGCGGTAAATTGGGCGTTGGTATCCAATATGGCCTGCTTGAGCCGTCCGTCGTTCAATTCGTCCGTGAAAAAGACGCCCAGGGCGGAACCCAGGACCAGTACGATTACTGCTACGGCCAGGATTACCAATAGCACCACCCAGCCCCCTGCGGCAATCCATGCGATCAGCGCCTTTAGCGCCGCTGCCGCCGCCTTGGCCGCTGCCGCCGCTGCTTTTGCCAGGGCTTTGGCTGCGGCGATAAGGGCCCGTATGGCAGCCCGCGCCCCATGGGCAAGCCGGGCAGAGGCCCTGGCTGCTGCCCGGGCTGTGCGGGCGGTGGTTTTCGCCGTGGCCCGAACAGCCCTAACACTGGTTTTAATCCCCTGATTCCCGGCCTTGATCCCTTTGCCGGCGGCCTTTATTCCCTTTGTGCCGCCCTTTATGGTCCGTGCGGCCTGCTGCCGGCCCCGTATGACTTTCATGCGGTAGCGGTGGCGGGCTGCTTGGCCGTCTAGGGGATCGGCCTGCTGGGGTATGCGCTTAAAGATTTTCCTTGCGACGGCATTTGCAGCCTTACCCGCCCCGAATCCCGCCAGGCGCGTCCCCTGGTAAACGGCTTCCCTGGCGGTGGTTTCCGCAGCCCGGGCAACACGTTCTTGGGCATATTCCCCAGGGGCTTCTTGCTGGGACGGTTCCCGTTCCGCTTCTTGCCGGGCTTTTCTCCCCATGGCGGCGAGAGCCCGGCGGCCGCTCCTTCCGATTCCCGCCATGGATGCCTGTTTGTCCTTGGATATCCTGTAGGTTTCTTTAGTTTTGATATCTCGTTGTTTCAAAGCGATTCCTCCTGCCCGCAAGGGACAAAAAATAAGCCGTACATTTGCAGATTCCGCGTCCCTTTTCCACAATGATGATATGAAACAACAAAGGGGAAAGGGGAATGGAAAAATGAAACCATGGGTTGTATTTGTGCTGCTCGCCTGTCTGCTGACGCCTTCATCAACGCTGGCAGAATGGGTGATTACAGATGAAAAAACCGAAGTGAGGTTTCCTTCTCATTGGATGAACCGTCTACAGCCAAGCCCGCGCCGGGTGGCGGCTATTTCCTCGGAGATGGGCCTACGATCCTAAAACCGGAAGGGCTACCGGAGCCAACCAACCCGGAGCCGACGCCCCCGGCTACGCCCGCAACAACGCCGAAGCCGGATGCCGCAGCACCGAGTACGCCACCCGCCGCAATCCGGGGCGACTACACGGTTGGTTCCATCTATGGCCCCCGGCTTACCGCAAAGGAACTGGAAAGACTGCGGGAAGAAGTAAAGCAGGCGATGGATGTCTGCATCCGGGAAGGCATGACCGAGGGAGAGAAGATCGTAGCCCTGGTGGACTATCTTTGTGACGCCTGCGCATATGCAGACCATTATACGGGCAACGCCAACAATGCCTACGGCGCATTGATCGAGGGGGCTGCCCAATGTTCCGGCTATGCCCGGGCGTTTAAGGCCCTCTGCGACGGGGCGGGGATCGGCTGCCGCTATGTCCACGCTGCGCCGGATGACCCGATCAATCCTAACCACCAATGGTGCATGGTGGAATATAGTGGACAGTGGTATCACATAGACCCCCAGATGATCGACGACTATATCCGGATAGAGAATGGCAAGGTGACATATCCCAGGCCCATTGTCCTCATGGCCGGCCACCTGACGTACCAGCCCAGCGGCCTGCCAAATACAGCGGAAAGGGACATTGTGCTTCGGTAAACCATATGGCAGGTGGTAAGCCGGCCATTTTCATGGTATACTATAAAAGCAAGGACAGAAAGGAGGCGGCTTCACATGCGCGAACGCGAACGGCAGCAGTTGGATAAGATACTGACCGCTATCGCCAACTATTCCCGGGAAACCTTCGGGGATAAGCTGGAAGCCGTGATCCTGTATGGCTCCTATGCCCGGGGCGATTATGATGAAGATTCCGACATCGACGTTATGGTGCTTGTCAATATGGATCGGGAAGCCTTGCTGAACTACGAAAGGGGTTTCAGCCGGCTTGCTTCCCGACTCTCCCTTGCGGACGATGATTGTACGACGATTTCTCTGCTTTTGAATTCCTGGCCACACGTAGAGAAGTGGCTTCCCCACATTCCGTTTTATCAAAATGTAATGCGCGCGGGGGTTCGGATTCGTGCTTGACAATGCGTGTATTTCCCTCATACAGTATCGTTTGGCAAGTGCGCACGAATGCCCGCTTCCCGCTCTCGCAGAAATAGAGCGATATTTGCAGAACAAAATGAACAGTCAAGCATGATGAAGGGCGGCAAAAGCCGCCCTTGCTTTATCTGATTATACCTCCCCAGGCTTTGTAGTGATCAGCCGATACAATTCCGTATCCTTCTTGAAGCGGTTCACGAATGGAATAAGCGTACCGGCGTACCGCAGCAGCCCGCTGCCGGCCTGGGCGTTGGTGATGTAGCGGGCCTGATCATCGGAAATGTGGAACAGCTGGATGAGCTTTTCCGCGTCCCGCATGGACTGGTTGAGCATGACCACGCATTCGGAGTTGGATACCATGGTGCTGCCATGGACGGTATCCAGCAGGAATTCCACGTTCTGGGTAGCCGCCACGGGAAACCCGTTCCGTTTCCGGTAGCGCCGCCATGCGCTGTCGAAGAACTCTGCGCCGTGCTGGCTGCCCAGCATCACATGAAATTCATCGGTGATCAAATGGGTGCGTTTGCCGCTGCGCCAGTTGTCGGAGACCCGGTTGATCATGGCGTCTGTAATCATGAGGAACCCAGGCGTGAAAAATGCCCCCATAAGGTCGGCACCGGCCCGGCCCAGGCCCATACGGGCGTCCTCCGGGGTTTTGAAGCGGTCGGAGATGGTCACATACCGCTCCTGTACGATGGTGTCCTCGCCAATGGCCTGTTCTAGAAGGATTTGGTTGTATTCGTCCCGGTAGCGCCCGCGGCCATCTTCCCGTTCCGGCAGCAGAACGGAGGCTGCAAACTGGTTCCGGTCCAGGGAATGGTTACAGATGGTGACCTGGGTGTAGCAGCCGCTTTTTTTGCGCATTTAAAAGAGCGCTGTAGATATGGAATTTCTGCTCCTTTTCCGTCCGGCCGGATAAAAGGTAGTTGATATCCGAAAACCGCCAGGCCTGGGAATAGCGGCTGCCGGAATAAAAAAGCCCATCCTGCCAAATACGCTGGATGGGTATGGTTTGCTGTACGCTGCGGGGAACGGTGAAGCGCTCCTTGTCCCGCCGCATGATTTTCTGAAAGTATTTCAATGCTCTACCTCCATGATGATGTGGTAATATAGGTTTTCGCCTTTGTACAGGAACCGCTCGGGCAAGAGCAATTCCGACTGCACCCAGGCCACCAGCAGCTGCTCGGCGCTCATGCCATTATAGCGGACAAAGCCCAACAGGGCGAAAGGGATTGCGCTTATGATGCAGAGCCAGCTTGTCACCTGGGTTCCCAAGGGTTCCTTGCAGAGAAAATACACGGCCACAGCCGCCCCCATAGCCAGCAGGGAAAAGATGAGCTGCCTAAGGTTTAAGCCGAAAAATATGCTTTCCGAGTATTCCCGGATCTCTTTATTGATTTTTACTTCCATATCATATTCCTCCAAAAGAAACAGGGCGCCTATGCGCCCTGCTCATGCTCCGTAAGGGTTTCTATTTTGCGAAGATTCGCCCGTAGTCCTGCTTATGGTTAAACACATGATATAGGACGATTTCCCCTTCAAAAAGACGATATATCACCGAAAAATCATCCACAATCAGTTTCCGATATCCATAAGCCCGCAGTTCCTGATCATCCATGGTAACACCCATAAGCGGAAACTCCTGCAGCCTTTTCACTGCCTCCATGATCCGTTCATAGATGCGGATTGCAGCCTCCAAGTCCCGTTCAATGAGATAATCCGTGATGCGATCCAAATCCTCATATGCGGATGCAGTAAACCGAATGTTATTTTCCCCCATAGAGCTTACCCCGCAGCGTTTCCTCTACCGTCTCTAGGGAAATCATCTGCCCGGCGATTCGTTCTCGCTCGGCGACCAGCAGCCGCTCTCGCAGATTCAGCATTTGCTCCCGTCTTTCAAAGGCATCTAAACTCATGAGGACAGTATCCCCTTCGCCATTTTTTGTAATATAGATTGGCTCTTGTGTTTCCTTCGCCGTTTGGGCAATGCTATTGTAATCATTCCGCAAGGCAGTAGATGAACATATATGCACGGCAAATACCTCCTCCAATATAATTATTCTTAGATTATTATACTCGAATTATACAATCCTGGTCAACCCACAAAGGGATGGCGGCCGCTACAACCCGCACATCTCCCGAACCACCCGATCCGCCATTTTGACGCAGCCCACCAGCACCAGCAGGTTAAAGATCAGCTCACCCAGATAGCCCCAAAACCATGGCGACGGGGCTGGCGCTGGGATCGACGGCGGGCGGGGAGGCGGCGAAGGCGGAAAAAATGATGCAGGCCAGTACGATCACCGCGCCTTCCAGGCATACGGCGGCATAGGAGCGAAAAAAGGCTTTGCCGATGCTGCTGGTGGGTTCTCCCGCAAAGGCGGAAAGGGGCACCGGAGCGATGGCCGTATAAAGATATAGGCGAAAGTACCGGCCATATACGCTCATGATCATGATGAAGGAAAGCACGATGATGAAAAGGCTGCCGATCAGGCTCACCGCCCATACGGGGATGCTTTCGAGAAAGCCCAGATCCCGCACCGCCGCATCCAGTTCTGCGGGGAGGGAAATGGGCGTTGCCGCCCCCATGCCGGCTGCGTTCATGATGGTTGTGATCATGCCCTGTACGATTTGGAACAGGGCCATCATCAGTTCCATGCCATAGGTCACCACGCCTTTTGCCAGGGCAAAGCGGACGAACATCTTAAAGGCAACCTCCGGCCGCTTAACCTCTGCAAAGTTACCGCAGGTCTTAATGACCCCGGCCAGAAAGAACAACACCAGCAGCGCATAGCCAATGGCCTGTAACGCACCATGGATGCGCACCACCACAGACCAGATCCCGCCTCCTTTGAAGGTTTCGGGGCTTTGGGCAATCAGCTGCCAGATCTCCGCCAGCTTTTCGTTCCAGGTATTCAGCGCGTTGGCAATATTGTCTAAAATCCAGTTCCCGCTGTTCAAATCACATCACGTCCTTCCTGCGGGCTTGCCGTCACCGATCGCACGTATCCGTAGCTTTCGGCGGGCGCTCCTTTATGACGCCGTATACATCGTCCACGTAGAAACGGTTTACGAAAGGGTTATAGATAGCGCTGCATTTTACGCCGTTATATTCCGCAAGGTAGCGGTTGTCTCCCATGCGCTCCAATATGGTGGCCTCGGCCAGCTCCCCGCCCAGGGAATGGATATGCATGGGTTCTTTCAAAGGGTACATGGGGTTACCTCCTGTCGTGAAAGTTGAAAAGGCCCTCCGCTTTTGCGAAGGGCCTTGCTTAGTTGATCCTACTGCCGGAGCAGTTGCTCCAATTCTGGTATACTTGTGGTTATGGTATCCCATACCATCGTATGGCTGACAGTACCATATTGATGGGCTGCGATATTACGCATGGCCTGTATCTGCTTCCAGGGGATGCAAGAATGCCGCTCACGAAAGGTCTCCGAATATGCCTTACTAAGTTCCCCAATATTGATGATGGACATGACCACTGCTTTTTGTGCCATCGTATTGCAGGCATACTCCGCAAACGTCATCCCCGCAATGAAGCTACGGATGTCATGGATTTCTTTTAGGATTTTTTCCGTCAAAATATTATCCTTATCCTTCATAGAGCGGCACCATCCTCCCGATCTCAAAATACGCCTGAAGCTCCTCAGAAAGGGGATACTGCACCACATCCACAGGAAGGGAAAGGGCTTCGGATAGTTCCTCTCGGAACCCGCAGAAATGCAGCAGCGTGATGGGACGCTCCCCAAATTCCACCAATACGTCCACATCGCTGTCCGCATTTGCGCTGCCGTTCGCATAGGAGCCAAACAACATGACGCGCTTAATGGGATACCGGGGCGCGATTTGCCTTACGGCTTCCTGAATGGAAGATATGGCTGTCATGGCTGGCCTCCTTTTGGCATAGGGTTTGATTCGTCTTTAGTATATCATGCAATGCTGCCCAGGGATACCATGAAGTTTACCCTGTAATCAAATCGAGAATCTCCTTGGCAAAGCAGATGATAATGCCGCCCGCCACGGTGAGGAAGCCTGTGGCCCGCTGAGAGGCGTCATGGCTTTTGAGGGATAGCCCTACCTGGACGATGCCAAAGGCCAGGATGATCATGCCGATGGCCTTGATAAGGCTGAAGATAAAGCTGGAAAGGTTGTTGACCACCGTGAGGGGATCGTCTGTGGCCAGGGCGGTGACGCTGCACATGAGGCATAGGGTCAGCGCGCAGAACAGGGCGAATACACGCCGCTGGTATGGGTGTAAGTTCATGATGCGTTGTCCTCCAGTTCATAGATTTCTTGCAGTTCCGTTTCGGAATATACTTCGTAGTCGCCGGTTTCCCCCGCTAAGAACAGGGAGCCGGGATCCATGGCCTTGGGCGCCTGGCCGTGAACATAGGGCGGCGCGCCCCCGTCTACGGCCCAGGCAATGTTTGGGTGCTGCATTAGGTCGTATTTTTCATCGATTACCCCATATTCGCCCCGGATGAATAGGATCGCCTTGCGGTTGTCCAGCATTCGCACCTCATCCGGCATCAAAAGTTCCCGCCCGCTCAGGTTGGTATTGGTAGAGTAGGAACCGTTGCGGCCCCTGCTTTTTCCATAGGTGTCCAGGTAGATGCTCTCCTTTCCCAACAGCTTGGAGATCATCTCATGGGTGCCCGGCTCGTTCCCGCCCAGGTATAGTAGTTCGTCGCAGTTGCCTACGATGCTTTCCCATTGCTTTTCATACAGGGCCTTGAGCTGGGCTATGTTTTGCAGGATGATGGATACGCTGATCTCCCGGGAGCGCATGACGGCAAGAAGCTTGTCAAACTCGTCCGGCAGGGCCACGTTGCTGAATTCATCCATGAGGAAATGAACGTGAACGGGGAGCCGGCCGCCGTATTGGAAATCCGCCAGGTGGAACAGCTCCTGGAACAGCTGGGTATAGAGCATCCCGATCAGGAAATTGAAGCTGCTGTCATTGTCGGGCAGGATGGCGAACAATACCCCCTTTCGTTCTCCCAGGGCGGGCAGGTTCAGTTCATCGTAGGCGGTTAGGGCGGCCAGCTTGGGAAGGTTGAATGCGGAAAGCCGGACGGCCAGGGAGATGTTGATGGAAGCGGCGGTTTTGCCGGGGGCTTGCTTATATACCGCGTACTGCTTTACGGCGATATGCTCCGGCTCCCGCATTGCCAGCCTTTCAAAGAGCTGGTCGATCACGCTTTCATAGCCTGGGGCGTCCTCCTCGCTGGCCGCGGCTGCGGCCAGCATCTCCATGACCGTGGAAAAGTTCTGCTCCTCTGCCGGGGCTTCATATATGAGGTATAGGATCAACGCCTCTAATAGGGCGGTTTCGGCCCGCTCCCAGAAGGGGTCGTTGCTTTGGCTGCCCTTGGGGGTCGTGTTGCGGATCAGGTTCGTTACCAATTTCAAAACGTCATTGGCGTCCCGGATATAGGCAAGGGGGTTTATAGCCATGGCTGCGCCCCATATTGATCAGATCCAGTATGCGCACGTCATACCCCTTTTTCTCGAACAGATGGCCCGTATCCCGGCAAATCTCCCCCTTGGGGTCCAGGATCACCAGGGAGGTATTGCACTGCATGGCGTTGGGCTTGGCATAGAAGCGAGTCTTGCCTGCGCCGCTGCCGCCCACCACAATGGTGTTGAGATTTCGCCGGTGCTTGCGGCCGTTGAAGCTCATACGGACATGCCGGGTAAACAGCTTGTTGTGCATTGGCTTCGCACGATCCGCATAGTTGCGGCACAGGGCCCGGGGATCGCCCCAGCGGGCGGAGCCGTATTCCTCCAGCCGCCGGTAGTTTTTCCGGGAGGCAGCGTAAATCAGCAGGCCCAGGCCATAGGCCAGCAGAAACAACAGGATGATCCGCGGGGTATCCGCCGTCCAGGTAAGCCGGACCGGGTCGATCTCGGCCAGGCCCTTGAGCAACCCCGGTAGTCCCTCCCCCAGCAGCGGGGCGGCCAGAATCGCCGCCCATATAACGGGAATTACCAGCAGGAGGAGGAAAATCCGGGCCATAGGGTCAGGCTGCTGCCGGTTCATCGGCTATCCCGCGCTTCCCGCCGCCGCTGCCGCTTGGCAGGCGCGTCGATCACCGCCAGCATGGCTTCATCCAGCTGGCCCGTATCCCGGCCCTGCTCCACCATGGCATTGCGTTTTTCATTCAGTGTGCCGATGATCAGCCGCCGCTGGCTTTCATCCACTTCGATGATGTGTTTGGGTTCCATGGCTTCCCTCCTAACGCTCCGGGGTATCCTGCTGCTTTTCCCGGAGATTGACTAACCTGTCCAGGTTCCGGTCCATGCGCCGCTCTATGAGCCAGGCGACTTGCCGGATGTCCGCCAAAACCGCCCGCTTGGCCTTGGGCTCCAGATTGGCGTATGTTTCGGGGATGCGGTCGGGATAGCGGGGCTCCATATGATAGCGGCTGCACAGGATATTGGCCACGCAATCGCATAGGAAAGTGCTTTGGCAGCCGCTCTCCCTTGCCAATTCCCGGGCGGCGCTGAAAAACAGCGCCTTGCCCTCTAAGCCACGGGCCACGTTCACCACGCCTTGTTCGGGGAGATAGACTGCCCCGACCGTTGCGGGAACCTCCTCCGAAAGGCATACCGGCACAGGCGTATCCGTTAACAGGGCTTTGATGCGGTTGTATTCCCCATGGATAGGCCGCTGCTTTATGGCGCGGCCTGTGGTCTGCCTCACATCAAAGACCTTTCGAATGCGCATAAACACGCCGGTGGCGCCATCCTCCCGGACATATTCCCGGCCTCGGGCCAGGAGGGAAAGGGCTTGCTCGCCAGGCCGAATGGAGCGGCCCATTTGCTTCCATTCCTCGAAGGTGTGGACGCGGGCCGCCTTCGGGTATCTCTCCATGAGGATCAGCGTATTCGCAGCGCTTTCCCCTCCCAACCGGGCCTGGGTTTCGATGAATTGCCGCAGGGCGGCAGGATCGGACAGCGCCCGGCCGGCAACCTGGTCTGCCAGGGCATACAATTCCTCCCGCTGGGCTTTCTGCGCTGCTGCCCACGTCTCCTTGTCCATGGGCTGCCGCTGCTCCGGCTTGGGTGGGATTTCCCGCATCACTTCTTCCAATAGGGCGTCGTAGTTTTCCCGGGTCGTTTCCATATGCAATTACCTCCCTTTGGTTTGTTTTGCTTTCTTTTTCGGCGAGTGCTGCTGCGTATGCGGCGGCCGCTGCTTTTGCCGGGCGTGTATTTCTTTCGCCGTCCGTTCCGCCTGGAGCTCCCGGATCGCCTGGCGCACCGAGGGCCGCCGTTCAATATCCCTGCCGGTACTGCCTTTGGAGCCGGAGGTACGCCCGGACGGAGGCGGGGCCGTCCGCCGGGCCGTGGTAGGGTTTTCATTGGCGGCTGGTTCCGGGCGGGATTGGCCCAGCATCTCCCTTAACTCTCCATCGCCCACCGTATGGGGTTTGTCCGAAGCCGGGTCGGGCCGCGCCGGTTGCTTTGCGCCGCCGGCGTTCTGCCCGGGCTGCGTTTGCTCCGCCGCCAGCTTCCGGGCCTTTATGATGTCCTCCCGTATCTTCTCCACATCCACCGCAGAAAGGGCGAACCGGTCGGCGATCCGGTTTACCCGGGCCGCGTCCTCGGCGCTCACCACGATGTCGCACAGCCCGTCTGGATTGCGCTTATCCACCACGGCGGCATATAGGACGCCGTACTTCTTGGCCTCCTGGGCAAAGGCCCGCAGCTCCCGCTGCTGGATGACGAACACCTGGGTGGGCTTGCCTCGAAAGCTGCGCATTCGGGTCTTGCCGCTGACCCGTTTTTCATCCTTGAGCGCCGCGATAAGAAACGCGGCAAGGGATACCGCCGCTTTCCCGCTCAGATTGGCCACGCACTCAACGCCTTTCACGGTTACGTTGGTGGCCATGTTCACGATTTGTTCCGCTGCTTCGCCCGTCTGGCTCATGGAATAACACCTCCGTTTCTTGTTGCTTGGCTTTTTTAAGATTCTCCTTGATCTGTACGGATCGGATGAGGATGGCGTCGCACAGGCGTATCTCCGCCCGCAATGCTTTCAGCTGGCCGTGGATAGCATGGAGCCGTGCCTCGATTTCCTCCTTTCGTTCCCCTTGAAGGCCCTTGTGCCGCCGCGCATTTTGAAGCTGTTTGCGCTCCCTGCACAGCAGCAGGATGCGCCCGTCGGAATCCGCCCGGTGGACCGCCAGCTGCTCCGCAGTATCGATGGCATATTGGTGGAGAAATTGGGCTTGTCGGGAAATAGCCTGCATGTAGCGAAGATCCTCCCGCAAAACGAAGGGCGCGGGGCTATCTTGCCGCCGCGCCTTTCGTAGTAACATAAGGTAGTGATAGTACAGAGCCCGCAGGCCCTTCCAGGTGATTTTACACAGGCGGAACGGCCCTTGTATCCGAACCCGCCGGGGCTGTGCGGGCCGTATCGGGGGCGAAACAGGGCGTCTTTGCCCCAGGATGCGGTTTCGGATGGCTTCCTCCGTATATGCGTCCCCCAGGGAGCGAAGGCGCACAAAGCGTTCCTTCCCGGGCGGGCGCACCGCCGTATGCTTTACGCCGGCTTTGATCCCATACCCCTGCCGTTCCAGGTTGGAAAGAAAGGCGTTCCAGGTCATGCTTTGGGCGATGGCCCTGTCCACATCCGCCCGGATGGCGCTGCGCCAGGTGGGGGCTCCGGCCTGCTCCGCGATCCATTGCCCATAGTGTTGGCTGCGGCCGTTCTCCTGGGCGATTACCGACAGGCCCCGCAACCGGCAAAGATCATCCGACACCCGGCGCATTTGGGCATATGTGGCCTTATTGGCGTAGAACCGCTTGCCATCCACGCAGGATACGGAATTGAGGATAAAATGGTTGTGCAGGACGCCGGTATTCAAATGGGTGGCGATTACCACCTCAAAGCGGTCGCCCCAGAGCCGGTTTGCCAGCTCCACGCCGATCTCATGTGCCTGTTCCGGGGTGACCTCCCCCGGCTTGAAGGATTGGTAGCCATGGAATAAAACGATGCCGCCTTCCTTTTGAAAGCGGCGCTTGGTCAGGGCCATGGCCTCCCGTGCGCTTTGGGGGTCGCACCGGATGCCGCTGACGTAATACTGGTAATCGGTCTTTTCCCCGTCCGTCACATAGCCGATGGCACGATCCATGCCTTGCGCTGCCGCCTGTTCCATGGCATATTGTAGCGTATCTGAGAAACACGGGAAGTCCCCTTGCTCCCAAGCTGGATTGTAGGTTTTCTCCTGGTCTTTGATATACGCGATTGCCCGATCCAGACGTCCCCGGATGGGCCAGATGGCGGTAGTGGCCATATGCATTCTCCTAAATAAAAAGGCAGCATGTTTCGATGCTGCCTATGCCATGCGGCTGTTTGCTTTTTATCCCTCCCGTTGGGTCCGCTGCCGGTCCCGCGCCAACGCTTTTTTGCCAGGTGCGGATGGTTTCCCTTTTTAGGAAGGCATACATGGGCTGGTAATCCTCGTTCCGATCATATTCCTCCAGGGCGGCGTAGTAGTCCCGCTTATCCTCATCATATACGATGAGGGGCGGATGATCGCGGGTCATGAGCAGGTAATTTAGGAGCGTCCTGCCAACACGTCCATTGCCGTCTGCAAAAGGATGGATGTATTCAAACCGCACATGGAAATAGGTGGCGATTTTCAAGGGGTCCTTCCCCGCCAACTCCTGGAGGGTGGCCAACAGTTCCTGCATGTCGTGCTCCACATTCTCCGGCAAAGAGCCAACCTCTTCCATGCCCGTTACATAATCGTGCTTTTTGAACGCGCCCGGCCGCTCCCCTTGTTGGATATAGCGGTTTTCGTCGTAGGTTCCCGCCGTTAAGATGGCATGTGTTTCTTTGATAAGCGCTATGGTAATGGGCTTCCGGGCAATGAATACGGGGTTTTAAGTAAATCATAACAGAAGCTTTTGATTCCGCTGCTCGAATATGGTCCGTGGGCTGCCCGTAAAATTGACCACCGCCCATTTTCAAAGATCTCGCGGGTATCATGATAGGAGATTTCCGGATTCTCTATCTTCCCGGAATGATAGGCAAACAGAATGCGAAACGAATCCAGCCTAAGATCAATGTCCGCTTCCGTCCCAATGGCATATTGTTGCCATAGCCTTACAATCTGTGCGTATTCGTCCATGCGCATTCCCTTCTTTACCCGTTTTATGCTTCCTATTATATCATAGCTACTATGGCTTTTCAGAACGCAAAATTTTGTTGCTTCCTGTCAGGTTCCTATGTTCCTCTGCTGTAATTTTTTTCCGGTAGGGTAAAAGCCGCTTGTATCTCCAAAATAGCCTTGCGTAATGCTTTTGCGTTTTCATTGTATTCCTCCGCAAGAAAAAAGCCCGTTCGATTGGCACGGGCTGCGATCTGATTCATATTCACGCCAATGGCGTACAGTTGGCGTAAGCGTGCAAGGTATTCGATGGGCGGTAACTCCTTGGGCCGCTCGCTGCCCGCTGATCAGCAGGCGCAGATACGCCTCCTGGGAGAGGCCGGATTTTTGCAAAAAATATCGACAATGCGTCCATCCATTCAAGATATTGCGCCGATGCATTGTACGAAGAAAGCGTCAGCGCCCCATAACGGATGGTTCCAGAAGCGAAGGCAAAAGCTTTCCCACGGGAAGGCTTTTCTTTTTTGCGAACCGGGCCGGGTTTTAGGGGCTTGGCCCCTAACAAGGGAATCATGCTGGCAGGATTCAATGCTTGCTACGACAGCGCAGGGCGCTGTCCCGATACCAGCCGGGGCAGGGGCTTACCCAACGAGGCCCTATCTGCCATGACCCTTGTCCGGCGTTTCGGTTCCCGCGCCTGGATGCCGCCCAGGCCCTTTTGCTCCATGAGCTGGGCGTTATAGTCCTTACCGGCCGGGAAACGGGCTTCTACATAGAAGTCCGGCGGCAGCCGCTCCCGTATGGCCGCTGCCGCCATGTGCCCGCCCCGGTCGTTGTCCAGGCAGAGGATGATCTTGCGCGCCTGAGGGTGGGTGGAAAGGTATTGCTCCAGGGCCATAGGCAAAGCCGGGTTGTCCCTGGCTGGGGCATATACCCCGGAAAGGGACAGATAGCTTGCCCGTTGCCATGGCTGCCCCGATTCCATCGCCAGGGTGATATAGGATAGTAGGTCGATGGCGCTCTCGAACACATGCAGCGTATCCGAAGGGGCCTTGGCCGCCATGTGAAAGGCATACCGCTTGTCGCTTCCATCCGCATCCCGCAGGAAGGTGGAGCCGGGATCGCTGCTGCGGATAAAGCCATAGCGGGGAACGCCCGCGCCGTCAAAGCCCACAAATACGCAGTTGTGGCGTTTGTCCTCATATAATGTCCCCGCCCGGATGCAACCTTGCAGCAGGGGCAAAGCAATGCCGCGCCCTGTCAGATAAGCGAGGACGCGGCGGTTATCCCGGTTCCTTTGGGGCAATTGGAAGGGCAGCGGCGTTTTTCGACCAAGGGATTGGCTGCGGGGCGGCGCAAGCTCCGGCATTTGCCCCATGCAGTCCATCAGGTGCAATACGGCCTCCTGAAATCCCATGCCCCGCACTTTAATCAGATAATCCAACGCGCTGCGGCCGCCGATCCCCTGGGACCACCAGCACCATTTCCCATTGCTGATCTTCAGGCTGTCGTGGGTGCGCGTGGCGTAGACGTCCCGGGAAACGCGCACCAATTCATGGGGATCGTATCGCTCCAGATAGGCGAGCAGATCCAGGCGCTTCACCCTGGCGACCGTATCCCTGGGTATCCATTGGCGTTTCATCTTACATATTCCTCCCTTGCCTGCGAAGGCGTATCCTCCTGGTCGATCTCTGTATCCTGTACCCGGTCGGCATGGGTTTTCAGCTTCAAGGCCGCATCCAGGGCGATGAGCCGTTGGGATTTTTCCGTTAGCTCCGCCTCCTTGGGGAAGGCTGTTCCGCGTCCGCTTCCAGGGTTTGCTGCTCCTGCTTCAAGGCGTCGATTTTGCAATCTGCCGCCTTGACGGATGGGGCCAGCCGCTCCAGCTGATGTTCCAGACGCTGGATGTTGCCTATGGCGGTATCCCCAAGCTCCACAGAATAGGAGCCTTCGCCCTTTAGAATGGCGGTAAACTGCATATTCGCATATGCCAGCAGCAGCCGGAAACCCCTGTATGTCCCCAATCTCCTCAGGGGCAGGGTCGCTCTTGGCCTGGCAGGCGGAAAGGAGCGCAGCGCCGGCATCCTTTCGTTCCGCATACCGGGTCCCGCAGATGGTTATGGAAAAATCCCCGGCCTTGTTTTGCATGTAGCTTGTATGGTCGGCTGCAAGCTTTTCCCTGGCCTGTTCATAGGACTGGATCTCCAAGGGGATGCGCTGCAAGCGGCTCTGCATCTCAAACCGTTGGTTCATATGGCTGGCGCGCAGCAGCTTCAGCTTGGAGATTTCCATCTCTAAATCCATCCGTTCCTTGATCCGGGGATCGCCGGTGGCCAGGGATTTGACCTCCGCATAGGACAAGGCTTGCTCGTCCATATCCTCGCAGGAGCGGGCCGGGGAACGGCTGGTCATCACCTGGGAAATAAACCGTTGCTTGGCTTCCAGGGTGGCCCACATGTAGGCGTCAAAGGTGTCCTTGGTCACGTAGCGGTAAATATGGACGGTGCCGTTTTGATTGCCCTGCCGTATGATCCGGCCCTCTCGCTGCTCTATATCGGCGGGCCGCCAGGGACAATCCAGATGATGCTCGGCAACCAGCAGCCGCTGCACATTGGTTCCAGCCCCCATCTTGGCGGTGGAGCCCAGCAGCACCCGCACCGATCCGGAGCGAACCTTGCTGAATAGGGCGGCCTTCTGGGCCTCGCTGTCCGCATCGTGGATGAAGGCGATTTCCTGTTCCGGTATTCCGCCCCGGACCAGCTTTTCCTTTATATCCTGGTATACATGGAACCCCTCCCCCCTGGGAGTGGACAGGTCGCAGAACAGGAGCTGGGTCAACTTTTCCGCCGCCGTATCCCGCCAGATCCGCAGCACATGGTCTACGCAGGCGTTGGCCTTGCTCATGGGGTCATCCGGCAAAAGGCTGTTGAGCATCCGCTGGTCCAGGGCCAGCTTGCGCCCGTCGCCGGTGATGCGCAGCATATTATCCTCGGTGGGCTTGACGCTGCCCGCCCGCACCGCCTCCGCCCGATCCGCCAGGGATAGGAGCATATCCCGCTGGAACTTGCTTGGCTCCAATACCTCGGTGTGATATTCCACCTTGGGCACAGGCAGCTTGAGCATATCCGCCGTTTGAATATCCGCCACCTCCCGAAACATGCTGGTAAGCTCCGGCAGGTTAAAGAAGCGGGCAAACCGGGTTCTGAGCCGGAACCCGGTACCCTCCGGGGCCAATTCCATGGCGGTGATGGTTTCCCCGAAGGTGGAGGCCCAGGCGTCAAAATGGGCTAGGCCCCGCTGGACCAATGCGTCGTATTGGAGATACCGCTGCATGGTGTACATTTCCACCATGGTATTGGAGATGGGCGTGCCGGTGGCGAAGATCACGCCCCGGTTGCCGGTCAGCCCATCCAGATAACGGCATTTCATGAACATATCCGAGGACTTCTGGGCTTCGGCCTGGGAGATACCCGCCACGTTCCGCATTTTGGAAAATGCGGCCAGGTTCTTGAAACTGTGGGCCTCATCCACAAACAGCCGGTCTACCCCCAGTTCCTCAAAGGTGATCACCCGGTCTTTGCGTTCCGTATGGTTCAGCCGCTCCAGCTTGGTTTGCAGCTGCTTCTTCGTCCGCTCCATCTGCTTGATGGTGAAGGGCTCCGCGTTTTTTGCCTTGGCTTCGGATATGCCCCGGATCACCTGGTCGATCTGTTCCGCAAGGTGCGCCTGCTGCCGTTCCTGGCTTACCGGCAGCTTTTCAAACTGGCTGTGGCCGATGATCACCGCGTCGTATTCCCCGGTGGCGATGCGGCTGAAAATCCTTTGGCGGTGCTGCCGCTCAAAATCCCGCCTGGTGGCCACCAGGATGTTGGCTGCGGGGTAAAGCTGTAAAAACTCCCCGGCCCACTGATCCGTCAAGTGGTTGGGAACCACGAACATGGGCTTATGGCACAGGCCCAGGCGTCTAAGCTCCATGGCAGCCGCCGCCATGGTAAAGGTTTTGCCGCTGCCCACCACATGGCCCAGCAGGGTATTGCCGCCGTAGAGGATGCGGGCCACGGCGTTTTTCCTGATGGGGCCGCAGCTGGATCTCCGGGTTCATGCCGTGGAACTGGATGTGGGAGCCATCGTATTCCCGGGGCCGGATGGCGTTGAATTTCTCATTGTAGCGCTTCACCAGCCGCTCCCGACGCTCCGTGTCTTTCCATATCCAGCTCTGGAAAGCGTCCTGGATGGCCTGCTGCTTCTGCTGGGCGATGATGGTTTCCTTCTGGTTCAGCAGCCGGGTTTCCTTCCCGTCTATGGTGACGGTATCCAACACCCGCACATCCCGCAGGTTCAGGCTTTCTTCCAGGATTTTATATGCGTTGACCCGATGGGTGCCGTATTTCAAGATGGCATTGTTGTTATCGAAGTCCGCGCTTTTCCCGGTTACGCTCCACATGGCGGTATAGGGGGAAAACAACACCTTGATCTTGTTTCGCCGGTAAGAGGGGGTGTTGAGCAGGCCATACATGAATGTTTCCACCACCTCTGGGGGAATCCAGGTGGAGCCCAGGCGCACTTCGATATCCCCGGCCTCCAGATCCTTTGGCTGCACAGCTTGGAGGGCCAAGATCTGGGCTTGAAGGGTTTGCAGGGTTTCCGGCTCCGGCTGGGGCGAATGCCGGGTTAAACCCTCCAGCAGGGCGTTTGCCTGCCGCAGCTTATGGCGCACATCGCCGGAAAGGTATGCGTCTGCCGTAAGGAAGGGGAGGCTGCGGATGTCAAAGGCCGCCCAGTCCATATCCGAAGGATCAAGGCTGCCCAAGTCCCGGTAGATATGGCCTTGGAGCTGTTGGATAAGGGCTGCTTCCTCCAGGCCGGTGAGCGCCGCCATGTATGCTATATCCACCCGCGCCCGTTCACCAATGGACAGGGCCAGGGCTTCTTCCGGGGTGTCCACATGGGAGACGGGGGTTTGGGCGCGGATGGTGCGCCGGGTGAACATGGCGGCCTTATGCTGAAATTTCCCCTCCTCATCCAGCACTTCCAGGGAGCAAAGCAGGGGATAGGAGGCGTCATCCCGAAAGGCCGATTTGTTGCCCCGGCTGGTGATGCGGCCATATTGCTCCACAAACCTGTCATACAGGGCGTTGAGCCGTTCCTGTTCCTGGCGTATGCGGGCTTCCGGGTGGTTTTCCAGCTGATATTGCATAAGCCTGCGGGTGCATTCCCGCAGGCCGATCATGGCCCGTATGCGGGCCAGGGCGGTGGCCGAAGCGGCGGCCGGCTGCATTTGGCTATCCATCCGATAGTAGAGATTTCCTTCCAACAGGCCGAAGCTGAAGTTGGGAATGGAAGGGTCGGCGGGCAGCCATTCGCCTTGCTCCCCGGCCTCTTCCAGCTCCCAGGATTGGATTTGGGCCCCCAGGATATGGGAAATCGCCTCTGCAAGCTGCGCTGCCAGGTCCTTGCCCTCCAGGGGCAGGCAAGCGGTTTCCTCCTGGTTGCCGTACATGTTTTTCCACCAGGCCATGCGGCCCAGCAGCATTTCTGGATGAGATAAGAAATAGCTGTTGATGGGAATGCCATCTTCCGTTTGCCCCAGGTGTAACCATTCGGGTTGCGATAGAATAGGCCGCTCCCGTTTGCGCAAAAACAGAATGTCTGCGGTCACCTCAGTATTGGCATTAGCGGCAAAAGCGTTGTTGGGCAAACGGATGGCCCCCAGCAGCTCCGCCCGCTCCGCAAGGTATCTTCGTACCTTTTCATCCTGCTTATCCAGCGTGCCCTTGCTGGTTATGAAGGCGACGACGCCGCCGGGCCGCACCTTGTCTATGGCCTTGGCAAAAAAATAGTCATGGATGTGGAATTTTTGTTTAGCATATCGCTGATCCGAAACGCCATAGCTGCCGAAAGGAACATTGCCGATGGCAAGGTCAAAGAAACTGTCCGGATAGTCCGTATCCTCAAAGCCTTTGATTTGAATATCCGCATTCTGATAGAGCTGCCGGGCGATGCGGCCGGTGATAGAATCCAGCTCCACGCCATAGAGCTTACTGCCTGCCATATTTTCCGGCAGCAGCCCAAAAAAATTTCCAATGCCGCAGGATGGCTCTAGAATGTTGCCTCGCCGAAAACCCAGGTTTTCTATGGCCTGGTATATGGCATTTATGACAGTGGGCGAGGTATAGTGGGCATTCAACGTGGAAGCCCGGGCAGATTCGTACTCTGTTTCGGTCAATGTTTCTTTCAACTCTGCATATTCGTTAGCCCAGACGCTATTGTTGGAGTCGAACGCCTGGGGAATGCCTCCCCAGCCCACATATTTGGCTAACACCTCCTGCTCCTGCCTGGATGCGCGGCGATTTTCCTTCTCAATCCTGGCTAGGGTGTGGATAGCCTCTAGGTTCATGCGGAATTTGGCCTTGGGGCCGCCATGGCCCAGGGCGTCGTCGGTGATTCGGTAATCTAGGGCTGGCGCTTTATCCGGTTTCCCATCCGGGATATGCATCCGTTCCACTACCACGTCAAAGGGAAGGTTGTTCTGTTGTGCGGGATCGACGGCTGTGGGCTCCGATTGACGTTCCGGTTCCCACGGCGGCTGTTCCGCCGGGGCTTCTTCGACGCTGGATGCGGGGAATGGGGTAGGGGTATTCTTTTGCGTCCGCTGCTGTTCCGCTTGGGCTACCCGCTGGATTTCCGCTAGGATATAGTCCGGCAGCGGCGTATATGCCTGCACCAAGCCATCCGTCCCAATGTGGGCGATGGTGCGGTAATCATGGCCGGCTTCCTCCAATATGTTCCAAACGGTGGTGCCATTGCCCAGGGAACCATAGCCCAGGGAATATAGAATGCCGTGTTCTTTGGCGTATCCGCGAACAGCTGCAAACCATTCGTCATGGGGCTGGCCGCCATCCCGATCCCAACCTCCAAAGGAGACAATTTGCCCTTCCTGGCCATAGATGGCCTCAAAATCCACCTCGTGATAGCGTACATGCATACGCTGACGCCGGTAATCCTGGCTTTGAATATTGTCGAACCATTGGCGGGCAAAGCTGTTGAGTTGGCGTTCTAAATCCGGATTATCGACTTCGCCCTGCTGGTTCTCAACGGTTTGATATAGGCCGATCCCATCCTGCTGAAAGGTGCGGGCAGAAAGGGTCTTGTTTTCCAAATCGAATACGAATTCCATATCCGGATCAGCCATGAGATCGCCGTTTTGCAAATAGGTATGGGATATAGAAATTCGATTCTCCCCAAGATAGTCCATGGAAAGGGGCATAAAGGCGTCCCCGGCGGTGAAGCGCAGATAGAATGCCTCCCCGGTGAGAAGCTCGGGCGCAAGGACCATGAGCGTATCGAAATTTTGCTCAGCCGTTGTTTTGGGGCCTGCTTTTGCTTAGAAGCCGGGGCTGAGTTATCTAAAACCAGGGGATTCTGCTCTGGGGAAACGGTGGCGGGGAGGATAGCAAGCGCGCTCCTCTGTGCCGATGCAAGCAGATGATCATTTCTTTGATCCTGCCCCACCAGGCGAATAAACTGTTCCTGCGGATAGGACACGGTTAAGAGAGGATATTGAGGGTCCGTCAGTTCTACCAGCTCCCCCGCCATGGAAAGAATGACGTGCGCCTGCCCATGGAGGAATACCGTATCCCCCAAGGAAAGCCGGTATTCTCCCGGCTGACGGCTGCGCTCCTCCTGCGCAAGGACCATGGTTTCCAGTGAAGTTTGGGGCCGGTCTATGGGTTGCGCCTCCTGATATTGCGCAAGCTGGGCCTGTTCCCCTTCCGTCAGATATTGGCCCTGGGCGATCAGTTCCCCGATCCGCTGGGCGACCTTGCGCCAGGATAGGCGCAAGTCCGGGTTGGAAAGGGAGCTGCCGCTGTCCTGGCTGATGCATAGGCCCTTGCCGTCATACCAGATATGTCCGTGTTTGCCATTGGCAAAGATATGGGTGCCGCCCCCTATGCCATATTCCTTTTTAAGAAACGAAGTGCGCTCCTGCAGCGGATGCGCCTGCTGATAGTGCTGAAAAATACGGAACTTTCCATTGTGGAATCCGCTGCCCCGGCGCAGCACATGATCGATCTCCACCTGGGGAATGGCGAAGGGACCGGGATGCTCCGCCGCCAAAATGTTAACGATCTGTTCCTCCACCCCTGCAAGGGTAGAAAGAGAAAGGCCGGGGCTTTTCAAAGCCTCCGGCCTTTCATTGGTTTCTTCTAGCTGTAGATCAGCTCCATGGCCAGCTCCTCGGCCCGCTGACGGATGTTGTTCATCCGGGCTATCCACGTCAGCGGGTCCTGGGCTTTCAGCCCTTCGTTCACTCCCTCGGCTTTGGCTAACGCCTGCACCGTTTGTTCCACCTGGGCTCGGGCTGTCCGATCGATCTCCAATAGATGGGATTGCAACGTCCCGTTTAACAATAGCCCTGCGTATAGCCCCTTCCGGTGTTCCTTTAGGAATCTCTTGCGCAGCATCCCGTACTTGCCTGGTGCCTCCTGCTCCTGTTCCAATATCAAGTCGGGAATCCGGTAATTGGCCTCCTGCCTGTATGTCAGCTCCATACCCCACACTCCTTTTGATTTCTTCTTCCAGTTCATTTTCCGTTACCCGTTCTGATTTTGCAAATGTGCCGTTCCCTTTTTCCAGAGACTTCACCGTGCGTTCAATCTGCCGCAAAGCCATCTTTGCAATATCGCTTACAGCAGCGCCTAACTGGGCGGATGTTTCCATCGTATTAAATAGGGTAACCGCCTGCATATCCACTTCCCCGATAGGCGCTGCGGGAAGGCCCAGGCGGCAAAGGATCATATATTCCACGCTGGGAGCTGCGGCCAGCTTTAGCAGCTCCAAGAGAACCGGTGGATCGGTATCCCCCAGGTAGCTGCCCGCTACACCCCCCTGGAGGGCTGCGGCGTATTCCGCCGCGTTATCTTCCACCAGGTTCCCGACGATGGCATGGAGCCGGCGCGAAAACCCTGTCCCCTCCACTTCGCCAAAGTGGTTTTCCAGGCTCTCCAGCACCGCTTCTTCATATTCCGGCCGGTATGCCCAGGTGGAAAAGGGCTGGCTGTATGGGGTTTGCCGGGTATCGGAAAGGTCGAATACATATTTCAGCCCAAGCTGCGGCCCTGCATCCTCCAGGAGGGCGATGCCCACGGCCCCCGGCTTGACCCAGCGGCGGTAGCGGCATCGGTTCCACTGCTCCAGCGTGGCGCAGGCGGTGGCGTTTGGGCGCTGGGCATAGATGAGAACCTGTTCTGGGAAGGCGTATTTGTACATCCGCGCGGCGGATCGCAGGAACGATTCCCATTCTGCCGGGCTGCCCACGATCCGCGCCATGGTCTCCCGGGCCAATGTGGATATGGCGTTTGCTTTCCTGGTCATTTGGGCCTCCTACTGTTTATCTCGTCGCGCAACATCCATACGCCGTTCCCTGGCCGCAGAAACGATCTTTTATCCATCAGCGCCCCCTTTCCTGTGGGTGCTCTTTTCCATTGGGGAACGCGCAATTTCCCCTGGGCGTCATATAGCTGCGGATGCGCTGCCGGACAATCCCAGCCAAACATACTGCCTGCCAGCATGGCAGCTTCCTGCGCCTTGGTTACGCCCAGCTGCTGATTTGCATTTTCGGCGGCTTCACGATTATACGTTCTGTTCCCCGGTTGGTTCCAGTCGGAGGGATAATAGCCTTTGATCCCACGGGTGATATTTACTATATCG
>ENA-OQCL01000325-OQCL01000325.1-human-gut-metagenome-genome-assembly--contig:-NODE-325-length-24118-cov-3.027177_pt1 | contig 24118 bp, 33 predicted proteins | sample MGYA00242502_ERZ504586 | MGnify/ENA primary metagenome ERZ504586 (study PRJEB26092, sample SAMD00036316) | human gut metagenome | host: Homo sapiens | study: EMG produced TPA metagenomics assembly of... | reverse complement strand
CAATGATCTTGAAGTACTTCATTACAAATTCTTTGAGTTGTTCCATATCTTATTCCATTAAAAGTGAGAATGCGTCCCTGATAGCCCTCAGCAGAGTCTCGGCTGCCGCACTATCCCGGAACCCATAGATGACAAGCGCGATCATCATCGCCAGATAGACCCACCAGGCGATTTCTTCCTTAGTGATTTTACGTTTCCGCTTCGCCATCTTTTACAGGATTTTGGGGTACGATTACATTGAAGATAACATTGCCGTCGCTGCCTTCGATACGCAGGCGGTTCTCCTCCTTGTGCCTGATGGGGAAGATATCCATCAGCGCCTTGGCGGCATTGACCGACACGGCCCTGAGCGGTGCCGGAGAGAGCGGCACACCGAAACGGTCTGTATAGTCCGAAGTGGCCGTCTCGTCCATGATTGCCTTGAGAGTCTCGGTCACCTGCAGCTTTACAGCCATCGTCTCCATCTCGAACCGTTCCGAGAAGAGCAATGCCTTGATATGTGCCAGCACATGCGGTTTGTTCATCAGGTAATTGGCCGAAGCATACGGGTTCTTCACCGTATCCTCACCGAATACCTCCACAAAGCATTTTTTCGGCCGTCCGGCATATTCCAGCCCGCCGTTCACATAGAGGTTGCAGAATTGCAGCTCCTGCTCCGTGAGCGGTTTCTCTTCCGGCCTATCCTGCGTGTTCGTTATCTTGTCTGACATCGGTTCTTCCTTCCTTTTCTGAAAGAGTAGCGGGTTTGTATCCCGGAGGTTTTACAAAATCCGCCTTTTCATTGAGCAACTGCTCCATTAATGTGTCATAGAATACCTGGGCCAACGCATCGGCACACGCCTCCGCATCCGCTAGCGAGTTGATGAGCCGCAGGTTGAACTTGATTTCCAGGTCGTAGCCCGATATGAACGCCATCAGTTCGTTCCCGTCATAGCCCAGCGCCCCGTAGGTCATCCGGTCCGCCGTACGGAATGTAATGGTCTCGGGAATCTGTTCCCGGTCAATGCCTTGGGCTTCCTTATTCGTGTCCATACTCATATCTTGAAATATTTACGGGTTTTCTCTTTCTTCTGCGTAGCGATTGCCGCCCCTTCCGTCTGGCGCAGACGGGAGGTATAGACCCCCAGGATGTCAAGCGTGGCCGTCACATCCGCAGCCGCATCGTGGGCATCGTCCAGTTCCACCCCCAATTTTGAGGCTACCAGTTCCAGTTTATACGAAGTAACCTCCGGATCAGCGGCAAAATGCCAACCGTCCCATGACAAGCGTGTCGATGTAGTGCGGCTGGAAGTTGCCGTAATAGTCCTTGGTACCGGAAAACGGTCTTTTCCAAAATCTCGGCGGCCAGTCCGGCATAGTTCATCAGCTGTTGCAGGAATCCGATATCGAAAGCGATGTTCTGTCCGACCAGCACGGGCTTGCACTGATAGCCCTTCGAGAGGGTGCTGCGTTTGGCGAAGGCGATGACTTCTCCGGCGACTTTCTTCATGTCCACACCCTGTGTGCGCAGCATCTCCATGGTAATGGCGGAATAGTCCAATGCCGTCTGTTCGTACTTCATCGGGACATATTCCGGTTCTTTCGCCTGTTCATGGCGGGTACGCAACACCTTGCGCCGGGGAAGTCCCGCGTCCTGTTTCCCGTAGGGGGCGATATACGCCTGGTAGCGGTCGAATACCTGCCATGTGTCGAAACGGACGGCCTGCAGGGCGATCTGCGTGCAGGCGCATTCACGGCAGTCCAGCCCTCCGGTCTCGAAGTCCAGCCCGATGCCTACATATATCTTCTGTTCTGTCTTGGGTGCCATATCTTTTCAGGATTGAATGAATAACAATGAGTTCCTATAGGTCTGTAATGTATTGCATCCGTTGTAGTCGCTGTAACGGATGACGGCAGTGAGGATGACCACCCGGTCTTTGAGCGACTGGATCTCGGTGTGGTGTTCCATGTAATAGTCGTTCCAGCATACACATTCCGCCAGACGGTTGTTCTGGGAGAGTGTCAGCTTGGCGAAACGCTTCCGGCTTCCCGTCTCCCTGTCCTTGTAGGTATGTTCGGTTACATCCACCACCGTGGCGCAGATAGTCGCACGCCTGCCGTCGTTCTCGTCCCGTGCCACCTCGTCCAGGGTCAGGTAAGAGGCTTTTCCCTTGACCTGCCTGCGGGCTTCCGAATTGTTGAAGATGCGGCGATAATCGATGCTGCCTATGCCCGACACGGCAATCTGCTGCTGCGACCAGAAGAAATGCCGCCCGCGCATGTCCTGCGGGAAGTCTTTTTCAGAAAGGGAGAATCCCAGTTCCCGTGCTGCGCGTTCGAGCAGCGCGCAGCGTTCGGTAACCGCCCCGACTTTTTCGATACGGTCGAAGCATCCGGCAAGGATCATGTGCTTGACATGCCGGGCGTTCACGGGACTTTCACGGCCTCTTCCGCGTTGTCGGGTCGTCCCAGTAACTGTATTCTTGAGTTTGTAACGGAATTATGCGGTGGATGAAGTTCTCGTATACCGGTATATGCCCCGCCCCCGGCTCGCGTTCCGTCGACGATGTATTCCACTGTCTTGACACCGACCTGTTTGATACGGGTAAGCGACCAGAAGATTTCATCGGTGGCATAGTCGGTGAAGAACTCCGTCCCGGAGCGGTTGATGTCCGGCGGCACGATCTTGGCCGGCGAGCAGCGTTCCATCTCCGCCATCAGCGAAGGAATCTCCTTGTCGTCCGCCCATTGCAATGCCACCGTGTAGAATGCCGAGGGGTAATTGGCCTTGAGCCATGCCCCGCAATAGGCTGTAAGGGCGTATGCCGCGGCATGGGAACGGTTGAACGAATATTTCCCGGCTACCTCTATCTTGTGCCAGATTTCCTCCGCCTCATAGTCCGGGCATCCGTTCCCGACGGCTCCGGCAATGAAATCCGCCTTCAGCGTGGCCATCAGGTCGGCTTTCTTCTTTCCTATGGCCTTGCGCAGGAGGTCGGTCTTCCCGAGGTCGAATCCCCCGAGCGTATGGGCGACGGACATGAACTGCTCCTGGTAGACCATGATTCCGAAAGTGTTCTTCGTTGCTTCATAACAGCCGTAGTTATAGACCGGGGCCACTTCGCCACGCCTGAAACGGACATAATCATCGGTGGCACCGATGTCGAGTGTGGCGGGACGGTACAGGGCATTGATGGCGATCAGGTCCTCGATACACTCCGGCTGTACATCCTGGATAAACCGGGTAATGCCCGGCGAAGAGAACTGGAACACATTCTGCGTGTTGCCGTCCGAGAGCAGTCGGTAGGTCTTCCCGTCTTCCAGCATATCCTGCGTAATACGCCCGATAGTAAGTTCCTGCCCGAAATTCCGGTTGACCAACGCGATGACGGCACTCAGTTTGGCAAGTTCCTTTGTCGCCAGCACATCCTCCTTCAACAATCCGATCTCATCGACCGAATAGCCGTCGAACTCCGATACCAGTGCCCCGTCCATCTTACGGACCGGCAGGAAATCGAAGCATTCGGCGGGCCTGCCGTCCCGCGTGTCCGGTGTGACAACGATGGCCGAGGCGTGTATGGAGGCCGCTTTGGGCTGTCCGAGCAATCCTTGCACGTCCTCGATGACCAGCGGATAGGTCTGGATAAAGTCCCGAAGTTTTCTGTTGAAGGCAGCCTGTCTGAACAGTCCTGTCCAGTCCGTGCCGTCATCTATCATGGCGGTAATATAGTTCACGATGGAGTGAGGCACGCGGTGTACGCGTGCCACGTCCTTCAAGGCGGCTTTCAGTTTCATCGTGGTAAAGGTGCCGGCGGAAAAGACACGCTGGCGGCCGTCCGCGTTGTACCGTTCTTCCAGGTAATCCTTGATCTCCTGCCGCCGGTCGGAGGCATAGTCGACATCTATGTCCGGCAGCGAAGCGTGGCCGCCTTCTGTCAGTCCTTTGTCCACAAAGGCATCCATGACCGTCAGCGGTCCGTCTGCTTTCCTGATTCTTATATGTGTTACTTTCATCTGATATATTTCTTGTATCGTATTATCGCGCTTACCGTCTGGCGGCTGACGCCGTACTGTTTGCCAGGCTGTTCTGGGAAGCCTGGCCGGAAGAATATCTCACCCGTATCTCTTCCGCCTGCCCGTTGGTCAGTTGGCATTCACGCCTTTTTCGCCGTAATCCCGTTTGAGGCCACCCGCTATGGCATGTTCCATATTCCGCTGGTGCGTACACATCTCCAGGTTATCCGCACGGTTGTTGTCGCGGTTCCCGTCGATATGGTTCACCTCCAGTCCCGGATTCCAGTCGGGCAGGAAATGCTGTGCTACCAGACGGTGCACGGAGAACTTCTTCCCGACACCGCCCTTGTAGAGCCGGACACAGTCATAGAGCGAAGTCGTCCCGCACCAATGGCACATAATGCGTTCGGGTTGTATCCAGGTAATGCCGTCATGCGAAACCTGCCGTTCCAGACTCTTGACACGCCCGAGGTTGCTGATCCTGTACTTTCCTTCATAGTTCTTGATATCCACCCAGATTTCCCGGGTGTCAGCCATGGGTTATACGGTTTAGTGCTGTCTGAAAAATTTCCCGGTCTATCTCCACGCCGACGAACCGGCGTCCCGTATTCCGGCAGGCCACGGCCGTGCTGCCGCTGCCCATCGCAAAGTCGAGGACGATGTCCCCTTCATCGGTGTAGGTGCGTATCCAGGTATTCCAGCAGGGCGACAGGTTTCCTGTGTCGCGTGCAGGCAGGAGCGTTGCTTGTCGGTCTTGAACTTCAGCACGCTGCGCGGATAGCGTTCCGTGGATATGTAATCCCGGAAATTGTCGTGCTTCCGGTATATCTCGCCGGCATCGCATTTCCGCTGGTGTTCGGCCATCACGACCTTGCGCCTGTGCCCGTCCGTCTTGATCGGATGATACTTCGGCAACCTGTCGTAGAAGACCAGAATGTCCTCGTGCGCCTTCATCGGCATACGCCCGGCATTCAGGAAGCCTGTCGCCTGCGTCTTCTCCCATACCCAGGCATACCGCAGCCTGCGGAGATTGGAGCTGCCCAGCAGGCTCGTAAAAGGATGCTGGCAGAACAGCAGTACGGGAGTGTCGGGCCTGGATATGCCCTGTACGGCATTACCACATCCCGGGGATGTCTATCACGGCATCCCACCGGCAGTGTGTCGTACCGTATGGAGGGTCTGACAATACCATGTCGGCGGTGATGCCTTCTTCAGCCAGCAGGGGCAGCACATCGAGTGCATCGCCCCGGTAAAGGTCGCAACCGTCATAGGGACGGTGGTGTTCGTAGGTCGGATTCATGGGTTTCGAGTTCCTTTAGGTTCCACAAGCAATCTCGGCGGTCAAAAAGGATTTCGTCGCCACACATCAATTCATCTGCGTATATCGTCCGCTCTTCTCCGTTACGGATTACCCGCATCCGGGCATCCGTGCACAGACGGTAAGTCTTGCCTTCAGATTCCATCTCCACATAGCGTTCGCCCTTGCCGAGTGTGATGTCCGGGGCAAGCACCGTCAGTTCGTCTTTCCAGCTGAGCCCGCAGCGTTCCGGCACGAGGAAGCGCGAGAAGATAAGGTCGTATTTCAGCGGGTCGATGGAGGTTATGCCAAGCAAGTAGGAAACCAGCGAGCCCCCGGCGGAACCGCGACCTATACCAGTTGCGATGCCTCTCCGGTGCGCCTCCCGCACCATATCCCACTGCACCAGGAAATAGTCCACATTGTCGGTCGATTCAATGATATAGACTTCCTCGTCCAGCCGTTCCCGATAGCGTTCCCGCTCCGGTTCCGGCACTTTCCGGTCCAGCCCGTCGTCAAGCAGTCGGAGGAACATCGTACGGCGGTCACCATACCGTTCCCGCTCTTCCGGTCGCATACGGTATTCCGGCATGAACATTCGCCCGGTCTCGAATGAGGCGTCCGCACGTCCGGCAATCTCCACCGTGGGACGGCACATGCGCCTAAACAGGGAATCGAAGTCCCATTGCCCGGAGAACAGAGGACGGAGCGTGTCATACAATTCATCCGCTGTCTTGAAATACTGGTCATCGCTCTGTTCATGGGCGGCTCCCGTGGCAATCTTGTTCACCACGATTCTGTACCCTGCATCGTCCTTGTCCATGTAGTAGCAGTCCGGAATCAGGACTGGTTCTACTGTAAATGAATCCGTGTCGGCATCATAACAGTTGCCGAAATAATATTTCAGGGCTTCTAGTTGCTCCCTGTCGATGCGGTCCGCCTTGTATTCGTTGGCGTCGACCTGGTAATAGACCGCTTCGGCACCTTTCCGGATACGCTTCACCTGTTTGGGGTGTCCGGCCATCCAGTAGACGGAACGGATGGCGAAAACCACCACACAACCTGCGGCATACATCAGCAGCTGTTCATAGCGGAGGGTGTTGTCTTCCGAATCGACCATGACGGCCCGTTGGATGCGCAGCAGATTATGCAGCCCCTCGTTATCCAAGGCATAAATCTTCAGCCCGACACGTTCTTCTTCGTGCATCATTGTCAGCGAGTAGCCGAATATATGTTTCAGCCCGGTATTGGCGCACTCCTTCTGAAGGTTCAGCGTGGCGGCCATTGTATTGCGGTCGCAGATGCCGACAGCCGTATGCCCGAGCCATTTCGCCTTGCGGCACAAATCTTCCGGCGAGCAGCAGGCGTTCAGCAGCTCGTAGGAGGTATGGATGCCGAGGTTCACGAAAGGTACATCATGTACCGGAGGCTTGGGCCGGCCGATATATTTCAGCAGGTTGAAACGGAATTCTTCCCGCAGGTCATAGTAGTACCAGTTCCTGCCGAACGGGAAGGCCACATGGAAGATTCCTTCTTCCATCAGCACATCCGGACTTTCCATCAGGTTGAACACGAGCTTGTCCCCGTCGCCGCGGAAGATGGATTCCACTCCCGACAGGTCGGCCGTGAAAAAGCCGCCCGAAGCCGGGAATATCCACCACTTCCGTATCGACCGGGATATAGGTTATCCGTTGTGCATCGAGCCATGAGAAAAGTTCCTGTATCATCTTTCCTGTACTTTTTTGAGTTTGTATTCAAGGACGGACAGCAGGCGGCAGGCGAAAATCCCGTAGATTTCCGCTTCCGTGAGTTCGTCCCAGTCTTTGGCGGCATCAGCAATGTCCGCGATGAAAACCTCGAAATAGGGTTTCAGCCGTTCAGCCGTCCGCTTTACCGACTCGACGGCATCACCATCGTAACCGATGACTACGGTTCTGACGCCTTTCGATTGCAGCTTGTAGATCTGTACATCGGATATTTTCTTTCCGAAAGTGGCCACGGCTGCGACATGGGAATTGTCATAGAGTTCGAGTCTGCGGGTCAGGGCGATGACATCGAAAATACCTTCCGCGAGGATGACCGTATCGGTTTCATCCATACGGACGGCATCGTAGTTATAAAGGAGTCTGGAAAAGTCGTTTTCCGTGGAGTTCCGGTAACGCAGGATCTTGTACCCGCCGCTATGTCTGGTCTTGCGGTTGTGGGCGTCTATATCCTCTTTCGGCCAGGTATGGCGGGAGACATAGCCGACAACCGTACAGTCATCGATGACCGGAAAGACGACATAGTCCGCGTAGCGCGGATTGAGCCTGCCGGTTATCCCGACCGGGAAATACTCGTAATCGTCGAAACAGAAGCCGCGCCGCTGCAAATACGGATGCCGGAAAGTGCGCTTGTAAAAGTCCGGCAATTCGACCGGCACCAGTTCGTCGTCTATTTCTTCCGCCTCGTCCTTCTCCAGCAGGTGCAGGTTCAACGGTGCGGCAATGTCAGCTGTCTGCAAAACCATCAGGTCCATGCGACCGATAGCCGCCAGAAGTTGCTCCAATGTACGGGTGGATGCCCCGCAGGAGAAGCAGTGGGCCATGAAAGGCCGGCGGTGGGCAGTCGCCTTGCCGATGTAGATACCGAACTTACCGCCCGACTTTCCGCAGAACGGGCAGCGCGGAACGATAAGGTTCTTACCGCTCCCGTCCCGTTTGGCACCCGTCTCGCGGGTTATCTCCGAAACCAGATATTGATATTCCTGTACCGACAGTTCCATATTAAGGTATAGTCGTGACCGCTACAGGTTGGTTTGAAATGTTTGGAAAAAGAATCCGGATTAGCCCAATAAAAATAGACCGGCAGAATCATGGAAGGTCTTTCCACCCAAAGGAAAAGAGAAATTGTCTTCCCGGCTGGACAAAAAATGACTGCTTTTGTCTAATCGATAAAACAATATATAAATAAGGAGATTGATAATCAGCATTGGCTGATTATCAGGTGTAGAGATGTACTTTTCTAAAATGATCACTCTCTACATAAAAAAAGCGTATTTTTTGTGCAGTACAATAAACATACTGAATGAAAAGTATCGTTTTCCAATTACTACAAATAACGGATTTGTATTTGCGAGGTCATTCGAACTTTCCTCGAACAAAGGTCGTATGATATCTCGAACGCCAAGACCCGTGAGCGGAAACTGAAAGTCTTGGAGGCGGCAGAGGAATTGAAATGTGAAAACCTGCTGTTGATAACATGGGGAACGGACGATATGGCGGAATACAAAGGGCATACAATAAAAATCGTATCTGTCCGGAATTGGTTTTACGCATGTAAGCTGCCATATATTCTCAACATTCCAGTCGTTACAAGTCAAAAAGCCACCGACACGCCGCATCCGGATCGATGGCTTTTTATTCCCTGTTCAGATTCAGTGTCCTCTGCCCGTCATAGAACACCTCATTGTCGTAGTCGGTGGCAATCCTGATAGTGTCTCCTTTCTTGAAGAACCGGCTTTTGGCCACGTGCAGGCGCATAACGTTCTCCTTTCTTTCAGCCGATGACTGGTTGAGCGAAACAAGGTGCGTGCACGGGCGGGCCAGACCTTTGGCCTCCGAACAGTTGTACTCGGTCAGCACGTTCCGCTCGTCATTCAGCCACTCCCGGTCTTCGATGGTAGACTGGTAAGTCACCACCATCCATACCTTTTCGTCCGCCGCCAGGTCCTCAGGTCATTAGCCACCGCGATACGCTTCGCCCGTTCATGGTCGGCTCCCCATGAACGGCGGTTGGCATCCGTCAGCAAGTCCATCGAATCCACAATCACGATGTCCGGATTATATCCTTTGAGCTTCCTGTATTCCGAAATGCCGTTCTTGATGTCGAGTGTCGAGACCTGGGCATTGAAACGCGGGTAACTGCGCACCGTGATGCTTCCGGCATACGAGGCGACCAGTTTTTCCAGATGTCTCATCTCCGTATCCGAAATCTTTCCCCGCTCGTAATAGTAGGCGTTCCTGGAAATCAGTCCGCCGGAATAGGCGTTCAACGCCTCTTCTTCCGAACCTTCCAGCTGGAAATGCAGCACATGCAGCCCGTCATCGATGTCCGCCCTGACACCGATCCATTTGGCGATGTGCGACTTTCCCACGCCTGTGCTGGCCAGGAAACAGGTCAGCTGACCTCGCAGGTTACGTCCGGCATTGAGCGCATCCAGATACGGGATGTAGAAGCGGGACACACGAGGGGCGGCCGAGCGTTCCTCTTCCTCCTCGCGCCGGCGGTTCCTCTCGAAACGCTCCTTGAAAGTCGCGGCCACATCGACGAACGAGGAACTCTTCAGCGTGAACCCTGCCAGCCACTCGGCATATTCCCGAAGAGTCTTCTCCGCCTTGTCCTGTTTGTTCTCGTTATACAGTTTTCCGACCTCCGCATAGACCGACTGCAACCGGACCCCCTTGATGTAGGACTCCAGCATGTCGGTCATCACCTCGGCACTCTGTCCCTCGTCATACTCCCGGAAAGTGTCTATCAGCTCGATGGCGTCGTAATCCTCATGGAAGGTCTGTGCCAGCACGGCATACGACGGCGGTGTCTTGTATGTCTTGAAGTGTACGGCTATCGCCTCCTGTACCTGCTGGAACGAACGGTCCGGCAGGTATTCCTTACGCATATGCCGGGCTAGGACAGCACACAACGGTTCCTGTCTGAGCGCCGTGGCATAGAGTTCATACAGGAACTCGGCACTGAGCGGATTGACGGCACTCATGGCTTCGCCTCCTTTTTCCGCCACGCCTCACAGCGGATACGGTACAGTTCCGGATAGCGCGCCTGTGTCCTTCTGCGGCATGGCTCCGCTTTCGCACATTTTGAGCATGACGGGGAGAAAGGCGTCCACATCAGCGTGGAGAGCGCACAGACGAGATATCCCGCTTCGGTGGAGAGCAGTCGCCGCTTGGTCGTCTCCTCGTATTCCGGATAAATAAAACGCCCGAACGGATGGCTGCGGCGGTCTTCCACTGCCCGCGCCAAATCATGCCGTGACAGCCCGAAACTCTTCAGCCACCGGTCCTCCCGGTAGCGGCGTTCCTTTCCCGAGCGGAGATAGCGGCCGATGGCTTTCTTTCCGAATGAATGGGAGACGTTCCATTTCCTGCGATACGCGGTATCATATCCGGAAATGGCATATGTCTGGCAGATACAGAAGTCGGACAGGCGTTCCGCACTGACGGAGACGACCTCCCGGCACAAGCCGTCGAAACACATCCCGAGTTGCCTGTCCGACTTGCCGCCGGTAGGGAACACAAAATCCGCCCACACCGTGGTGCGGACCAGCCGTGTAAAGAGCCTCCGGCATCCGTCAATCCATTCTTTTCTCTCCATCGCGTGTCAATAGTTTGCGCAGCTGCGTCTTGGCTAGGAAGATGCGGCTTTTTACCGTTTCTACGTTCCTGGTCTGCAAAGTACCGTTGTTATAGGTGATTTCCATGATTTCCCCGAGTTTGTAACCAGCCTGCTGCAAGAGCAGGGCTTCCCGGTAAATCGGTTTGAGCCGGTCCAGTGCCCAGAGGATGTCATCGTTATAGAACTCGCGGTAGTTGCATCCCATCCCATTGCGTTCGATTTCCCGGTCACGCTTCAGTCTCCGATCCGACAGCAGGAAGATTCGGAAATAGTTTCCGAATGTCGATTATTCGTCTGCTGCCGGGGGCATGCGGTTCCTGTTGCGGTTGTTCAGGTCCGCCACAAGCCGTTTGGTCACGGCATAGATCCAGGTCTTTACCGGACGGGCCGGGTCATAACTGTCCATATACTTGAAGAAGTTGGCCAACGCCTCGAGGTAGTTGTCCTCGATGTCCTCCTGGTTATAGGTATATTTGATACAAATGCTGTATATCAGATTCTTGTGCGGCATCACATATTTTCTGAGAAGTTCCGCCCTCTGTCTCGCGGATTCGTCTTCAGGCTGGAGAACCGCAATAAACACATCTTTCTTTTCCACGTTTCCACTGACTGAAAAGGTTGATAATGAATCTCATGTCCTAATCTGTCAGCTACCGTGAGCGTCAATTGAAAAAACGGGCGGCAGCATTACCGCCGCCCGGAAAAAATCCAAACCGTTGTCGGCTTGTCACAGCCTGTGCCTGCGGATGTAATAGTAGAAGAGGTGGCAGGCATCCGCCGCATTGTCATCCACCGGGACAATACCGTATCTGTCCTTGCAGGCCGCGACCATCTGCGTCTTGGTGGCGTGTCCGTCTCCCGTCGCCCATTTCTTGAGGACAGCCGGGTTGACGAACTCCGGTTCCGGGATATCCAGTTCATCGCACACTTCGAGCAGGATACCCCTGAGTTCCGAGAGCCGCCGCATGTCGTAGAAATGGCGGTTCACGCTCACATCCTCGGCCACGACGCGGCGGATGCCGTAACGACGGAGCAGCGAGAGCAGCGTAGTCCTGAAAGCGCCGTGCATCTTGTTGCCGTTGCGCCGTTTGCTTTCGGTGAAGTTCCATGTCCCGGCCTCATGCAGGGAGAAGTATCCGGTATGCGTGGCGATGTCCAGCGCCAGTACCTGCTCCCGGGTCAGTACGCTATTCTCCGAGTCTCGATTCGCCATTCTCTTTCACGATTACCAGTTATGCGGATAGCCTTCAGCCACATTCCCGTGCGAGACTACCAGCACGGTACCGCCGAGCGAGTTCAGCGCCTCGAACATGGAGGCCAGCCCCGCTTCATCGACCGCCTCGAGTATCTCGTCCAGCACGAGCAGATCCAGTCCCTTGTCCCCGTCGCAGTTGCTGTTCACGAGTTTCTGCATGGCAAGGATGGTCGCCAAATTCACACGGGCGGCTTCGCCTGCCGAAAACTTGCCGAACGAGCCGCAGTCCATGCCGTCGCGCAGCAGTGAGATGGAGATTTCTCCCTTACCTTACCACTCTTGAGGACGGTATACCCGTCGAAGCGGATACGGATGTCGCTGCCGATGTCTTGCAGGAACTCGTTGGTGATACGGCTGAGCGCCTCGATTTTCGTGTTGGCCAGATAGGTCTTGAACTGCACGAACCGTTCCCGCTGTATCTCCAGGGCACGGACCCGGGCATCGACGGCCGTCTTGCGCCCTGCCGCCTCGTTGGACTTCCCGCGCGTTTCACGGAGAGTGTCCTTGAGCGATTGTATGAGGTCGGGTGAAGCCGCCTCATCCAGCTCCCGGATCGTGGCCTGCAAAGTGTCGATGGCGCAGGCCGCAGCCTGTATATCTTCCTTGCCTACCCGTATGCCGCGGTTCAGTGCGGCATTGCGCTCGTCTATGAATCCGAACACCTCGTCGAATACCTTGCGGCGGACACCTTCGATTTCACTTTGCAGGGCGGTAATTTCGGAAGCGATGCGTTTATGCCCGCTTTCCACCTCTTCCACGTGGCGGGTGGCATTCCTGATGGCCCGTTCGTGCCCGGCCAGCTGCTCCTCCCATCCGGTGCGTCTGCCTTCCAATATCCGGCGCTCATGGTTCAGCCGGTTCTGCTGCAACTCCACGGCATCCGTCTCCTCCTGCTTCTCATCGATACGGCCGTTGATTTCCGTGAGCTGCCGTTGACGGAGCTTCAGTTCCTTCATGCCGGCCTCGATGTCGAACTGTGGTTCTGCCACCAGAAACTCATGCCCGCAGAAAGGACAGGTGATGGAGCCGGCCAGTTTGTTCGAGAGGCCGTCAATACCGGCAGAAACGATACGCCGTTTATGACGCAGTTCCTCGATGCTGCCGGACAGGTCGCGCAGACGGATGTCGATTTCCCGCAGTCTCTCCGCAGTCGTATCGGACTGATCCCTGTATGCCTCACAGAATGCGGCATACTCCTTCTTGAACTGTTCCCAGCCGTCAGTCCTGTTTTTCAGTTCCTGTTCCGCCTGCTTCAAGACGGCATCGCAATCCTTCAGCCGCTCTGTGGCGGTCTGTAACCGTCCTTTCTTTTCGGCAATGACCTTGTCCCAGTCCGTCTGCCGGGCATCGGGAAAGAGGGACATCATTTCCGCTATCTTTTCCAGACATGCTTCCAATGCGGTATCTCCGGCTTCCAGTTCCTGCAAAGCCTCGTCCGCCCGCTGCACTCCGGCAAGCTGTTCCTCAAGCCTGTCCACGTTCTCGTGCCCGGTACGGATCTGCTCCCTCTTGGCCGCTATGGCCGTTTCCAGTCCCATGATACGTTCCACACGGGTACGCCCCCGCTCGGCTCCGGCTTCCTCCTCCTTGCGTATCTGCTCCTGTAACATCCCGATACGCCCGTCCAACCCGGCCAGTTCCAGTTCCACCTGCCGTTTCTTTTCAGAGAGCGGCACGATGTCTTCCTCCACTTTGGCGATGGCTTCATCCACCAGGATACCGTTGGAAAAGCGGTTGATGACCTCTTTCTTCTCCTTGTCCGATGACGAGAGGAAATCCTCATACCGGTATTTGGAAAGGATGAAATTGTTGAGCAGCTCGTCGCGTGTGATACCCAGTTTGTCAAGAATATACCGGTTATAGGCATCCACCGAAGGCTGTACCGCTTCATCGGTTACCACCTGCTTGCCGCCACGGTAAAGCGTACAGCTGACAGAGGAAGCCCCCTTGCGCGGGATACGGCGGTTGACGAGCAGTTCCTCGGCGGCGGAATCGTTGATGAAACGCAAAGCGATACGGCATTCTTCCGCTGCATCGTTGATAATCTCCTCCGAGCGTATCTTTCTAAGCGGGCTGCCCGTGATACCCACGGCAATGCATTCCAACAGGGCAGACTTGCCGGCCCCGTTCGACTGCTGGGACTCATTGTCCCGGTTATCGCCGAAAATCAATGTCGTCACGCCTTGCCGCAGCATGTAGGACAGCGAACGGAAGGCGCAGAGATTTTCGGCTTCTATCGTCTTTAATTTCCACATGATCTGTTTTCTATTCTAGATAAATACTCCAATCCCATCGACACATCCTCGATCTGTTTCTCCCGGCAGAAGTCCTCGTAGGTTTCCCGGATGCGGCGGCTGTCGAATTTCTCGAAGAGCGAAGAGGATACCGCCTCCGGCAGCTGCTCGTCATCGGCAACCAGTTCTACCTTCGCCGCTCCGGCTTCCAGCAAGGCGGCTTTGTCCACCGATTTCATCGCGGCGGCAGGTGCATGGACACGCACCTTGACCTTGTAGCGACCATCGGCCTCCATTTCACGCAGCTCGTCCATCAGGTGCAACCCGGCACGTTCCGCCGGCATATCCATGACACGGTACCGCATGTTCACGCGGTTCTTGACAAACTCGTACGTGCCGTCCGTATACAGCACCGTGTATCCTTTCTCCTCGTCCTCCCCGAAGTTATGCTGGCGCGAGGAACCGATATATTCGATTCCCGTCCCCGGAATGACGGTACGGTTGTGGTAATGGCCGACAAAGACCTTGTCGAAAGGAGAGAATATCCTGGCAGGCGAGTTCCTTTTCCGAAGGCTGTGCCAATGCCCCGTTGATACCCTCATGGATGTAGAGGAAGTGCTCCGGTTCTCCGGAAAGCGCTTCCGCAGCCAATCGTCCGAGCCTTTCGGCAAAAGAGCCGTCTTCCGGAAAATAGCTCATTACATGGAGCGCGAACTTCCATTCCGGGCGGCACAGGGTCAGGTACTCATCCACGACAGTCACATTCGGATGCCGGTCGAAGACATGACAATATCCGCGCAGGGATTCCTGGTTCACCTTGTCGTGGTTCCCTTCCGCCAGCGTGACATGAATGTCATGGTCCGCGGCGGATACAAGCATATCCCTGACGGCCAGCAGGACATCGAGTGTCTGGGCGGCACGGGAAAAGAACAGGTCTCCTCCGACAACCACTTCCCGGATATCCCGTTCCCTGCAAATTCCCATGGCCTCCTGCCAGTTGGCCTGGAATGCAGGGATGTTGTCTTTCGAGATGTGGATGTCATTCAATAACAAAAGGCAGGGTTTGTTCTCTTTCATACTAAGTGATTGTGATTAGGACGGGAGGCCCGGATGCCTCCCGTCGGATTAGAATTCAAGAACTTGTGAAAGGCTTATCTGCGGTGGCGGGGACGCCGGCACGCTCTTCCGTTTCCTCCGGCTGCTCTTCTTCCTCCCCGGGGACATCCTCCGGTTCGTCACTGGGCTTCGGACCCTCCATCTCGCTTTCGATCAGGTCGAGTAGTTCCCGGTTGCTCGTGGAGCGTGTGACACGCACGGAGAGCCCTTCCTGCTCGATGTAGCCGCGGATCATCGCACGCAGCTCCTGGCCTTCCTCGGTCTTCTCACCGAGTTCCTGCCGCTGAAGCTCGTCATAACGTTCGAAAAGGTCGTCCAGCGAGATGCCTCCGCCTTCACGCCCGTTTTCTCTGTTATCTTTCGTACGGCGGTCGAACGAGAACGCGGATATATCCTCCTTGGGCAGTTCACCGTCCAGCGTGTCGATGACCGTCTTCATTTCATCCGTCTCCATGAGCGACATGCCGTAGATACCGTCGCACTGTTTGAGGAACTCGACGGTGGCTCCCAGATGATAACGGGTGTAGCGGTAGATGATTTCCGGGATACGCGGCGCACCCATCAGGGCGGTCAGCTCCTCCTTGGTCAACGGTACCGGTTCCGATTCGTTGTCAATGGAAATGACATACTCGGTCTTGGCTCCGTTCTTGCGCTTTTCAATCTCCACCGGATAGGCGTCATACACCGAGGAAATCGGGCACGGGTAAGACGGATTCTTGGCCAGTTTCTTGCTCCACAGCTTGAACTTCCTCTCATCCAGATCCTTGAACTGGGCATGGGAAAGGGTCATCATCTGCACGCCTTTGGCTCGTTCACCCAGGTCGAATACATAGAGACAGTGGCCGTAACTGTATTTCAGACCGCCTCCGAACGAGCCCCCGGCAATCTTTTCCGCCAGTTTGTCGTCCCCGTCCTCTTTTGCGGCTTCGACGGCCATGCGGCGGTAAGTCTCGATGGGATCAACGCTATATCCGGCATCGGTAGCGCGGGTGACAGTGACATACATCTTCTGGGGCTTGTTCCCCGTAGCGGGTTTCTCCAGCTCCAGAAGCAGCTGGTGGACGGGATACTCATAGCCCGGACGTGTCGGCGAGCCGTCCGGATTGGGAGCGATGGGCAGGATACGGAGACGGTAAGTCCCGAACTTGTCCATGCGGAAGAACTCCGTACGGGCGAACGCCCTGTTCTCCTCCTGGGCACGCAACTGTGCCTCCTGATAAGATTCCTGAACGCCGAGGAACATTTCCTCGACAGACATGCCTTCCATGCCGTTGTTCTTTTCTTCTTCTTGCATAAACGCTTTGTTTTATGGATTTAAAAATGCCCGAAGAATGCGACACGGTATACCCGCATCGCAAAGAAACTGGTAACAGGACGGACGGGTTCGGTTGCACCGTCCGCGTTCAACTGATAAAATTGGGAGAGGATGTCTCGCTGACCGTATCCCGAAAGAGGATACTCATTTGACAATATGGAAAGGTCTTGCAGCGACCGTGGAATACAAAATTAGGCAAATTACCCGGAACAGCCATACATGTACATGAATGTTTCTCACCGGCATTGTCCTTCAGCGCATTACCGTTTCATTTTAAGAATGCTTTTAATCTCTCCGAGCAGTCTGTCGCCGCCCGGCGCGTTCCGCGCTTCGGCAAGCAGCCTCCTGCGGTTCCGGCGGATATACTCTTCTCTCTTGCGGCGGCATATGCCTTCATAGTAGGCTTTGCGCTCCGGCGTGAGCCGTTTCCCGCGCCGGCAATAGACCCCGTCCCGGCGGTACTCGTCCAGGTAGCGGCGGAACTTCGCCTTGCCGCAGGAAGGGTCTTTCGATGCCTCCGCCACCGACCGTATGACCTGCCAGTCCGGCTCGAAGGGCTGCTGCGTGGCGCATAACCTGCGGAGCAGATGATAGACTACCGGCATCTCATACCGGAGCATGAAGCCTATCCGTGTCTCGTCGAAAGGAAAGCGCTTAAGCGTCCCCTGCGGTCTTCCGTCTTCTCGCTTTCGGGGCTTCTGCTGCCGGGGAGACGGTTTCTTCTGCGGCTGCCGCCTGATTTTCTTCTGTTTCATGATGTTGCGGTTGAATGGTTTGCTGTACGGTTTCACGGACGGGAACGTTCCTGCGCTCCGCAATCCTCCGGCGGCTTTCAATATCGCCGTTTACATTGAGTTTATGTTTCATGACTATACAAAATAGGTGAAGTTGAGTTCTACATTGACATTGTACATACCGCGCTCGTAAAGCTGTATCCTGCGCGAACCGCCGTAGATGGTGAACGAGGAGCCCCGGTTGTACTTGTGGTCATCGTTCCAGTCAGCGGCGCTGCAGCGCACGCTGTATCTCGGGGGCTGTATCTTGTTCGGGATGACGGCAACGATGCCGCCCCAGTTGCTGCCGTCCCTGCGTGCGGTATTGATATACCCCTGTATGGACACGATATTCCCGATCTGGCGGATAAACAGCCCCTGGGTATCTGTTCCCGAGCCGCTGTTCTCCATGTGCATCCATCCCGTATCCGCCAGCAGGGGCTGGTATTCTTCCGCATAGGCGGCTCCGATAGCGCGGCAGGCCTGCCGTTTCGCCTCCGCTGTCGGCAAGGACAGGTCGGAAAGTTTGCCGTCCTTGCGCAGGTAGTCCTTGACGATTTCGTCTTTGGACAGCACGTCCAACTTGTTCCGCAGGAGCTGCCGGGCTTCCATGGGGGATTTTCCTTGCCCGGTCAAAAAGTCGATGTAATCCTGGAACAGGTTTTCAAGCGCGGCGAAGCGGGCGTCCGCCCCGGCCTTGGTATACAGGTTCAGGTTGGTGGCGATGGTATCCTTTTCGGAAGCGTTGTAGCCGCCCATCAGCCGCTCCGCCTTTTTCTTGAGTTCCCTGACAACCTGCGAGGTCATCACGTATCCCTCGACCTGCGCGTGCGAAATGCCGCCTTCATCTATGTAGGCGAACGAACCGGTCTTGATTTCCAGCAGTTTGTCCCTGAGTTCGGGTGTGAAGACAATGCCCTCGTAAGCGGAGTCAGTCCCGAGCTTGCCGTCCATCATCCGGTCTATCTCGGCCGTGGAATAGACTTCGAGGTTCTTGCGTGCCTTGCCCTTGTCCGGAAGGTCGGACAGGTTCGAGGTCTTGGCCAGTTTCAGCTCCCCGGTACCTTTCTTTTCGGCATCGAGGGTATCCCTGACGGCCGCCTGCCGCTTTGCTTTCAGTTCGGCGGCTTCCTCTGCCGTCAGCCCGCTGATCTCGTCCGCCGTCAGGCGCACCAGCTCCTTCAATCCTTCGGAGATTTCCAGAAATACCTCCCCGGCTTCCGCTTTGGAATAGACATCGATATTCTTCCGGGCGGCAGCCTTGTCCATGACATCGGAAAGGTTCCCGTCGGCGGAGAGTTTCATTTTCAAAGCCGCCGCGACGGTTCCCGATGTGACATAACCTTCGCCGCCCTCCGTCAGTTCTCCGGTAGTGATAGCCGCCAGTTTCTTCCTGTATTCGGTCGTGAAGTCTTCGGTAGAGAGCTGTTTGCCTTCTACCACATCCACTTTCTTTCCCATCGCCTCCGTAAAGGCCCTGACGGTCACATAGGTGTCGGACACGGATTTTCCGTTGATTTTAAGCGTACCGAGCACATCCACCGCTCCCAAAGGGGCAAGCACGATGTCGCCCAGAGCGTTCCTCAGCGCAAAACGGAAACTGTCAGCGGTGTCGAAGCCGACGGTGGCGAGCAGCGCGGCGGCACTGTCGCGCCAGGTAATCAGGTTTGTCAGCCTGGCATTGTCTTTCGTATAGGCGGTATTCTGAATATCGATACCCCGTCCGGTGCTTTGCAGGGAGAGCAGTCCGCCGACCTGCAGGGTGGCGGTACGCCCGATGACTTTCAAAACAGGTGTGGTGCAGGCTTTTCCGTCATGCACGGCAAAGTCACGGTATTTTGTTCCGCCGCCCTCCGTGCCGTGGTAATTGATACGGATACAACCCTCATCCGTCACATCCGAGGTGTTATAGATGTCGTATCCCTTGATGCGGACAGCCCCGATCCGGGCGTTTTCATTCAGCGAAGTACCGCAGGATATGCCGTCTTCCGTAACCCTGGCCAGTTCCTTGCCTTGTTTCATGAAACTGAACGTGCCGTCCGTCCGGATGACAATCTCGTTGACAAGCAGACCGTGCAGGTAGGCACCGATGGCGGCATGGCCGTCCGCCTTGACGATGCCTTTGAGCATGTAGCCGTTCCCGCCGCTGACGGAGACGGCGGTCTTGGAGCTGATTTCTTTCTGCCCGGTGAACGTTCCGGCCAGCACCAGATCCTTCTTGACGGTCTGCCGGGCAAAAGGTGTATCGAGCAGGACAGCATAGCGGCCGAAGAACTTGTCGATGAACCGGGGTGCATAGCTCTCCGTCACCTCGATGGCCGCCGGCAGTTTGTCAGTAACCGGATCGACCGTATCCGGGACAGCCTTGGCTCCGGCACAGAGATAACAGGTACGCCCGCGCTTGTTGACCTCATTGGCGTAGACCACCGATTCATGCCGGTTGATTTCGTATATATAATAGGGATAGACAGCATCGGCGCAGCCGTCGAAACGGCGTACCTTTCCGCCGAGCCAGACATAACCCGGGGAGACGCGGGGACCCTCGATCTCGCATCCGGAGATGATGAAGTCCGAGCAGCCGTCAAAAACGGCACTCATGCTGAGAGCCAGTTCCTGCAAGTTCAGGATATCGTCCGAGTAGGTATACCGTCCGCCGGTTTCCGCAATATATTCTTTCATTGTCCTGTATTCTTATTGGGGGTGTATTCGTCTTCGTCGATCTTGATCAGGTAGGTCTTGCCTGCTGTCTTATAGGTGTTCACCACATAGGAAAGCATATAGACCAGTTCCCGCGGAGGTATGGTGACGGGCGGGACGCAGACCATGAAGCTGACCTTGTTGATCAGCTTCTCTTCCGCCAGCAGGTAGAACGGACGGGGCGTTCCGCCTCATTGTCCGTTGTAACCTGTTCCCCGTTGTACCATACGGTGAAAGGACGCTGGTATTCCGCCCCTTCGTGGTACAGGTCCACACCGACACTCGTGCTGTCCTTGATGAAGATGCGGTCCTTGCCGTCCTTGATGTATTTACCGAACCGGTAGTTCAGGAACCACTCGAAATAGATGACCTGTGAGGTCATGCGCGCCTCGATGTGCCGTTCCCTCGTGAAACTGCGGAACCACTCGTTGGTGCGTTGCAGCGGGTAGAGGCAGCTCTGCACGAACAGGATGAATTTCCGTCCCGACAGATAGTGCGGGACAAGGCGGTTTACGGTGCGGTCTATGGATAACTTATACCTCATGGTTTTCTATTTTCAGGATGATGGCCTCACGGAAGTTGGGCAGGCCGGCCTCCTCGTCCTTGCCGGATGATTCTTTCAGGTATCCCGATGCGGTATGGGTCATGCGGGCGACACGCTGCGGGGGCCGGATATGGCCGTCGGTATCGTGGCTGGCTATGAAGATTCCCTGTTCGGGGTACCGCATTCTCGTCAATATGGACATCGGTCACATAGTTCCGCACGACGTACGGCATCCGTCAGACGGGAGACATAGACGGCGGCATCAGAAGTCGATTTCCATCATATAGGCGTTCAGCTGCTCCTCGATGGCGTCATATACCTCGGATTCAGGTACGGCCCCGTCATGGAAGACCGTCAGGCGCGGTATCAGCACATCGCCCTTGGTGGAGATGACCTCCACCCGTGTTCCGGCAAACTTCAACTTGCCGATATAGGCATTGATGGGTACCAGGTCTTCAGGCGGTATGGCGGAAAGGTTGCCTTTCGTGCCGGTAGCTACTTTCAGGATCAGCTTGACTGTCCAGGTTCCGGTCATCGGTACTCTCCACCATACGATACCTGTGTGATGATGCGTTTGGTTTCGTCGACATTCGGATAGCCGAACGCCAGCCCGTCTTCCCGCACCGTCAGTTCGTCTCCCTGCTGGTACTGCAGCAGGGCGTTGGCATAATAGGCAGGCGTACCCGTTGATACGCCCGTTGATGGCTTCGGAAATATCCACCGCGAAGACATCCAGCAGGGTCTCGAAACTGTATATGGCTGCCGCCACTACCCACAGGATGCCGTTCATGACGGACAGTTTGGAGTCGCTGGCAAACTCTGCCAGCTCCAGCCTCCGGTTGCGTTCCGCAACGGCCTCGTTGTATATTTCCTTGATCGTACGGCTCATTCCACTGTATAGGTTATATCGTCGATAATGAATTTCCACGCGCCACCCTCATTCCAGGCCTCCTCGTGCAGGATGACCCATACGGCTTCCATGCCCGAGGCGATACGGTAGCGCCCCGTTTCGGTATCCCGGTCCGGCTCCCGATAGGTTCCCGTCGGGGCTGTAGGTAAAATGACCGTGCAATTCCGTCGGTCGCCGTAATGTTCCACAAGGGTTGTCAGGTAATGATCTATGACTGTCGGTTTCAGTCGGGCGGCGGAGAGGTCGAGTGTCATCAGTTCCCGGCATTCGGCAAGCGGTGCAAGATCGGCCAACGCGCAATTCGACAGGTTCAGGCTGTAGGTTCCGGAAAGCAGCCGCAGGCTCTCCAAGGAGAGTGTGGCGTGCGTGAGCGTCAGCTCCTCCACCGGCAGTGTCTGCACCAGTACCAACGACCGCGGTTTGAGCCCGCTCCAGTCGATACTCCGGAAGCAGGCATCGGTAAACCAACGGATACGACGCCTGTCCCTGACTTTGTTGTCGAAGGTATGGGTGAGCAGCTGCGGCGTGTCCGCGAGGAGGACGGTCTCGGTGTCGCTGTTGTCGCCCCAGTCGATTTCCAGCTGTCCCGCACCGGAAACGGCACACTGCACGGTGATGATCCCGGCAGCGAGCGTGAGGACGACAGCAAGCGGCAAGGTGAACGTTTTGGGATAGACATGCCGTTCACCGTTAGCGGGGACGATGCCGTGCAACCCGTTATAGGCGACTACATCGGCGCGGATAACGAAATCGTCCGTGTAGACAAGTTCCCGGCCGGCAGTCAATGTCGTGGCGAAGGAGAGATCGGGGTTGTTGATGAGCAAATCCACGACTCCCTCGATGCTGCCGTACAGGTACAGGGCCACATCGTAGATATTCTGTCCGGCTACGACCCTGTACTTACCCATCGTTCTCCTCCTTTTCCTCGGTTTCTAAAAGCAGCTCTCCCGTGGCAGAATCCATATAGGCATTCTTGATGACGACCTTGTCCGACAGGAATTCCGACTGCAGTTTGGCGGCAAGACCGTTGTTTTCCAGACTCGAATGCAGGTAGTCGACGAGGCCGACACCTGTCGTAGAATGTTGGTAGAGATTTCCGGCTGAAGCTTTCAGCAGAAACGTCTCGTTCTGGGCTTTGGCGGCTCCTATTTCGAAGTCGGTCTCTGAGCCGCTGTACACGGCAAGGTAACCGTCCCGTGACAGCAGGTTGTAGACTCCCTTCTCATTGAGGGAGAAAAATGCGGCCAGGGCGATATCGGCCGTGCCGGCTTCCGTCTCCACCACGACGGGAAACCAATGTTTGCCCGTCGCAGGATTTCTCAGGTACTCCGTGCCGCCCGAACCGCTTTCCATAACCAGACGGACCGTCAGGCGGCGCATGTCGGGCGTATAGGGAATCCTGACATGGAACCCTTTGCCGTCGTTATACGTGTACACGAAGCCGACGGGGACGGTAATCTCTCCGTAGCGGAAGGTGTCGTTGTCCGCACCCGCGACGGCATCGAGCAGGCGGAAGTCGTAGAAACTCTTGCCGGCGATATTGCCGGAAGTCTCCACCTCACCGTATTCGGCGTCCATTGTTATGTCCTGTCTTGCCATGAACGATACTTCAACAAAAAGCCCGACCATACATCAGAGTACGACCGGGCACTCTTTTCAAAAGAGTAGCGGCAGAAAGAAAGGATGGTTTACTTCTCCTGAATGAAATCGTAGATGCGCGACACGGTAGCCCACATATCGTCCGGAAGCTCCTCGTCCGAGATGCGTTCGCAGGCTTTCCGGAGATACTCCATCTCGTCCCCCGAGAACTCCACGGCAAGCGGTTTCTCCTTCTCCACATCCCATTCGATGCGCTTGTCCTCGGCATTCTCGTGAAGACCGATGGCTTTGCGCTCCTCGTCCGGAATGGCGATCTTGCGCAGAATCTCTTTTTTGAGGTTGAAGTCCTTGAAGTTGCCCCGTGCCGGCAAAAAGGACGGCAGGTAAAGGCGGTCTTTGACTGACAGTTCCATATTATTTATGCATTTTGTACGTTACTCTTTTTTATTTCGTCGATCATGGTATCGAAATCATGAAACAGGGGTGCAAGCGGCTCTCCCATAGGAATGTTGCATGAAATAACGCCTTGTTCCATGTAGATGATACCTATCTGCGGAGCGTTCCCCGAGCCATCCGTATCCTTCTTGCGGATGGAGGCGTGGACGCGGGTCAGCGCGTCATTGACGATGGAATATTCCAACTGGTAGTCGGCATTCTCCGTGCTCTCTTCGGCAACCTTGGTTACCGTTACGTTGGTGATGTTCATAATTCGCTTCTGTTTTTATTAAGTGTAGGGATATTCCCAGCAGAAAAGTTTTTAATAAGAGTGATTTAATATCTGGTAATGGAACGAGGGGTAATTGGCGCACAATACCGTAATGGAGTCTCCCTTGGCTAACGTGTAACTGGCAAGATCCCCGTTGTGGTTACGGATATTGGTGAATACAAGGCTATTCCCCCAGTTGTAGTTGTAAATTAGGGTAAATATGCAGGCGAAGTCCGACGGCAGAGTCGAGTAACCGAACATGGTGGCCACGGACGATGCCGACGGCAGGGT
>ENA-OQCL01000323-OQCL01000323.1-human-gut-metagenome-genome-assembly--contig:-NODE-323-length-24319-cov-3.742270_pt1 | contig 24319 bp, 41 predicted proteins | sample MGYA00242502_ERZ504586 | MGnify/ENA primary metagenome ERZ504586 (study PRJEB26092, sample SAMD00036316) | human gut metagenome | host: Homo sapiens | study: EMG produced TPA metagenomics assembly of... | reverse complement strand
CGCAGCTTGAGCAGGGCGTCCAGAATGGACATCTGGCTTTTGGCCAAGCCCTTCTGGTCCACATCGGCCAGCACCTGAGCGCGCAGCTTGCGGGCCAGGGCCGCGTAGAGTTCGGCCTGGGCTTCTTCCAGGGCGCAGCAGGTGACGCTTTCCACCTTGGGCGGCAGGTCTTTGGCCACCTCGGCCTTGGTGCGGCGCAGGATAAAGGGCCGCACGCGGGTGCGCAGATAGTCCAGGGTTTCGGCGTCGCCGTCCTTGATGGGCTTGACGATGCCGCGCTGGAAGGCGTGCTGCGAGCCCAGGAAGCCGGGCATCAGGAACTCGAACAGGGACCAGAGCTCGAAGAGATTGTTCTCAATGGGCGTGCCCGAGAGGCACAACCGCATGCGGGCGTTGATCCGGCGCACGGCGCGGGCCGTGATGGTGTTGGGATTTTTGATGTTCTGGGCTTCGTCCAGAATCACGGTGTTGAACTCGTACTTTTCCATCTCCTCCAGATCGCGCCGCAACAGCGCGTAGGTGGTGATGATCAGGTCCGAGCCCGCGATGTGCTTGAACATGCCCTCACGCCGCGTGCCGTAGATGGTCAGACGCTTGAGGCCGGGCACGAATTTTTCCGCTTCGCGCTCCCAGTTGGGCAGCACCGAGGTGGGCACCACGATGAGGTTGGGGCCTTCGTAATGGCTTTCCACCATGTACTGGATAAAGGCCAGGGTCTGCACGGTCTTGCCCAGGCCCATTTCGTCGGCCAGGATGCCGCCGAAACCGTATTCCGAAAGAAAGTTCAGGTAAGACAGGCCCTGCGCCTGGTAGGCGCGCAGATTGGCGTCGAGGCCCTTGGGCGGGTCGATGGGCCGCACCTCGCGGAAGGAGCGGATTTTCTCGCGCAGATTGTTCCAGAAGGAATCTGTGGCCGCGCCGGGCAGGTCTTCCAGCAGGCTGTCCAGCACCGGGGCCTCGAACTGCTTGAATTTCTGCTGCGGGGGCTTGCTGGGGTCCAGGCCCAGGGCCGTGAGCTTGTGCGAGAGCTTTTCCAGCCAGGCTTCGGGCAGGCTTGTGTAGGAGCCGTCCTTGAGCTGCACATAGCGTTTGCCGCGCGACCAGGCCTTCCAGATCTTTTCCAGGGGCAGGGTCTGGCCCTCGTAGTCCACGCTGATGTCCAGGGAAAACCACTTTTCTTTTTCGTTGCTGGTCACCTGGGCCGTGATGGTGGACTTGGCCGTGCGCATCTTGTAGCGCGAGAGGGCGCGTTCGCCGTAGACCCGGTAGCTTTCCACCAGCTTGGGGTAGGAGTCGAGCAGAAAGGCAATGGCTTCCTCCGGCTCCAGAAACCAGAGTTTGCTGGAACGGGCCTGGAAGTCCATGCCGGAAAGCTCGTTCATGAGCTGGGCTTCCTCATCCTGATGGCGGCGCACCAGACAGGTCTGGCCGTCATAGCTGTAGCTGCCGGTCTGGAAATCCGGGTTGGGCCCGTTGAGCGTGAATTCGCCGTGCTTGGTTTCGTAGATGTTGTCGATTTCCAGGGTCAGCAGGCTGCCTATTATAAAAAAGAAGGTTCTCATGCGGGATCGCCTCCGATCTGCACTTGCCGGTGGCCCCGGGGCAGGCTGTTGGCCCCGTATACCCCCAGCAGTACCAATAGGGTGCCCACGCCCTGGAGCAGGGAAAAGTCCTCGCCCAGCAGGAACACGCCGGAGATCACGCTCACCAGGGTGGTAACCCCGCTGAAGCTGCCGGTGCGGCCGGGGCCCAGCTTGGCCACCCCCACGTTGCGCAGCACGAAGGCGATGACGGAACAGCCCACGGAAAGATACAGGCAGCCCAGCAAAAAGCCAAGGTTTTGGAAGGGCAGAAGCAGGAACGCCTGCAGGGTGCCCTTCAGGCTGTGTTCCAGCAGGGCGGCGATGGTAAAGACCAGGGCGCCGAAGCCGAACATGATATAGGATTGTTCCACCCCGGAGAACTGGGCGTTGCGGCGGGTCAGGTTCAGGAAGATGGCGTCGCTGAGGGCGGCGGTGAACAGCAGGCCGTAGCCCAGCAGGTTAAAGGTGGCGTCCGCCCACTTGGTAGCGCCCACCAGGATCACCCCGCACACGGATACGGCGATGCTGATCCATTGCCGCCGGGTGGGATATTCCCGGGAGAGGGCGGGCATGAGCAAAAGGGTAAGCAGGGGAATGGTGGCGATAATGGTGCCGCTTTCGCTGGCGCTGGTCATTTGAATGCCCAGGGTCTCGGCGGTAAAATATAGGAGGGGCTGGAAGAGCACCATGAGGAACAGGGGTTTTAAGGATTTCCCTTTTAGGTCGATGTGGAAGATCCCCAGCCGCTTGCACAGCTCCATGGCCACAAAGGCCAGGAAAAACCGCCAGCTCAGCAGGGTCAAGGGGGAGGAGGCCGTGGCGCCCAGCCGTACGGCGATAAAGCTAAAACCAAAGAAAATATGGGCGATCAGGGAACATCCCATGCCCACCAATTGATTTTTGTCCAAGGAGGGTTTCATATGGATCCTTTCCGGCGGATACGGCGCCTGGTACGATTGACCGTAAGATATGATAACACAGCGGCAGGCTGGGGGAAACCCCCGCCAGTGATTTGCCAGAAAAGTTTTCAAAAGACCGGCTAAAAAATAAGGGAAGGTTATGAAAGTTTCGTGACGATTGATCCCCTGGGTTTGTAAGCGGAAGAAAACTATGGTACAATGGCATTTAGCATATTGCGGGATACCATGAACAAGGGAGGCAAGCTATGAGCTTTATCGATAAGATCCTGGGGAATACTGCCCAGAGCCAGCTGAAAAAGTTACAGCCCATGGTGGATAAGATCAATGCCCTGGAGGGGGAGATCCACGCCCTGTCGGACGAGGCGCTGCGGGGTAAGACCGCCGCCTTTAAGGCGCGGCTGGCCCAGGGGGAAAGTCTGGATTCCCTGCTTCCGGAAGCCTACGCGGTGGTGCGGGAGGCGGCGGTGCGCACCATTGGCCAGCGGCATTATGACGTGCAGCTCATCGGCGGCATCGTGCTGCATCAGGGCCGCATTGCCGAAATGAAAACCGGCGAAGGCAAGACCATCACCGAGACCCTGCCCGCCTATCTGAACGCCCTCAGCGGCCACGGGGTGCATATCGTGACGGTGAACGATTACCTGGCGTCCCGTGACGCCCAGTGGATGGGGAAGATCTACCGGTTCTTGGGGCTGACGGTGGGCTGCATCGTCCACGATATGAACAACGACGCCCGGCGGGAAGCCTATGGTTGCGATATTACATACGGCACCAACAACGAGCTGGGCTTTGACTACCTGCGGGATAATATGGTGGTTTACAGGGACCAGATGGTGCAGCGGGAACTCCATTACGCCATCGTGGACGAGGTGGACTCCATCCTCATCGACGAGGCCCGTACCCCCTTGATCATTTCCGGCCGGGGGGAGCAGTCCACGGACATGTATCAAAAGGCGGACCGGTTTGTCCGCAAGCTCACCCGGGGCGAAAACATCATCAAGCTGTCCAAGACCGAGCAGCTCATGGGGGAGGAACAGCCGGAGAGCGGGGACTATATGGCGGATATCAAGGCCCGCACCGTGGGCCTGACCCAGGAGGGTATGCGCAAGGCGGAACAATTCTTCGGCATCGAGGATATTTCCGCCACGGAAAATACCGAGCTCAACCACCACATCCACCAGGCCCTGAAGGCCCACGCCCTGTTTCAGCGGGATAAGGACTATGTGGTCCAGGACGGCCAGGTGCTCATCGTGGATGAGTTTACCGGCCGGCTCATGCTGGGCCGCCGCTATAGCGACGGTTTGCACCAGGCCCTAGAGGCCAAGGAAGGGGTCAAGGTGGAGCGGGAAAACAAGACCCTGGCCACCATCACCTTCCAGAACTATTTCCGCATGTATAAAAAGCTGGCGGGCATGACGGGTACCGCCAAGACCGAGGAGCAGGAGTTCCAGTCCATCTACGACCTGGACGTGGTGGAGGTCCCCACCAATATGCCCCTGAAGCGGATCGACAACAACGACGTGGTGTACACCACCGAGGCGGGCAAGCTCCGGGCGGTGGTGGAGGAGATCGCCGCGGTGCATAAGACCGGCCAGCCCATCCTGGTGGGTACCATTTCGGTGGAAAAGAGCGAATTGCTTTCCGATATGCTCAAGCGCCGGGGCATCGACCACGTGGTGCTCAACGCCAAGCAGCACGCCCGGGAGGCGGAGATCGTGGCCCAGGCAGGCAAGCTGGGCAGCGTCACCATCGCCACCAACATGGCGGGCCGCGGCACGGATATCCTCCTGGGCGGCAACCCGGAGTTTTTGGCCCGGCGGGATCTTCTGAACCAGGGCATGGCCCCGGAGCTGCTGGAGGAGGCCACCAGCCACGCGGAGACCGCGGATCCCGCCGTGCTGGAGGCCCGGAACCAATATGGGGAAGCCTATGCCCGGCATAAGCAGGATACCGACCGGGAGCACGACCAGGTGGTGGCGGTGGGGGGCCTGCATATCCTGGGCACCGAGCGTCATGAGAGCCGCCGCATCGACAACCAGCTGCGGGGGCGCGCCGGCCGTCAAGGAGACCCGGGCTCCACCCGGTTCTACCTGTCCATGGAGGACGACCTGATGCAGCGCTTTGGCGGCGAGCGGGTCAAGAGCCTCATGGAGCGCATCTCCCCGGAGGACGATATCCCCATCGAGGTGGGCCTGCTCACCAAGCAGATCGAATCCGCCCAGAAGCGGGTGGAGGCCTATAACTTCGACATCCGGAAGAACGTGCTCCAGTACGACGACGTAATGAACCGCCAGCGGGAGATCATCTACGGCCAGCGGCGCAAGGTGCTCATGGGGGAGGATATCCGGGACAGCATCCAGGAGATGGTAAAGGAATGCGTCCAGATCCGCTGCGCCCAGTTCTGCCCCAGCGCCTTGCCGGCAGAAGAATGGGATCTGGCAGGGCTGCGCAGCGATTTCCTCCAGCTTACCGGCTTGGACTGCCAGGATACCATAAAGGATATTACCGACGCCGATCAGCTGGAAGCGGCCATGGAGGAGCTGGCGGCCCAAGGCTATGAGAAAAAGGAGCAGGAAATCCTTAAGGCAGCCCATGAAATGGGCGGCGCGGCGGATATGCGGGAAATCGAGCGGGTGCTGCTGCTGCGGGCGGTGGACGAACACTGGATGGATCACATCGACGCCATGGATCAGCTGCGGCAGGGTATCGGCTTGCAGGCCCTGGGCCAGAAGGACCCGGTGGTAGCCTACCGGAACGCGGGCTTCGATATGTTCGACGAGATGGTGCGGGGCATTCGGGAAAAGACCGTGCGCAGCCTCTACCATGTGGCGCTCACCACCGGCGCCCCCAAGCGGGAGCAGCTGGCTAAGCCCATTGAGACCGCTGGGGACGGCTCCATGCCCCGGCAGCCTGCCCGGGCCGGCGCCAAGATCGGCCGGAACGATCCTTGCCCTTGCGGCAGCGGCAAAAAATATAAGAACTGCTGCGGCCGGGATAAATAGTCAATCCAATCATTATTATATAAAGGAAGTGAGAACTTTGGTACAATTGGACGAATACCGGCAGAAGCTGGAGGCCACGGCCCAGAAACTCAAAGAGGCAGGTGAGTCCCTTTGACCTGGCTGGATTGACAGCCGAAAAGGAGCAGCTGGAGGCCCAGATGGGCCAGGAAGGCTTTTGGGAGGACGTGGACGCGGCCAATAAGGTAAACCAGCGGATGAAGGTGATCACCGGCAAGCTGGACCGGTACCGGCGGCTGGAAAGCGGGGTGGAGGACGTGAACACCCTGATGGAAATGGCCGAGGAGGAAGAGGACGAAAGCCTGCTGGGGGAGATCGCCGGGGAATACCACGCCCTGGAAAAAGAGGTGGAAGCCCTGCGCTTGAGCACCCTGCTAAAGGGCCCTTACGACGGCTGCAACGCGGTGTTGTCCCTTCACGCGGGAGCGGGGGGCACGGAAGCCCAGGACTGGGTGTCCCTGCTGTACCGGATGTATTGCCGCTACTGCGAAAAGAAAGGCTATTCGGTCAAGGAGCTGGATTACCTGGACGGGGAAGAGGCGGGCATCAAAAACGTCACCTTCGAAGTCCAGGGGGATAGCGCCTACGGCTACCTGAAGGCGGAAAAGGGCGTGCACCGGCTGGTGCGCATGTCCCCCTTCGATTCCTCCGGCCGGCGGCATACCTCCTTCGCCTCCCTGGATGTGACCCCCATCTTCGACGAGGATACCGACGACGTGGAGATCAACATGGACGAGGTGCGGGTGGATACCTATAGGGCCAGCGGTGCAGGCGGCCAGCACGTGAACAAGACCAGCTCCGCCATCCGCCTGACCCACCTGCCCACGGGCATTGTGGTCCAGTGCCAAAACGAGCGCAGCCAGCTCCAGAATAAAGAGGTGGCCATGCGTATGCTTAAGGGCAAGCTCATCGAGCTCCAGGAGCGGGAGCGGGAGGAGCAGATGGCCCAGATCAAAGGAGAGATGAAGCGGATCGAATGGGGCAGCCAGATCCGCAGCTATGTGTTCCAGCCCTATACCATGGTGAAGGACCACCGCACCGGGGTGGAGGACGGCAACATCCAGGCCGTTATGGACGGGGAGCTGGACGAGTTCATCAACGCCTACCTGGTGCAGTCCTAAACGCCCCGCCCTTTTGTGGGCCTTGCAACCGGCGGCCCAGCCGGCGCCAAAAAACCGGACGGGCCCCCTTATCGGAATGCGGCGCCTTTTGCGGCAGGATCTGCCGGAGGCGCCGCATTTTCCTTTGCCGGCCGTTGGGCGGGTTATTTCTTTTATATATATTGCGCAATTGCGTATTGACAAAAATCAATAAATATGATTTTATAATAATAAGAATTGTTATTGAACTATATCAGGAGGATCTATGAGAAAATCGTTCTTGCCTGTTTTGCTGGTCGCCGTGCTTTTGCTGGGTGCATGCAGCAGCGTTCAGGCCCCGGCGGCTCCAACGGTTGCCCCTACTTTGGCGCCTACCCCGGCGCCCACGCCGGAACCCACGCCAGACCCTAACCCCCTCCCCATCCCCCACCCTGGACCTGTTGGCCCTGTATAAACCCCTACCGGTTGGATTACCTGGGGGAGGACCTGGGCCCGGCGGAGGAAGCGGGGGGCGTAGGGGTGGAGGCCGCCATTGAGCGGGCCAAGCTGCGCCACGGGGATTACCTGCTGGGGATGGATTACGACTATGCCTGCGTGGGCCTGATTCAGTACCAGGAGGCCCTGTATTACGCCCTTGCCTGGACTCAGGTCTCCCAGGACGCCCCGGAGACGGAGCCGGAGCTGGTGCGGTATCTGTTTGTTTCCATGGACGGGGAGGACCTGCTGGAGGGGGATCTGGAACGGATCTACCCCATGACCGGCGGCTGAATGCCCGCGCCCTTTGAGGACGGTCCCGTCTGCTAGCAAAAAGCCCTTCGGGGCTTTTTCTTTTTGCTGCATGTTTCATATGGCTTTATAGATGCGTTTCGAAAATTTCCTTGACTGGATAGAGAAATATGGTTATATAAGAAAAGGAATTATTGTTAAAAGGAGCGAGCATGAAGCATCGATTTATAATGCTGTTTTTGCTATCGGCCCTTGTGGCAGGGATGGCGGCATGTGCTAGCCCGGCGGCTGCCCCCCAGGTCACGGCGGCGGCCAGCCCTACCCCGGCGGCTACAGCCACCCCTGCGCCTACCTTCACCCCGGCGCCTACGGCTACCCCCACCCCGGCGCCGGAGAATCCCTTTCATGTGACCTTTTTAGGGGAGGATACCGCGCCGGCGGAGGAGGCCGGCGGCATTGGGCCGGAGGCGGCGGCAGCCCGGGCTGCGGAGGTCTTCGGGGAGGAATGGCAGGGCAAGCCCCAGCACTACGCCTGCTTGGGGATCGCGGAATATCAGGAAGAACTGTATTACGCCGTATACTGGACCCAAACGGTGGAGGATTCCCTGGGGGTTCGGGAAGTGTATATGGGGCACCTGTATGTATCCCTGGATGGAGTGGCGGTGCTGGAAGGGAATGCGGACAGCATCTACTTCATGGGGGGCGGCTGAACGCCCCTGGTATTTGCAGACGGTTCCGTCTGCTAGCAAAAAGCCCTTCGGGGCTTTTTTTCATGGAAGGTTGGGAGCCGCCCAGGAAGGCCCCGCATTATCCCCGCACCCGGACGGTGGAGCAGGAGAAACGGCCAGGGCGGCAGCAAAAAAAATAGTGGGAAAGGGGCCGAAAAACCACAAGATATAGCGAGAAACACCCGGCTGCGTGGACATTTCAAAAAAAGTTGGGAAAATGGGCAAAAAAGGCTTGCAATCAGGGCAAATATCGTGTAATATAAGTATCGTTGCGCGAACGCGCGGCCGTTTTCGCGCCCAAAGGGCCGAAGGCGAGCGGCCGCGGGAGGTTGCCGGCGATTGCCATCCGGGTAATTTCCGCGGACGCGCCCACAAAACAGGGCAACGGGCATGACGCCCGTGTGCGGCTTTTTAAAGATGAAACACACGGAAGCGTGTACTGCCCGAGACTTTGAAGGAGGACGAAATAATATGGCAAACCAAAAGATCCGCATCAAGCTCAAGGCCTACGAGCACGACCTGATCGACCAGAGCGCCGAGAAGATCGTGGATACGGCCCGGCGGACGGGCGCCCGGGTATCCGGCCCCATCCCGCTTCCCACCGAGAAGGAGATCGTCACCATTCTCCGCTCCCCCCACAAGGATAAGGATAGCCGGGAGCAGTTTGAAATGCGCACCCACAAGCGCCTCATCGACATCCTGCAGCCCTCCGCCAAGACGGTGGATGCGCTGATGAAGCTCGATCTTCCCGCCGGCGTGGATATCGAGATCAAACTTTGATACGGAGGTGAACAAAGATGAAAAAAGCTATTTTGGGCACCAAAGTCGGCATGACCCAGATGTTCCGGGAAGACGGCACCATGATTCCCGTCACTGTAGTTCTGGCCGGTCCCTGCCCCGTGGTCCAAAAGAAGACCGTGGAGCACGACGGTTATGAGGCGGTACAGGTAGCCTTCAAGCCCATCCGCGAAAAGCTGTGCACCAAGCCCATGTTGGGCCACTTCAAGAAAGCTGGCCAGGGCGCTTACCGTTACACCCGGGAATTCAAGCTGGATGATACCGCCGCTTACGAAGTGGGTCAGGTCATCACGGTGGATGCGTTCCAGCAGGGGGATATGGTAGACGTGACCGGCACCAGCAAGGGCAAGGGCTTCCAGGGCACCATCAAGCGTTGGAACCAGTCCCGGGGCCGCAAGACCCACGGTTCCCACTCCTACCGGGTAGCCGGCTCCATGGGCGCCTGCACCTATCCCGGCGAGGTATTCAAGACCAAGCACCTGCCCGGCCATATGGGCCACGAGCGGATCACCGTCCAAAACCTGGAAGTGGTTCGGGTGGACGCCGAGCGGAACCTGCTGCTGGTGCGGGGCGCGATCCCCGGCGCCAAGGGCGGCCTGGTCATGGTTCGTGAGACCGTCAAATAAAGGAGGAAGCAAGTATGCCTAGCGTAGCATTGTACAATATTGCCGGCCAAGAGATCGGCACGGTGAAGCTCAGCGATGAGATCTTCGCCCAGGAAGTCAACCAGGCCGCCCTCCATACGGTGGTGCGTGCGTATCTAGCCAACCAGCGCCAAGGCACCCAAAGCGCCCTGACCCGCGCGGAAGTCAGCGGCGGCGGCATCAAGCCCTGGCGGCAAAAGGGTACCGGCCGTGCCCGGCAGGGTTCCACCCGCTCTCCCCAGTGGCGCCACGGCGGCGTAGTGTTCGCCCCCAAGCCCCGGGATTATCGGGTAAGCGTCAACAAGAAGGTCAAGCGTTTGGCCATGAAGAGCGCCCTTTCCTCCAAGGTGAACGACGGCAGCCTCGTGGTGTTCGACGCCCTGGAGCTGGCCGCCCCCAAGACCAAGGAAATGATCAAGGTGCTGGACGCCGTTAAGGTGAACAAGGCCCTGGTGGTCCTCCCTGAAAAGGACGAGACCGTGGAGCGGGCCACCGGCAACATCCCCAACGTGAAGACCACCCTGGTGGGCACCCTGAACGTTTACGAGATCCTCAAGTACGATACGCTGATCCTCACCAAGGATTCGCTGGCCAAGATCGAGGAGGTGTACGCATAATGCAGAACCCGCACGATATCATCATCAAGCCCGTGCTCACAGAGAAGAGCTACGACCATCTGGCCGATAAGGTTTACACCTTCATCGTGGACAAGAAGGCTTCCAAGACGGAGATCCGCCAGGCGGTGGAGCAGGTTTTCGGCGTCAAGGTCGAAAACGTCCACACCATCAACGTACTGGGCAAGATCAAGCGGCAGGGCATGCACCAGGGCCGCCGCCCCTCCGTAAAGAAGGCTTATGTGAAGCTGAAGAAGGATTCCAAGGGTATTGAGTTCTTCGACAGCATCGCGCAGTAAGGAGGCACACCATGGCAATCAGAAAGATTAAACCCACCACTCCCGGCCAGCGGGGCATGACGGTTTCCGCCTTTGAGGAGATCACCTGCACCAAGCCGGAGCGTTCCTTGCTAGAGGACCTGAAGTCCACCGGCGGCCGCAACAATGCGGGCCGCATCACCGTCCGCCATCCGGGGCGGCGGCGCCAAGCGGAAGTACCGGGTCATCGACTTCAAGCGGAATAAGGACGGCATCCCCGCCAAAGTCGCCACCATCGAGTACGATCCCAACCGCAGCGCCAACATCGCCCTGCTCCACTATGCCGATGGCGAAAAGCGCTACATCATCGCGCCCCTGGGCCTGCAGGTAGGCGACAGCCTCCTCTCCGGCGAAGGCGCGGACATCAAGGTGGGCAACGCCCTCCAGATCAAGAACATCCCCGTGGGCGCCATGATCCACTGCATCGAGCTCAAGCCCGGCAAGGGCGCGCAGCTGGTCCGGTCCGCCGGCAACGCTGCCCAGCTCATGGCCAAGGAAGGCAAGTACGCCCAGGTCCGTCTCCCCAGCGGCGAAGTGCGCCGGATCCCCATGGACGCCAAGGCCACCATCGGCCAGGTGGGCAATGTGGACCACGCCAACATCATGCTGGGTAAAGCGGGCCGCACCCGGCATCTGGGCTTCCGTCCCACCGTGCGCGGTTCCGTCATGAACCCCTGCGACCACCCCCACGGCGGCGGCGAGGGCAAGAGCCCTGTGGGCCGTCCCGGCCCTGTAACCCCTTGGGGCAAGCCTGCCCTGGGTTATAAGACCCGCAAGACCAAGAACGTCAACGACAAGTTCATCGTCCGCCGCAGGGACGGTAAGTGATAGGGAAAGGAGAACAGCATGAGCAGGTCAGTCAAGGAAAGGCCCGTTTGTAGAAGCGCGTTTGCTCAAGCGCATTGAGGATATGAACGAGAGCGGCAAGAAGACCGTGGTGAAAACCTGGTCCCGGGCATCCACCATCTTCCCGGATATGGTGGGCCACACCATCGCTGTGCACGATGGCCGCAAGCACGTTCCCGTATATGTGACCGAGGAAATGGTCGGTCATAAGCTGGGCGAGTTCGCCCCCCACCCGTACCTTCCGGGGCCACCGGGGTTCCGAGAAGAGCACCGGCGGCAGGTAAGGAGGAGGAAGAAAAATGGCAACTAGGTCTAGAGAAAAGAGCGCGGCGCGCCGCGAAAACGCCGATAAGCGTCCCCGGGCCATCGCCCGTTACGTCCGGATCTCCTCCCGCAAGGTGAAGGTCGTCATCGACCTGATCCGCGGCAAGAGCGTCAAGGAAGCCCAGGGCATCCTGATGTTCACCCCCAAGGCCGCTTCCGAGCCGGTCCTCAAGGTGCTCAACAGCGCCGTGGCCAATGCGGAGAACAACCTGGGCCTGAGCGCAGACACCCTGTATGTGGCAGAGGTGTACGCCAACCAGGGCCCCACCCTCAAGCGGTTCCGTCCCGCGCCCAAGGCCGGGCCACCCGCATCCGCAAGCGCACCAGCCACATTACCGTGATCCTGGATCAGGCCAAGTAAGGAGGAAAAGTATGGGACAAAAAGTTAATCCGAATGGTTTCCGCGTGGGCGTCATCCGCGATTGGAATACCCGTTGGTATGCTTCCAAGAAGGACTTCTCCGACTATCTCGTAGAGGACAGGAAGATCCGCGATCATCTCAAGAAGGTCCATTACGCCGCCGGCGTCGCCAAGATCGACATCGAGCGGGCCGCCAATAAGGTCACCGTCAGCATCCACACCGCCCGTCCCGGTAAGCTCATCGGCAAGGGCGGCGTCGGGGTGGAAGCCATCCGGGCGGATGTAGCCAAGCTGATCGGCAAGCCTGTGAACGTAAACATCATGGAGATCCGCAATCCGGACGCCAACGCCCAGCTGGTGGCGGAGAACATCGCAGCCCAGCTGGAGAAGCGTATCAGCTTCCGGCGGGCCATGAAGCAGGCCATGCAGCGCTCCATGAAGGCGGGCGCCAAGGGCATCAAGCTGGCGTGCTCCGGCCGTCTGGGCGGCGCGGAGATCGCCCGCAGCGAAGGTTACCACGATGGCTCCATTCCCCTGCAGACCCTGCGCGCCGACATCGACTACGGCTTTGCAGAGGCTGCTACCACCTACGGCCGCATCGGCTGCAAGGTCTGGATCTACAAGGGCGAAGTGCTGAGCAAGCAAAAGAAAGCGTAAGGAGGCAAATAACCATGTTGATGCCTAAAAGAGTCAAGCGCAGGAGAGTGCACCGTGGCCGCATGAAGGGCGAAGCCCATCGCGGCAACTTCATCGCATACGGCCAGTTCGGCCTTGTGGCCCAGGAGCCTGGCTGGATCACCAGCAACCAGATCGAGGCCGCCCGTGTGGCCATGACCCGTTACATCAAGCGTGGCGGTAAGGTCTGGATCAAGATCTTCCCCGACAAGCCCGTGACCCAGAAGCCCGCCGGCACCGTATGGGCTCCGGTAAAGGCGCGCCCGAATACTGGGTGGCCGTGGTAAAGCCCGGCCGGGTCATGTTCGAGATCGCAGGGGTGGACGAGGCCATCGCCCGGGAGGCCCTGCGCCTTGCAGCCAACAAGCTGCCCATCAAGTGCAAGATCGCAAAGAAAGAGACCGAGGTAGGAGGCGAGAGCAATGAAGGCTAGCGAATTGAAAAATCTTTCTACCCAAGAGCTCGCCGCAAAGGAAAAGGAGCTCAAGGAGGAGCTGTTCAACCTCCGCTTCCAGCTGGCTACCGGCCAGCTCACCAATCCCCAGCGGATGCGTGAGTGCAAGAAGGACGTGGCCAGGGTCAAGACCCTCATCCGCGAGCGCGAGCTCAAGGCGGCCGAGTAAGGGTGAAAGGAGGATATCATCGTGGAAAACAGAGGCTATCGTAAAACCCCGCACCGGCGTGGTGGTGAGCGACAAAATTGGATAAGACCGTGGTGGTCGCCATCAAGACCAAGGTGCGCCATCCCCTCTACGGCAAGATGGTAAACCGCACCCGCAAGTTCAAGGCCCATGACGAAGAGAACGCCTGCGGCATCGGGGATACCGTGCGCATCATGGAGACCCGGCCCCTCAGCAAGGATAAGCGCTGGCGGGTGGCCGAGATCATCGAAAAGGCCAAGTAAGCCGGAAAGGAGACCGATATGATTCAACCTCAAACCCGTTTGAAGGTAGCGGACAACAGCGGCGCGAAGGAGATCATGTGCATCCGCGTGCTGGGCGGCTCCCATCGCAAGAGCGCCAATATCGGCGACGTGATCGTCGCCTCCGTCAAGTCGGCATCTCCCGGCGGCGCCGTGAAGAAAAAGGACGTGGTACGGGCTGTGGTGGTCCGGACGGTATCCGGCACCCATCGTCCCGACGGCAGCCACATCCGCTTCGACGACAATGCTGCGGTCATCATCAACGACCAGAAGCAGCCCCGCGGCACCCGTATTTTCGGGCCGGTGGCGCGGGAGCTCCGCGAGAAGGATTATATGAAGATCATATCCCTCGCGCCGGAAGTGCTCTAAGGGAGGACGCCAAGAATGAACAAGCTGAATGTGAAAAAGGACGACACCGTCGTCATCATCGCCGGCAAGGATAAGGGCAAGCAGGGCAAGATCCTGGCCTCCTTCCCCAAGAAGGAGCGGGTCATCGTGCAGAACGCCAACATGATCGTTTGCCATACCAAGCCCCGCAAGCAGGGCGAGCAGGGCGGCCGCATCAACAAGGAAGGCACCATCAACGTTTCCAACGTGATGCTGGTATGCCCCAAGTGCAACAAGGCGACCCGGGTGGGCCACGCTGTTGTGGGCGATAAGAAGGTCCGCGTTTGCAAGAAGTGCGGCAAGAACATCGACTAAGGCAGGAGGAAAAGAGAATGGCCAAGAAAGATAACGCTTCTTCGGCGCCCGCCAAGAAGAAAAAGCAAGAGGAAGCCAAGCCCTTTACCGAAGCGCCCCGCCTCAAGGTCAAGTATACCGACGAAGTAGTGCCTGCCCTTCGGGAAAAGTTTGGATATAAGAACCCCATGGAGATCCCCAAGCTGGATAAGATCGTGCTGAACATGGGCCTGGGCTCCGAAAAGGACAACGCCAAGGGTCTGGAAAACGCGGTGAACGAGCTTTCCCTCATCGCGGGCCAGAAGCCCGTCGTCACCAAGGCCAAGAAGTCCGTTGCAAACTTCAAGGTCCGGGAGGGCATGAACATCGGCGCCAAGGTTACCCTGCGGGGGGACCGGATGTACTACTTTGCCGATAAGCTCATGAACATCGTGCTGCCCCGGGTGCGCGACTTCCGCGGCATCTCCGACACCAGCTTCGACGGCAGGGGCAACTATGCCATGGGCGTGAAGGAGCAGCTGATCTTCCCCGAGATCAACTATGACGACGTCGATAAGGTACGGGGCATGGACATCGTGTTCGTGACCACCGCCAAAACCGACGAAGAAGCGAAGGAACTGCTCAGCCTCATGGGCATGCCCTTCATCCAGGCTTGATAAGGAGGAAGATACCGTGGCAAAAACGAGCATGAAGATCAAGCAGTCCCGCCCCGCCAAGTTCTCGACCCGGGCCTATACCCGGTGCCGGATCTGCGGCCGGCCCCACAGCGTGCTGCGCAAGTACGGCATCTGCCGTATCTGCTTCCGCGAGCTGGCCTACAAGGGCGAGATCCCCGGCGTGCGTAAGGCAAGCTGGTAAAACTGTAGAAAGGAGAACGAATTATGCTGATTACCGATCCCATCGCTGATATGCTCACGCGTATCCGCAATGCACTCATCGCCCGTCACGATGAGGTGGACGTACCCCTTTCCACGGTTAAAAAGGCCATCGCCGAGATCCTGCTGGAGGAGGGATACATCAAAGGCTTCGATATCCGGGAGGAAGGCGTGGCCAAGAACATCCACATCACCCTCAAATACGGCCCCAACCGCCAGAAGGTCATCACCGGCCTGAAGCGGATCTCCAAGCCGGGCCTTCGGGTCTACGCCCGCAAGGATAACCTGCCCAAGGTGCTCAACGGCCTGGGCATTGCCATCCTGTCCACTTCCCGGGGCATCATGACCGACCGGGAAGCCCGTAAGCAGGGCGTGGGCGGCGAAGTGCTGGCATACATCTGGTAAGCACTGATATGGGGAACGGCTTGCCGTCCCCCAATCGGTCTTTCATAAACAAGAAATCTACATTTGGAGGTGTAACACATGTCACGAATCGGAAAACTTCCGATCAACATCCCTGGCGGAGTGACAATCACGGTCGGCGACGATAACACCGTGAATGTTAAAGGCCCCAAGGGCCAGCTTAGCGAAAAGATCTCCCCGGACATGGAAATTTCCATGGAAGAGGGCGTCCTGCTGGTAAAGCGCCCCAGCGACGACAAGGAGCATAAGGCCCTTCACGGCCTGTCCCGCTCCCTGATCCACAACATGGTGGTGGGCGTGACCAGCGGCTATCAGAAGAACCTGGACATCGTGGGCGTAGGCTATCGTGCCCAGATGCAGGGTACCAAGCTGGTATTGAACGTGGGCTACTCCCATCCCGTGGAGTTTGAGGCCCCTGCCGGCATCACCTTTGAAGTTCCCAACCCCAACCGGATCAGCGTGCTGGGCATCAGCAAGCAGCAGGTGGGGCAGATGGCCGCGGATATCCGCAAGGTACGGCCGCCGGAACCCTATAAGGGCAAGGGCATCAAGTACGAAAACGAGTTCGTACGCCGTAAAGAAGGCAAGACCGGCAAATAAAGCGTAGAGAAGGAGTAGCAGTATGATTTCAAAGATCGATAAAAACGCTGTGCGCAAGGCCAGGCACAACCGTACGCGCCGCCACATCGTGGGCACCGGCGAACGGCCCCGGCTGAATGTATACCGCAGCCTGAATAACATCTACGCGCAGGTCATCGACGATACAACCTCCCAGACCCTGGCATCCGCCTCCACCCTGGACGCGGAGATCCAAAGGGCCAGCTGGCGGAAAAGACCAAGAAGGAAGCCGCCAAGCTGGTGGGTGAGCTGGTAGGCAAGCGGGCGCTGGAAAAGGGCGTCCAGGAGGTCGTGTTCGACCGGGGCGGCTAGTCTGTATACGGGCCGCGTCGCGGAATTGGCCGAAGGCGCTCGGGCGGCCGGGCTGAAATTCTAAGGAGGTTAACATGCAGAAGCGTATTGATGCATCTACATTGGATCTGAAAGAAAGGCTCGTGTCCATCAACCGTGTTGCCAAGGTTGTAAAAGGCGGCCGGAACTTCCGCTTCTCCGCCCTGATGGTGGTAGGCGACGAGAACGGCCACGTGGGCGTTGGCATGGGTAAGGCCGCGGAAATTCCCGAGGCCGTGCGCAAGGGCGTGGAAGACGCCAAACGTCACATGATCGAGATCCCCCTGGTGGGCACCAGCATCCCCCATGCGGTGGAGGGCAAGTTTGGCAAGGGCCATGTGCGTATGCTCCCCGCCCAAGAAGGTACCGGCGTTATCGCAGGCGGCCCTGCCCGTGCGGTGCTGGAAATGGTGGGGATCAAGGATATCCGTACCAAGAGCTTTGGCTCCAACAATCCGGCCAACTGCGTAAAGGCCACCATGGACGGCCTGCGGCAGCTGCGCACCGCCGAGGAGATCGCCAAGCTCAGGGGCAAGACCGTAGAAGAAATTCTGGGCTAAGGGAGGCAAACTATGGCGAACTTGAAAATTACGCTGGTAAAGAGCACCATCGGCGCCCTGAAAGACCAGCAGGCGACCGTCAAGGCCCTGGGCCTCAGGAAAACCAACCATACTGTGGTGCAGCCAGACAATCCCTGCATCCGCGGCATGATCTTCAAGGTAAAGCACCTGGTCAAGGTCGAAGAAGTGTAACGGAGGTGCACGATGAAACTACATGAGTTAAAGCCAGCGGCAGGCTCTACCGCCGCCAAGAAGCGGGTAGGCCGGGGCACCGGTTCCGGCTTGGGCAAGACCGCCGGCTATGGCCATAAGGGCCAAAAGGCCCGTAGCGGCAGCAAGAAGAACGGCTTTGAAGGCGGTCAGATGCCTCTGGCCCGGCGTATCCCCAAGCGGGGCTTCACCAACATCTTTGCTAAGGAATACACCACCGTCAACGTGGAAACGCTCAACAAGCTGGCTGACGGCACGGTGGTCACCGCCGAATCCCTTAAAGAGGCCGGCATCATCAGCAAGATCCAAAAAGACGGGCTCAAGATCCTGGGCCGCGGCGAGCTGACCAAGAAACTGGACGTGAAAGCCGCGAAATTTACCGAGGCGGCCCAGAAAGCCATTGAGGCGGCGGGCGGAACTGTTGAGGTGGTCTAATGCTTAAGACCATCCTCAACGCCTGGAATATCAAGGACATCCGCACCCGGATGCTGTTCACCCTTCTGCTGATCGTGATCTACCGGTTGGGTTCCTTCATTCCAGTGCCCTTTGTGGACGCCAGCAGCATTGCGGAAATGGCGGGCAAGTATGATATCCTGGGCTTCCTGAACCTGCTCTCGGGCGGTAGCTTCAGCCAGTTTACCATCTTTGCCATGGGTATCTCCCCCTACATCACGGGTTCCATCGTCATCCAGCTTTTGACCATTGCCATCCCCAGCTTGGAGCGCATGGCCAAAGAGGAGGACGGCCGGCAGAAGATCGAAAAGATCACCCGGTATACGGGCATCGGCCTGGCCCTGGTGCAGAGCATCGGCATCGTGGTGGGCATGGGCGAAGGCGTGGTCACCAGCACCGCTTGGTATGTATACGCCACCATCGGCATCGTGTGCACCGCAGGTACCGCTTTCCTGGTTTGGATGGGCGAACGCATCACGGAAAAAGGCGTGGGCAACGGCGTTTCCATGATCATCTTCGCTTCCATCTGCTCCCAGGTCCCCCCGGGTTGTGGTGGATATGTTCAGCGGCGTGTTTGTCCAAGGCTATTATGCCTGGTGGATCATCCCCGTTATGCTGATATTCGCCCTGGTGATCATCACCGGCGTGGTGCTGGTAGACCGGGCGGTCCGGCGGATCCCCGTCCAGTACGCCAAGCGGGTGGTGGGCCGGAAAATGTACGGCGGCCAGGCTACCCACATCCCCATGAAGGCCAACGCCAATGGCGTTATGCCTTTGATCTTTGCCATTACCCTGATGCAGGTGCCCAGCATGATCCTGCAGTTCTGGCCCAATAGCGGGTTCTATACCTTCTATCATAAGTGGCTGGCTGCCGGCACCCCCATCTACTATGTGGTATACGCCCTGCTGATCGTAGGCTTTGCCTACTTCTACAGCACCATCTCCTTCAACCCGGTGGAGATCAGCAAGAATTTGCAGCAGAATGGCGGATTCATCCCGGGCATCCGGCCCGGCAAACCCACGGGCGATTACCTGATGAAGATCAGCAACCGCCTGACCCTGTTCGGCGCCTTCTTCCTCATGTGCCTGGCCATTATCCCGGCAGTGCTGCTGTACCTGTTTGGCTTGAGCAATACCATGCTCAACGCCTTCGGCCCCACCAGCGTGCTGATCATGGTAAGCGTGGCCCTGGAGACCACCGAGCAGCTGGAGTCCCTGATGCTCATGCGGCATTACAAGGGCTTCCTGGGATAAGGAGTAAGCTATGCATCTGGTTTTTCTAGGGCCTCCGGGCGCCGGGAAAGGCACCCAGGCTGAAAAGGTATGCGAACGCTTCGGCATCGCCCATATTTCCACAGGCGATATGCTCCGCAAGGAGATGCGGGAAGGCACGGAGCTTGGGAAACAGGCCAAGGCTGTGGTGGAAGCCGGCGGGCTGGTGAGCGATGACATCATCATCGCCATGGTGGAAAAGCGGCTGCAGGCCCCGGATTGCGAAAAGGGGTTCCTGTTGGACGGCTTCCCCCGCACCATTGCCCAGGCGGACGCCTTATCCGGTCTGACCACCATCCACATGGCGGTGAACATCGACGTGCCTGAATCGGTGCTGGTGGAGCGGATCAGCGGCCGGCGGATGTGCCCCGATTGCGGGGCGGGCTATCATGTGTCCCTGTACAACAAGCCCACCTGTGAAAAGTGCGGCGCCACCCTGTACATCCGGGACGATGATAAGCCGGAAACCGTACGGAACCGGATCCTGGCCTATAACCAGAAGACCCAGCCCCTGATCCAGTATTACGCGGAAAAGGGCCTGCTGCAAACCGTAAACGGCAGCCAGCCCATGGACGTGGTGTCGGCGGAGATCGCCGCCCTGCTGGAGAAGCTGGCATGATGACCATCAAGAACGCGGCGGACATCCAAAAGATGCAGGCCGCAGGACGGGTGGTAGAGGGGACGCTGGCCCTGATGGGCCGGCTGGCAAAGCCCGGGGTAAGCACCCTGGAGCTGGACCGGGCTGCGGAGGAATACATCCGCAGCCAGGGCGCCACCCCTTCCTTCCTCCATTATAACGGATACCCAAAGAGCATCTGCACCTCGGTGAACGAACAGGTGGTCCACGGGATCCCGGGCCATTATCGGCTCAAGGAGGGGGACATCATCGGCGTGGACGTAGGCGCCAAGTTGGATGGGTTTCACGGGGACGCCGCCCGTACCTTCCTGATCGGCCAGGTGGACCCCGCGGTGGAGGAGCTGGTCCGGGTTACCCGGGAATGCTTCTTTGAAGGGCTCAAGTTTGCCCGGCCCGGATATCGTATCAGCGATATATCCAGGGCCGTGCAGGCCCACGCGGAAGCCCATGGCTACGGGGTGGTGCGGGAGCTGATCGGCCACGGCATCGGCCGGGATATGCACGAACCGCCGGATGTGCCCAACTTCGTGGGGGGCGGATTCGGCAGGGGGGTGCGGCTGACCCCCGGCATGACCATTGCGGTGGAGCCCATGATCAATCTGGGCGGCCGGGAAGTGCTGCAAAAGAGCGATGGCTGGACCGTGGTGACCCGGGATGGAAAGCCCAGCGCCCACTACGAAAATACCATCGCCGTCACCGAGGACGAACCCCTGCTCCTCACCTTCAGCCAGGAGGTAGACCATGTCCCATGCTGAGGACATCGGCCGGGTGGTGATTGCCACCGCAGGCCGGGATAAGGGGAAGCCCCTGGTGATCGTGGGTACGGACGGGACGGAATACGTCCTGCTGGCCGACGGCAAGCGGCGGAAGGCACAAACCCCAAAGCGGAAAAAGCGTAGGCATATACGCGCAACGGCTTACCGGATCGATCCGGCCCTGTTTGGCGACAACGCCGCAGACGCCCATCTCCGCAAGGCCCTGCGCCAACTGGAAGAAAACCATGATACGGATTTTTGAGGAGGGATAGCTTGTCTAAGACGGACGTAATCGAAGTTGAAGGTGTTGTGACCGACTCCTTCCCCAACGCCATGTTCGAGGTGGAGCTGATCAATGGACACAAGATTTTAGCCCACATTTCGGGCAAATTGCGGATGAACTTCATCCGCATCCTGCCTGGGGACAAGGTGACGGTGGAGCTGTCCCCCTATGACTTGACCCGCGGCCGCATCACGTGGCGCACTAAGAACTGACAAGGAGGAAATTACGATGAAAGTCAGGCCTTCTGTAAAACCCATTTGCGAGAAGTGCAAGATCATCAAGCGCAAGGGCCGCGTGATGGTCATCTGCGAGAATCCCAAGCATAAGCAAAAGCAAGGCTAAGCCCCTAACAAATACCCTCCCGCCCGGAGCGGCTGCCCCGAAAGCTACCTGGGGAATTCCGAGCGGGCCAGCATAGATCAACCCAAATTTTAACGGAGGTAACGAGAATGGCACGTATATCCGGCGTGGATCTGCCCAGAGACAAGCGAGTCGAGATCGGCCTGACATACATTTACGGCATCGGCCGCAAGACCGCTTCCGATATCCTGAGCGCCACCGGCGTAGATCCTGACATTCGCGTGCGGGATCTGACGGAAGACGACGTAAGCAAGCTGAGAGAGTATATTGACCACAACGTAAAGGTAGAAGGCGATTTGCGGCGTGAAGTTTCCATGAACATCAAGCGCCTCATCGAGATCGGCTGCTACCGCGGGGTTCGGCACCGCAAGGGCCTGCCTGTCCGTGGCCAGAGCACCAAGCAAAACGCCCGCACCCGCAAGGGACCCAAGCGCACCGTGGGCGGCAGGAAAAAGTAAGGAGGGAAAGGCATCATGGCAGCAACCAAAGGCAAGGTCAAAAAGACCACCCGTAAGCGTCGCGAAAAGAAGAACATCGAGCGTGGCGCAGCGCATATCCGTTCCTCCTTCAACAATACCATGGTCACCATCACGGATCTCCAGGGCAACGCGATTTCCTGGGCTTCCGCAGGCGGGCTGGGTTTCCGGGGCAGCCGGAAGAGCACGCCCTTTGCCGCCCAGATGGCCTCTGAAGCCGCAGCCAAGGCCGCTATGGAGCATGGCCTCCGCACGGTGGAAGTGTATGTAAAGGGCCCGGGCAGCGGCCGGGAAGCCGCCATCCGTGCGCTCCAGAGCGCCGGCCTGGAGGTCAACATGATCAAGGACGTGACGCCCATCCCTCACAATGGCTGCCGTCCGCCCAAGCGTAGAAGAGTCTAAGGAGGCAAAGGAAAATGGCAAGATATACCGATTCCGTTTGCAGGCAGTGCCGCCGGGAAGGCGAAAAGCTGTTCCTCAAGGGCGAGCGTTGCTATAGCGCCAAGTGCGCCGTGGTCAAGCGCCACACCATCCCCGGCCAGCACGGCCAGGGCCGCCAGCGTAAGCAGAGCGAATACGGCATCCAGCTCCGGGAAAAACAGAAGCTGCGCCGTGCCTATGGTGTATTGGAATCCCAATTTAGGAAATACTATGAAATGGCCGCCAATATGCGTGGCGCCACCGGCGAAAATATGCTCTCCCTGTTGGAGCGCCGGCTGGATAACGTGGTGTACCGGCTGGGCCTGGCTGAAAGCCGCCCCATGGCCCGCCAGATGGTCAACCACGGCCACATCCTGGTGGACGGCAAAAAGGTGGACATCGCCAGCTTCCTGGTAAAGCCTGGCCAGGTGATCACCGTGAAGGAACGCAGCCGGGATATGCAAAACCTGAAAGACCTCAGGGAGCAGGGCGCTTCCAAGCCCATTCCCAAGTGGCTGGAGCTCAACGCCGATGGCTTGACCGGCAAGATCGTGGCTATGCCGCAGCGTGACGACATCGACTTGACCGTTGAGGAGCACCTCATCGTCGAGTTCTACTCCAGGTAATGCCCGTGCGCGGTAAACGCCCGAATCGACCGAGACTATCAAGAGAGGGGATTTGTGCATGATAGAGATCGAGAGACCCAAGATAGAACGCGTGGAACTCAACGAAGACTATGGGAAATTCGTAGTCGAACCCCTGGAGAGAGGCTTTGGCATCACCCTGGGGAATTCGTTGCGCAGGGTTTTGCTTTCCTCTCTGCCCGGCGTAGCGGTATCCTCCGTCAAGATCGACGGCGTTCTGCATGAGTTTTCCACTATCCCTGGGGTGCGGGAGGATGTGACCGAGATCGTCCTCAACCTGAAAGACCTGTGCATCAAAATGCACGGGACCGGCCCCAAAAAGGTGATCGTTGATGCTGCGGGCGCCTGCGAAGTAACCGCAGGGGATATGATCGTGGACAGCGACATCGAGGTGGTAAACCCACAGCTGCATCTGGCTACCCTGGATGAGGGCGCCCGGCTTTACATGGAGATTATCCTGGAAAGCGGCCGGGGCTACGTCCCGGCGGACCGGAATAAACGCCCCGATATGCCCATCGGCCAGATCGCTGTGGACTCCATCTTCACTCCCATCCGCAAGGTGAACTTCACCGTTGAGGATACCCGTATCGGGCAGATCACCGATTACGATAAGCTGAACCTGGAAGTCTGGACGGACGGCACCATCAAGCCTGATGAAGCCGTATCCCTGGCCGCTAAGATCCTCACCGAGCACCTGGCGCTGTTCATTAACCTGACCGAGCATGTCCAGGGCGTGGAGATCATGGTGGAAAAGGAAGAGGACAAAAAGGAGAAGATCCTGGAAATGACCATTGAGGAACTGGATCTTTCCGTCCGCTCTTACAACTGCCTCAAGCGGGCCGGCATCAATACCGTGGATGAACTGGTCCAGCGCAATGAGGAAGAGATGATGAAGGTGCGCAACCTGGGCCGTAAATCCCTGGAGGAAGTGCAGCAGAAGCTGCTGGGCCTGGGCCTGAGCCTGCGTCACAGCGAAGACTAGCGACCAATACATAAGGAGGAACCAACATGCCAAACCGTAAGCTGGGGAAGGCGAGCGATCAGCGCGATGCCATGCTGCGCAACCTCACCACCGCGCTGCTGTATAACGGCAAGATCGTCACCACTGTGGCCCGTGCCAAAGAGGTGCGGCCCATCGCGGAAAAATTGATCACCCTCGCCGTCAGCGAATATAAGAATACGGTCACCGTGGAAAAGGAGACCCGTAACGATAAGCAACAGATCGTCAAGGTAGAAAAGGTAAACGACCTGCCCAGCAAGCTCCATGCCCGCCGGCAGATCATGGCCTACCTGTATGACGTGCCCGCCGCGCGGGAAGACAAGGAGACCAAGCGGGAATATGCCGCGCGCACCAAGAGCGCTGGCAGCCCTGTGGTGGAGAAGCTCTTCCAGGAGCTGGCCCCCAAGTATGACGGCCGGAACGGCGGCTATACCCGCATCCTTAAGATGGGTCCCCGCCGGGGCGACGGTGCGGAAATGGCTGTTCTGGAGCTCATCTAAGGATAGCGCATTGCAAAAAAGTGGCAGTTGGCCACTTTTTTGCGTTTTTGGGGCAGGAGTTTAACCCTATGGCTTTTGGGGTATGCGCCCCCACCGACGCAGGTGGAGGCCCGGGGGGGCGGCGGTGTTTTGCGGGCTGTGCCCGCAAAACCAGCCCATCCGCCGGCCTGGGCCGGCGGACGGGCGGGCGCGCTTTGCGCGCCCGCCGCCGCCCCCCGCACGGCTCCGGCGTGCAGGGAGGCAAT
>ENA-OQCL01000321-OQCL01000321.1-human-gut-metagenome-genome-assembly--contig:-NODE-321-length-24520-cov-6.232649_pt1 | contig 24520 bp, 25 predicted proteins | sample MGYA00242502_ERZ504586 | MGnify/ENA primary metagenome ERZ504586 (study PRJEB26092, sample SAMD00036316) | human gut metagenome | host: Homo sapiens | study: EMG produced TPA metagenomics assembly of... | reverse complement strand
GACCAACGTGCTCTTTAAGAAGCTCTCCAATCCAATGGGCGTCGCCTCCAATATTCGCTTTTTCTGTGGAATTTTTGATGCGATTAACGACCCTATTATGGGCGTTATCGTTGACAAGACCCGGACGAAAGAGGGGCAAATGCGCCCGTATATCAAATGGGCCCCCTGGTTTGTTTCCCTTGTTATGATTCTGTTTTTCATTGGCAGCGCGGATGCTCCACCCGTGTTCAACATTATTTACACGACAATCCTGTTTGTTGGCCTCGATGTTACATACACTGCGTTCGACATCCCCATGGGGGCACTGGCTTTTTCCATTACGCCAAACGGGATTGAGCGAACAAAGCTGTTTGGTGTGAGCTCCATTGTCCGCTCCGTAGTCGGCGCGCTTCCTCAGGTATTTGTCGCTGCTGCCGCATGGCTCCCTTATTTTAAGAGCCACACGCCGCAGGCCTATCTGACATCCGCTGCCGTTTCGGCAATTGGCATCATTTTTCTCACACGGCTTACCTTCCGCAACACAAGAGAACGCGCAGAGCATCGGGAGGACGTCCCTTCTGTGCGCGAGTGTTTTGGGCTGCTGTTTAAAAAACCGTCCGCTTTTGATGCTTTTCTTAGGCAACATCTTTTTTGTCGTGTGCAAAATTGCGGAGCAGGTTTCCTTCTATTTTGTGGCGGATCTGATGTTCGACCGCAGGTATAATGTTGTTGTTGATGTGATTAAATTCCCAGGCTTCCTGCTGGCGGGTCTGATCGTGCCGAAGCTGATTGAAATGGCTGGGCGCAAGGCGGATTCCAAGCGGTTTTATCAGCTTTGCTGCGTAAGCGCAATTGTGATCCATATCCTGTTTGCAGTGGTATGTTACCGCGGCCTGATGCTCAAGGAGCCAGGCTCGCCGGTCTCCCTCCTGACTGGCGCTTGTGTCATTCTATTTACCGGCCTTACCACCATCCCTCTGGAATTTAAAAATTTGATCCAGAAGGAAATGGAAGCGGAAACGGTTGACTATATCGAGTGGAAAACCGGCACCCGTGTGGAAGGCATTATGCTCTCCATCATGAGCTTTACCGGTAAGATTGAAAACACTTTTTCCTCCTCCATTGGCCTCGCAATTCTTGGCCTGACCGGTTATGCGCAACACGTTGAGGGCAGCATGATTCAGAATGCGCAAACGAACTGGGCGCTGTTTTTAATGACAACGATCGTCCCCGCAGTAGGCTATCTGCTTATGCTAATCCCCATGCATTTCTATAATATTACGGGTGACGGCCACCGCCAGATGATGAAGGAAATCCTGGAGCGGCGGGTGCTTCGTAAAGAGCAACGGGCGCAGGAAGACGAGTTTGTTCCTCTGGATTAAAAGCTTTTGCCGGGCGGCCTATAGGGGGCCGCTCGGTTTTTTACGGCACGCGGCAAACAGCTCAGCAGGAAAGGAGATATTGCAAATGGAAAGGCCGCTCAAGCTCACCTTCCTTGCGGATACGCATTACTACAGCAAAAGCCTGGGAGTCAGCGGGCGGCAGTATGAGCTGCGCTCCGGCTCCGATCAAAAATGCCTGGCGGAAACAGAAGAAATCATCACAGCCGCCTTTGAGGAGATTGGCAATTCCGACACGGACGCCGTAATGATCGCGGGCGATCTGACAAATGACGGTGAGCGCGTATGCCATGAGGAATTTCGGAAATTGGCGCGTGGACTGGCGCAAAAAAAGCCATTGTACCTGATTACCGCCACACATGATTGGTGCTGCGACGGCAATCCCCGCAGGTATGACGGAGACATGGTTTTTCACGACGTGCCCACGCTTTCAAGCGAATCGCTCTATGATTTTTATCGTGACTTTGGGCCAAAGCAGGCAATCAGTGTGTTTCAAACGCATTTGGGCACCGCATCCTATGTTATCGCGCTCAGCGGTTCCGTCTGGCTGCTCGCACTGATTGACGATCAAAACGGCAAAGGCCGGGCCGGTTTTTTCGAAGAACATTTTTTGTGGATTGAGGAGCAGCTCCGCCGCGCGCAAGAACAGGGCATTCTGGTGATCGGCATGGAGCATCACCTTTTGCTGCCCCACGTCAGTAGCCTCTTTACAGGCGGCGCATGCGTAGGAGATCGGGAGGCTGTTGCCTCCCGCCTAGCGGATGCAGGCCTGCGCTATATGGTGGCCGGCCATAGCCATATCCAGCATACCAAGCGGTTCGTCAGCAAAAAAGGGAACGCTTTAACAGAGATCAATGTGGGCTCCCTATGCGGCTACCCCGGCCCCATCTGCGAAATCACCGTTCAACCGGATCAAACGCTCTTTTATGAGGTGCGCCATCTCGCCTCCTTCCGCTTGGGAGGGGAGGAGATCGATGCCCAGCGCTTTTTCAAGCGGCACGCCACCGCGATGATCCGGCGCGTTTGGGAAAGCCCCGACCGCCGGGAATTCACAGACCGCCTCACCGCCCTCCAACTGCCGGGGAAGAAAATCGGCCGTTTTTATGGGGCTATCCGCCCTGTTTTGCAGTTTATTCGCACGGCGGATCTTGGCCGGTGCTACCGCCTGCTAAAAAGGCTTGGGCTGGCGCGCGGCATCCAAAAAGAATGGGTGCTGGCATATGAGCGCATGCCGCTGACGGAAGTGATTGATGGAATGATGTGCAGCTTCCTCGATGGAGCCTATGAGCCGCATTCCCGTAATTCCGCGTATTATCAGCTTGTGATGGGGGCGGTATCTATCCCTTCTCGGCTGTTTCCCAAGAACGGAGATTTGCAAAAACTGATTGACGCGGCGGATGAGATTCTGGCTGGCGGCGAGATCAACGCCCAGCGGGCAAAAATTTAATTTGTTTCTTCCCGCAGCTTTCCGTTGAAAAGCAATCGTCGCGCCCTTTCTTCAACCAGCATAAGATGAACTATCTTATTCTAAATGAAGAAAGGGCGTTTTTATGTCTTATCCAACTTACCCATACCGTGGGACTGAGGAAAAGTGCCGCACAGTGGGGCTTACTTTTCCTCCGCAGCACCAGCCCCGCCAGCCGGGGATGGAATACCTGATGGACCCGCTACCCATCGCTGAAAACCCTGCTGTGAAAGGCAGCGGCAAACTCAAAGGAAAAACCGCGCTCATCACAGGCGGCGACAGCGGCATTGGGCGTGCCGTGGCCTATGCATTTGCAAAAGAAGGGGCGAATATCGCCATTTCCTACCTTGATGAGGAGCGTGACGCCTGCGAAACACAAAGGCATATTGAGGCGCTCGGCGCGAGGTGCATCCTCCTGCCTGCCGACCTGCGGGAGCGGCGCAATGCCAAACGGATTGTCAAAGAAACAGTGGAACTATTCGGAGAGATCAATGTGCTTGTCAACAACCATGGCGTCCAATTTGTGCGCGAAAGCATCCTTGACATCACACAGGATCAGCTCACCGATACGTTTGAAACAAATGTCTATGGGTTTTTCTATGTCATTCAAGAGGCGCTTCCCTTTATCCCGGAGGGTGGGGCGATCATCAACACCACCTCCATCACCGCTTATCAGGGCGCGATCGTCTCCCTGACTCGTTCGCTTGCAAAATCCCTTGTCAGCCGTAAAATCAGGGTCAATGCCGTTGCACCGGGGCCGGTATGGACGCCGCTACAGCCTGCCTCCTTCCCGGCCGACGCGCTGGAAACCTTCGGCTCGTTTACCTCGGAAACGCCGATGGGCCGTGCCGGGCAGCCGTTCGAAATGGCACAGGGCTATGTATATCTAGCGTGTGACGATTCCGCTTTTATGACGGGGCAAGTGCTACACATCGACGGCGGCTCCTTTGGCTATTCCTAAAGCGGACGCATCTGTGCGCACAGCGCCGCGAAATCAGGGGGAGGCGTGGCCTCTACCGTCATCTGTTTACCGGAAACGGGATGATCAAACCGGGCGAGTGCACAGTGCAACGCTTGCCGAGCAATTCGGCCATCTCCTGTACCATACATTGTATCTCCCACAAGAGGCGTGCCGAGAGATGCAAAATGAACACGTATTTGATGCGTGCGCCCGGTTTCCAAGCGCAGGCGCATGAGCGTCATTGCATCTCCCTGCATGACCGCCGTCCAATGGGTCACCGCCGGCAATCCACCCTCTCCAACCGCACGGCTGGTATGCATCGGGTTCGGCCGGATGATCGGCCGGTCGATCGTTCCGCTGCCCCGGTATAGGCCGGATACAACTGCGAGATATTCTTTTTCCACCCTTCCGGAAAGCCGTGCGGCAGCATAGCGATTGAGCGCGCAGAGAACTATCCCGGACGTATCCCTATCCAATCTGCCCACACAGCGCATGACGCACTGGCGCCCCTGCTCCTGAAAATAGGCGGCCACCGCATTTGCGAGCGTATCGCCCTGATGGTTATGGGTTGGGTGCATGGCGAGGCCGGCGGGCTTATTGAGGATCAACAGATCATCGTCCTCATAGCGGATATCGAGCGGGAGCTCAAGCGGCTCTACGCGGTTTAAATCGTCCGGCAGGCGGAGGGTCAGCTCGTCCCCCTCGCAGAGCTGATCGATCGTGCGGGTTGGAGCGCCATTGAGGCAGATTCCATCCGGCAGCCGTTTGAGAGATTGGACGAGCCGTGCCGACAGCCCCGCCTCTCCGCGTAAAAAATGGACGACCTTGCGGCCGTCATAACTTGCATCGATCTGAAAGCGCAGGATGCGCGGCATGGCCTCTCCTCCCCCATCCGGTTAAAAATCATGCAGTTCGATCTGTATTTTAAAATCAAAGCGGCCTTTGCCCTCTAGCCGTTGGATGCCCTGCTTCTGCGTAAAATCCAAAGCCGGCCGGCAGGGGTCTGCCACGCCATACCATGGCTCAATGCAAACGAAGGGGGCGCCCGGCTTCGCCCAAAGCCCAAGATAGGGTGCGCCACCGAGCATAACGGTAACAACACGCCCTTTACGGCGGCTTTCCAGCGTGACGCATCGGGAACGCAGGCCGGAGAGGATCAGCGCATCATGAAGGAAGAGCTCCTCTGTAATTTCAATTTCACGGCCATTGCCAGGCACAGCAAATAGCTCGCCGGTGCGTAGGCCATCCGCCCCGATACGCTGGGTATGCAGGTTTTCCTCACGGCACTCAAAGCGGAGCGTATCCCCAATTTCGCAGCGAAAAGCAGGATGTGCGCCGAGTGAAAAATACAGGGGCTCCGCCGCCGGATTCAGCACGGTGTGAGTTACCCCCAACTTTTGCCCCGTTAAAAGATATGTGACGCGCAGCTCAAATGCAAACGGATATTGTGCGCGTGTTTCCACATCGTCCGTCAGGGAAAAAACAAGCCTATCGTTTGACTCATCCACGCAGAAAAAGCGTTTTCTACGTGCAAAGCCGTGCCGAGGCATCTGATAGGGCTGGCCGCCCAGCCAATAGCGTTCCTCTGCCAGGCTTCCAACGATTGGGAAGAGAATTGGCGCCTGCCCTGGCCAAATAGCGGGGTCGCCCTGCCAGAGGTATTCATAGCCGTCTTTCCTCCGGCGCAGGCTGTGCAACTGCGCGCCAAGCTCATCCACTTCCACATGCGCAAAGGCGTTTTCCATCTGATGATACATCGCTTTCCTTCCCCCTGTAAGAGCTGTTATCCTTCTCCCTGCTTCAGCGCCTCCGCCACAGCGTGCGCAAGCTGATCCGGGCAGGAAGTGGATTTCATACCGCATCGAATGCCGGAAAACGTGTCAATCACCTTTTGTGCGGGCATCCCCTCCACGATTTTGGAGATCCCGGCAAGATTCCCGGCACATCCGCCGTGAAATTTCACGCGACGAATTATCCCATCCTCTATCTCAAGGTCAATTTCCCTGGAGCAGGTGCCATGTGTACGATACTGATATATCATAACCATTCCCCTTTTTTCTGTTGAAATACCAAAATCCTTGCCTGCGGACAGCAACCTCCACAGGCATCTCCAGTTTAGCATAAAACAGCAAAAAGGGGAACCGTCCTAACAGATTCTTTTTTGTAAAAAGTAAATTGAATGGCAAAACAAACCTTCTCCATAGCCGCCCTGTTCAGGATACCGCATTACACATGCCGAATGCGCCGGTTATCTCCTGCACGGCCGTCTTTTTTCTTGTATATCCGCGGATATCCTGCTATACTAAATGTGGTTTATTTTCTGCCGATTCAAGCGGCGGAAGCGCAGTCAGAAAGGAGACAAATCATGTTTCGCATCATCTGTATTGCCATCGGCTATCTCTTCGGCTGTTTTCAAACCGCCTATCTCATCACGCGGCATAAAATCTCTCAGGATATCCGCGATTTCGGCACCGGCAACATGGGCACCGCCAACGTCACGCAGACGCTCGGCCCCAAAGCCGGCCTGATTACGCTCTTGGCTGATGTGCTTAAAACGTTTGTCGCCTGCTACCTCTGCGGCCTGATTTTTCCCGGCCAGCCGGATGAGCTGGTTGTCGTTTATGCGGGCGCGGGCGTCGCTTTGGGGCATGATTTCCCCTTCTGGTTAAAATTCAAAGGCGGGAAAGGCGTGGCCGTTACCATTGCAATCCTTTTGCTGCTGGATAATCATTTGCTCGCCATCTCCTTCTGGTCTGTCCTCCTGGCGTTTTTATGCAGCAAACGGCTGGTGATGGCCGTTGTAGCGCTGTGTATCACGTATCCTCTGGCCATGTTTTTTTATGGCTACCGGATGGAAACCGTCATCGTTGCCGGATTGCTGGCCTGCTTGATTATCGTGCTGCACCGCAGTAGCTTCCGCAAAGAGGTAAAAGTAGAGGATGACTACCGGGCGGAATACCAAAACCTTGGCAAAAATATCGCCTATTACCGGGCGCAAAAAAACTTGGATTCGCATGATCTCGCTCTGAGCGCAAAGTTAAGTGAAACCGTCCTGCGTGATTTGGAGGGCGAGGAGATCAAGCTTGCGCCCTCCCTTGATGCATTGTTTCATCTGGCGCGGGCGCTTGGGGTGCCCCCGGCGGAGCTGCTGAAACCGGCGGCAAAGCCCCCGGAACCGGAAGAGGAGGATACGGAACCGCCCATCCAGCAATAGAGTCCCTTAGAAAAAAGAGCAACGCCCCTGGCTGACTGGCAGCCGGGGGCGAATTTTTCTCCGTGTTTGCTTTTCTCCAGATAAAAAGAGGCACCACGCCAAAAGCGGGCGCCTCATGTAAGCAATTTTGATCCCGAATCAGTCGCTCGTATACGGTAGCAAAGCTACGTGACGAGCCCGCTTGATAGCGGTTGTCAGCTCGCGCTGATGAGCGGCGCAGGTGCCGGTCACACGGCGCGGAAGGATCTTGGAGCGGTCGGAAATAAATTTGCGAAGCCGCGGCACATCCTTGTAGTCAATCGTCTCAACCTTATCCACGCAGAAGGAGCAAACCTTCCTACGGCCCTTGCGGCCGCCGCGGCGGTCATTGCGATCATATGCCATGAGAATAACCTCCTTTTCAAATCTCTCAGATATCCTGAATCCGCCATGCGAATTCAGAAGGGAAGATCATCATCGTCCTGGATTTCCTCGAAGTCGCCCATATTGCCTGTTGCATAGGCTGGAGCGGGTGCCGCTGCTGGCGCCGCGTAGTCGTTGCGCGGGCCCGTGCCACTCTCGCTTTTAGAGCCGCAGAAGCTGACATTGTCGGCGACAATCTCAACTGCCTTGCGTTTAATCCCCTGCTTATCCTCATAGGAACGCGCCTGGATCGAACCCTGCACGGCAATCATCGACCCCTTGTGGAAATAACGGGATACGAATTCGGCCGTCTGCCTCCATGCGACCACGTCGATAAAGTCCGTTTGACGTTCTGTGCCCGCCTTTTGATAGGAGCGGTCAACAGCTACTGTAAAGGATGTAACAGAAATGCCGGATCCCGTCGTGCGGAGCTCCGGGTCTGCCACGAGCCTGCCCATAATGACTGCACAATTGAGCATTCGTTTACATCCTCCTTACTTTTTGATGATCAGGGAACGGAGCACGCCATCTGTAATTTTCAGAATCCGGTCGAATTCCGCTGGAAACTCAGGCGCGCAGGTGTAGTTGAGGAGAAGATAGTAACCCTCGGCCTCATCGTTGATAGGGTACGCGAGCCTGCGCTTGCCCCACTCCTCGACGCTGTCAAGAGTGCCATTCGCTTCAATAAGCGCTTTGAACTTTTCAACCAATTCCGCAGTTCCCTCATCACCCTTCGTCAGAGAGAAGATGAGCATGGTTTCATAGCTATTCTGTGCTGACATTCTTTTTGCACCTCCTTTTGGTCTTTGGCCCCGCTATTAAGGCGGAGCAAGGATAAATCACCGCTTTATATGAACGGCAATTAATGATTATATCAGCAAAAGGCAGGCAAGTCAAGAAAAATGCCAAAAAAGTCACCTGCCTTTACTCAGAGAGAATCGCTTGACAAAGCGCTCCTATACCATTATATATATCCTGATTTTCAGCGCTGAAAAAATGCACGCAGAGGCGGGTTGTTTTGCACGCCGTTTTCTAACGAAAAGCAGCCGGAAAATCGCGCGCGAAATTGTTTGTTTCAATTAGAAAACACGTATTTTTAACGTTTGTTACGTGTTTGTAACGTTGTAACTTTTCAAATTCTTACAAAAACCTGCATTTTTCTTTCATGAAAAAGCGTTAAAAAATGGCTTTTAAGGTTTTTCAGAGGATTTAGAAATATTCTCAAAAGTTGAATTGTAGATATTGCACAAAATTGAAGTTCCCAAGAATTTGACATCTCACAATCAGATGCATATAATGTTCACCGTCACAAGCGAGAATACGAAGCCGGAGCATTATTATTCTTTTAGAAAATAATATTCGGTCAGTAAAGGAGCAATTGAATGATTGACAAATGTAAGGAGCTTGCGGCTTATGCTCGTTCCATACGTTCCAGAATCATTGCAACAATTTTGCTTGCAGTGTTCTGTGCGGGGACCGTGTTTGCCGCCGCCACCGCTTCCTACACGGTTACCGTGGTGGATGACGGTCAGGCGCGCTCGGTGATTACAACGCGCAGTGACGCAAATGCGATTCTGGAGCAGGCCAAAGTTGAAATTGGAGCCGACGATAAAGTCGACCTTTCCGCTTTCATCAGCGGCGAGGACAGCACGATTACAATTTACCGTGCCAAAAACGTGACCGTCAGCGATGGGGAAGCTTTTCCAAATCGATCGTGGCGGCCGGTACAGTGGCAGATGCTGTTGCAAAATTCCGGAATGACCCTAAAACAATCCGATGTGCTCAATTTCCCCAAGGATACGCTTCTCAAAGAGGGCATGTCCATCAGCATCCAAATTGCTTTCCCCGTTCAGATAACGGCAGACGGTAAAACCACAGCAGTCGAGGTTGTCGGCGGCACGGTAGAGGATGCCATCCGCGCGGCGGGTATATCGATGGATGAGGATGATGAAAGCACACCAGCAAAAGATCAGCCCGTAACCGATGGAATGGAGATCCGTGTGGATCGCGTAGATTATCAGCTGCGCACCGAAAAAGGAGACGATCGCCTTCAAAAAGCTCACGGAAAAGAGCGTCTCCATGTATACGGATCAGCGCAAAGTAGTGCAGAAGGGCGAAAACGGCGAGAAAGAAGTCACCTACAAGGATCGTTATGTCAACGGCAAGCTTGTGAAAACCACGGTTGACTCTGAAAAGGTCCTCAAGGCGGCGGTTAACCAAAAAACGCTCGTCGGCACATTGCGCCGCGTCAACAAAATCAAGCTCAAAAATGGCCTGACACCGATTTCTGATCTAAAGGTTCCCTCCTATGTGAAGCTGGATCAAAACGGTGTACCCACCAAATACAAAAAAGTGGTGGATGGTAAGGCTGCCGCCTATTCGGGCGGCTGGGGCACCGCCTCCGGGCGCAAAGCTATGCCCGGGCATATCGCGGTAGACCCCAAGCAATTCCCGTACGGGACGGAAATGTGGATCGTTTCAACCGATGGTAAATATGTTTACGGTTATGCGATCGCAGCCGACACCGGCGGATTCGTGCAGCAGAAAACGTTTACTGTGGATCTATATATGCATTCGTATGAGGAGGCCTGCCGCTGGGGTGCCAGGCAGGTTCGCATCTACGTTCTGTAACCCCCTCTCTTTTCCACAAATCACCGAGCAAAAGAGACGGCTAGCCGCCGTGGATTGCTATGCAGTCCACGGCGGCTGCTTTTTTCCCGGAATGGATTTGAGTGCCTTAAAAATTTATGATATAATAGCTTCAAACGGGACGTTTGAAGCATTGGAAAAATGTCTGTCGGCGCGATACGCCTCCTGCCGCAAGGCGGCAACGCCATTTTTCGTGGCGGTAAGCTTTGTGTGTATTACTGGATAAGTTTCAAACGGGATGCAAAGTTTCAAGCTTTGAAACTTGGAAGTATTGGAAAAATGTCTGTCGGCGCGATACGCCTCCTGCCGCAAGGCGGCAACGCCATCTATCATATAAGTATCCTAGTTTTTAGGAAATGCTCTGAAGCATGCCTGATTAAACCTTACAAAAACAAATGGAATAATGCATAGATTACTTTCCCTTTCCGGCTCTTCCCGGAGGGGCGCAACCGGAAAGGCAGAGAAACATGGAGTATCAAATTAATCCTAGCGCGTGGGGGCCCATCTTTACTATGCCCACCAGCGTTGTGGACGAACACATCAAAATGGTTGGACGCGATCAGCTGAAAATTCTTTTATGGCTTTACCGGCATGCGTCCGATGAAAAGGATTTAGATGCGATGTGCGCGGATACGGGCATCGACCGGGAGGATGCGATCGACGCCATGCAATATTGGATCGGTTGTGGGCTCGTAAAAAAGGCGGGGGAGGCTACGATTCCCCCTGCGCCAGCTCCCGACACGGAAACATCCGCGTCAGAGAAAAAAATGGCGCCTGAAAAGACCGTTCTTGCGCCGATTCCCCTCTCCAAGCCGACGAGCGATCAAATCGCATGCCGGCTGATGGAGGAGCCGGCGCTGCGCCTTCTCTATGCGGAAGCGCAGCAAAAGCTCGGGCGTACCATCGGATACGACGGCCAGTCAACGCTCTTAATGATCCACGATCAATATGGGTTGCCTGTTGAGGTAATTTTGATGATCCTCGAATACGCCGCTTCACAGGGAAAAACCTCGATGGCTTATATTGCAAAGATGGGCCGGGATTGGGGAGAACGCGAAATTGATACACTCGAAAAAGCGGAGGAGCAGCTCACGCGGCTGCGTACCGGTCAGTCGCTCTGGAATCAGCTGAAGGCTCTGACCGGAATCCACACACCGCGCCCAACCGCCGCACAGGAAAAATTCCTCACAGAATGGAGCGACGACCTCCATTTTAGCATTGATATGATCCATCTCGCCTATGAGGAGATGGCAAACCACACCGACCGCCTGAGCTTCCCCTATATCAACAAGGTTCTTCGCTCTTGGCATGAAAAAGGCCTGCTCACACCAGAGCAGGTGCAGGCGGATAAACAGACGCGCCAGCGGGATAAAGCCACGATCCCCGCTCCTTCCCGGAAAAAAACAACTTCCGGGAACGCTGAAACGCGCGATGCATCCTATGATTTGGATGAGTACACGCGCCGCGCCCTACATGAGCCGCTCATCTATCCTGGGAAGCGGCGGAATTCAAAAAACGGGGCCTAAGCTATCAATGAAAGGATGGTCGTCGGGATGCCATACGGGAAGGAAATTTACGCTCAAGCACGGCGTGAGCTACAGCGGCGAAAAACACAGGCGGAGCGCGAAGCGCAGCGGCGGCATGATGAAGTGGAGGCAAAACATCCGGAGCTGATCCGCATTGAGCGGGAGATGGCAGAGGCAGGGCATTCCATCGTCTATGCGCTCGGCCGGCCGGATGCGCAGTCTTTTTTGGACGGGTTGAAACGGCAAAGCCTGAAAGCGCAGAGGGAGCGGCGCGAGCTACTAAAAAAAGCAGGGTTGCCTGAGGAATATCTCGAAACGCCTTATACCTGCCCCATTTGCAAGGATACCGGCTTTGCGAATGGCGTGATCTGCACTTGCCACAAAAAACTCCTGCGCAGCCTCGCCTACCAGCAAATTAACAAACGCTACCCATTGGATCTCTGCTCCTTTGAAGGCTTCCGGCTCGATTATTATCCAGAGGAGCCTGATAGCCGCACAGGCCTCTCCCCGCGCAGGCGCATGGCAGAGATTTTTGAATTCTGCATGCACTATGCGGAAGATTTCGGCCGGCATTCCCCAAGCCTCTTTCTTTGCGGCGCAACTGGGCTTGGCAAAACACACCTCTCCCTATCTATCGCGAGGGAGGCGATTGCAAAGGATTTCGCCGTTATCTACGGCTCCACGCAAAACCTGCTCCATGAGCTGGAGGAGGAGCATTTTGGGCGCAGGCCTGCGGACGAGGGCGCCATGCAGGAGATGCTGCTCTCCTGCGACCTACTGATTTTAGACGATCTCGGCGCGGAATTTTCAACCTCCTTCACTGTGGCGGCGCTTTACAACATCATCAACTCCCGCATCAACGCAGGGCTTCCCGTTATTATCAGCACAAATCTGACGCCAACGGAGCTGGAGGCAAAATATACGCAGCGGATTACTTCACGCATTATCGGCTGCTACACATCCCTGATCTTCTGCGGGCGGGATATTCGCCAGTTAAAAAGGTAAAGGTGCTATATAAAAAGGGAGGGAACGATGCAAGATCAAAAAAAGTTGACGGCGGCAAGCCTTTTGATTGGGGGCTTACCAGCGCGGATTATGCGAAATATCGGGATATTTATCCGGATGTGCTTTATCAAACGCTTTATGAGATGGGCATCGGCGGGCCCGGGCAGCGTATCCTTGATATTGGCACAGGCACAGGCATCCTGCCCCGCCGGATGGCCCGCTATGGCGCTTGTTTTACTGGGCTGGATCTTTCGAAAAAACAAATCCTTCAGGCTAGGGCATTGACTGAGGCTGAGGGCCTTTCTGCCGACTATTTCGTCGGTGATGCGCATGAGCCTCCGTTTGAGGGCAATATGTTTGACTGTATCACTGCGGTACAGTGCTGGCAGTATATGGATTCCGAACGGGCCATCCCTGCTTTTCAGCGCATTTTAAAGCCCGGAGGGCACTTGGCCGTGATTTACATGGCCTGGCTGCCGGATGAAAACCCGGTCGTCCAGCGCTCTATCGAAACTGTGCGGCAATTTAACCCAGATTGGAACGGATATGACCGGCGGCTCCAATATTTTACCCCGGGCTGGTGCAAAGGGGGCATCCATTTGGCGGCGCTTAAAACGCTGGATGCAGAAATCCCATTCACCCGGGAAACTTGGAACGGCCGGATGAGGGCCTGCCGCGGAGTTGGCGCTTCGCTCCCGCCCGAGCAGGTGGAGTCCTTCAGCAAGAGGCATCGGAAGATGCTGGAGGATACCATGCCGGAGAAATTTTTCATTCTCCATGAGATTTCTATTCTGAATTTTCAGTTTCCATAATGCATTCCCCTGTCTGCGGGCAGGGGCAGTTTTTTCAAGTCAGAGGAAAAGGAGTCGTCAAAACCTATGGATATCATCGCACAAATCACGTCGGAATTTCATTTACAGGCTTGGCAGGTAGAGAATGTCGTCAAGCTCATCGACGAGGGCAATACAATCCCCTTTATCGCACGTTACCGCAAGGAGGCGCATGGCACGCTGGACGACCAGATGCTGCGCGAAATAGCAGAGCGATTGGAATATCTGCGCAATCTCGATAAACGGCGCGAAGAAGTGCGCGCCTCGATTGAGGGGCAGGAAAAACTGACGGAGGAAATCTCCGCCGCGCTGAGCAATGCCGCCACCTTGGCAGAAATTGAGGATATCTACCGCCCCTTTAAGCCAAAGCGCCGCACACGCGCTTCAATTGCCCGGGAGAAGGGGCTGGAGCCGCTGGCCCAGGTGCTTTACGAGCAGCGCCCTGATTGTGAAGAGCCGCTCGCTCTGGCGTTAGATTTCCTTAACCCGGAAAAGGGCGTGGAAACGGCTGAGGACGCCCTTAAGGGCGCACTTGACATCATTGCGGAAAATCTTTCGGATGATGCAACGATCCGCCGCAGGCTTCGCAATCTTTTTACCGTATGCGGCGTGGTGCGCTCCAAATCCGCCAAGGAGGAAGACAGCGTCTATGCGCCTTATTATGACTTCAGTGCGCCAGTGGAAAAAATCGCAGGCTATCAAGTGCTGGCAATCGACCGGGGAGAACGGGAGGGATTTTTGAAGGTTTCGGTTACCCTTGACCGCCCGCGCGCCATCAAGGTGATTTCCAGCGTTGCTTTGAAGAGCACCGAGTCGCCCTGCACCCGCGCCGTCTTAGAGGCCGGGGAGGATGCCTATGACCGGCTGATTGAGCCGTCGATTGAACGTGAAATCCGCTCGGCACTCACGCAGCGGGCAGCCACGGCCGCAATCAAGGTTTTTTCCACCAATCTGCGCCAGTTGCTGCTCCAGCCGCCTGTGAAGGGAAAAGTTGCCTTGGGGTTGGATCCTGGCTATCGGACAGGCTGCAAGGTCGCCGTTGTGGATGCAACAGGCCGCGTGCTAGATACAGGGGTCATCTATATTACACATAGCGAAGCTCAAAAAGAACAGGCAAAATCTACGCTTCGCCGCATGATTGAAACGCACGGCGTTGGGATCATCGCCATCGGCAACGGAACCGCCTCCAAAGAGACGGAAATTTTTACGGCTGAGCTCATCAAGGCGATCGGCCGAAACATTTCTTACATGGTCGTCAGCGAGGCGGGCGCATCCGTCTATTCCGCCTCAAAGCTCGCTGCGGAGGAGTTCCCGCAGTTCGACGTTTCGCTGCGCAGCGCGGTTTCCATCGCGCGCAGGCTACAGGATCCACTCGCGGAGCTGGTAAAAATTGATCCAAAGGCCATCGGCGTGGGCCAATATCAGCACGATATGCCGAAAAAAGAGCTCGATAACGCGCTGGGCGGCGTGGTGGAGGATTGCGTCAATGCTGTAGGCGTTGATCTGAATACCGCATCCCCCTCCCTGCTTGCGCGTGTATCCGGTATCAATGGCACGGTTGCCAAAAACATCGTCGCCTATCGAGAGGAAAACGGCGCCTACCCCTCCCGCGCCGCTATTAAAAAAGTGCCGAAACTCGGCGCAAAAGCGTTTGAGCAGTGCGCGGGCTTCCTACGCGTGCCGGAGAGCAAAAACGTGCTCGACAATACCGGCGTGCATCCAGAGAGCTATGAGGCCGCGAAAGCCCTGCTGGCGCTGTGCGGCTACTCTCTGGCCGATGTTTCTTCCGGCGCAATCGGGGCCCTTCGAGAGCGCGTTGAGGGCCTCGGCGGTGTGGAGGAGGCCGCAAAGCGGCTAGAAGCGGGCGTGCCGACGCTGCGCGATATCGTCAAGGAGCTCCTGCTCCCGGGCCGTGACCCACGCGATGAACTCCCGCCGCCGCTGCTGCGCACGGATATCATGGATATGAAGGATTTAAAGCCCGGCATGGAATTGCAGGGCACGGTCCGCAATGTGATTGATTTCGGCGCGTTCGTCGATGTCGGCGTCCATCAGGACGGGTTGGTCCATATTTCTCAAATCGCCAACCGCAGGCTGAATCATCCCTCCGAGGTTCTCAAGGTGGGCGATATCGTCACCGTATGGGTGCTCAGCGTTGATGTAGCAAAGAAGCGCATTTCCTTAACAATGAAAAAGCCCGCCCAACAGACAGCCGATTGACCGTTCGCCTTGACCCTGCGGGTTCAAAGACGTATAATGGAAATGAAGAGAGAAAAAGGGGGACGCTGTGATGGAATACCGGAAATTGGGGGATACCATTGTGCTCTGCCTGGTGAGGGGCGAGGACGTTCTCGCTTCAATCCGCGCGGTATGCAATGCGGAGCGGGTGCGTCTGGCGGAGATTTCCGCGCTGGGTGCGGCAGATTATGCTGAGGTTGGCGTTTACCACCTGGCTGAAAAGCGCTTTTTGCCTCGCACACTGGAGGGAGAGATGGAAATCTGCGCGCTGACAGGCAGCGTGACACGGCGCGGAACGGAGCTTTACCTCCACCTGCATGGTTCCCTTGCCGATGCCGATGGCAATGTATACGGCGGGCATGTCAATGAAATCAGAGTCAGCGCAACAGCCGAGATCTTCATCCGCCTGCTCCCGGGAGAAGTTAACCGCCGCCTGGAGGAGGAAAGCGGCATTTTCCTAATGGATTTCGGCCAATGATCGATTCGTTCAGCTCTTAGAAAAAGGATGGCAGCTTTATGAATTTTATAACCAATGATAAAACCGGTGTCTCCGAAGGTTTTTGCCTGATTAAAACCTGTGACAAAAAGCAAACAGCCCGTGGCGTGCCCTACCTCGACTTGGTGTTGGCCGATCAATCCGGCGAGATTTCAGCCAAGCTCTGGGATTATAAGGAGGAGGCGCAGGGAACCTTTGCCGCAAACGACCTTGTTAAGGTGCGCGGCCGAATTGACGTTTACAACGGCGCTGATCAGCTACGCATCGACCGGATTCGCAAGGTCGTCCCCTCTGATAACGTTCAGATAAGCGATTATGTCCCGAGCGCGGCATACGATGGTGCATGGATGCTCTCAGAAATCCGCTCCCTGGTCGTCGCTTTTGAAAATACTGATTTAAAGGAGCTTGTCACAGAGCTTCTCGATGAATATGAAGAGAAGCTGCTCTATTGGCCAGCGGCCTTTAAGCTGCACCATGCAATCCGGGGAGGTTTGTTGTGCCACACCCTTTCCATCGTGCGGCTCGCACAGGGCGTGTGTCACGTATACCCCTTTATCGACCAGGAGCTTCTTCTCTCCGGCGCGATCCTGCATGATATTGCAAAAATTGAAGAATTCACTGTCAGCAGCACCGGCATTGCCAGTGGATATACATCGCAGGGGATGCTGATCGGGCACCTAGCCTCCGGCGCAATGGCGGTTGACCGTGCGGCTCGCAGGCTCGGCACACCGCAGGAAACCGCGATGCTGGTGGAGCATATGCTCCTCTCCCACCATGGGGATCCTGAATTTGGAGCTGCTGTGCGGCCTATGTTCTTGGAGGCGGAGCTGCTCTCTGAGCTTGACCTGATGGATGCGCGCATCTATGAAATGGCGCAGGCTGTCCAGACGACGCAGCCAAACGGCTTCTCCCCACGGCAATGGGCGCTGGATAACCGCAAGCTCTATAACCACGCTCGGCGGGAGGTAGCGCCCCGCGCCATGCTTCAGAAGCCTGGAAGCGGCATGGATCACAGCGAAGGCTAATGCGTCCACGGGCGGCAATCGGCGTTCCTCCCTTTCCTGCTGCTGTTTAGGCACTTAGGTAGAATGAAATGGTTTTATCAATCAGAAAACCGGCGAATTGGCGAATTGCCAATCAGCCGGTTTTTTTTGCCCCTATCCATTTTTTATTTCATCAGGTGTAGCGGCGCTCACGAAGCTTTTTCCACAAAAAAACAGTCAAAAGGCACAACACGATGCCTACCAGCGCTCCGGCCGCATCGACGCACACATCAAAAAAACGGCACGCCCTGCCGGGGATAAAAATTTGGTGCAGCTCATCCGTCACCGCATAAAAAGCGGTCAGTCCCCAAGCCAGAAAGGGCCTGCTTCGCCCCCAGGTGCGGTACAGCGCATGAAACAGCAGAACCGCCAGCAGCGCAAATTCCGCCGCATGCGCCAGTTTTCGGATCACGGCGGAAGGGATCAGCAACCCAACCAGATCAAAAATTTTGGAAAGAACGCTATCGCTAAGCGATTGGGACTGAACACCGGACTGTTGAGAAAAATGAAAGATCAGCGCCATACAGGCCACCGCAAACGCCCAGGATAGGGCGCAGAGAAAGGCCTGCCTCTTGGATTGGAACCGTATCATGAATCCAGCCGCTCCCCTTTCAAAAAGCGCACCGTGCCATCCAGCGTGTGGTAAACAATCCCGGAAACATTCTGTGCCATCGCAAAGAAACTGCTCTCTGCATACAGCGGGTAAACTAGGCCGTTTTGGATCAAATGCGTTTCCGCCTGCTTGCACAGCTGAATGAGTTGCCTAGAAGCAGCCATATTCATGGAAGATATGATCTTATTGTAGGCTTCCGAGCTATAGTTGAGCAGGTTACCGCTCGCAGCGGAAGCAAACTGGGAAAGGAACTCTACCGCCGAAGAGCCGGAGGCTGTCACGGGGGCAAAAGCAATTTCGTAATCCCCCTTTTCCAAACGAGTGCGCAATTCTGCCCGATCTACCGCCTCCAGCCGCAGGATCAGCGTGATGCCCAACGCACCTTGCCAGGTTTGTATGAGCTTGCGGATCATATCGGCATGCTCCTGCGCACAGAGGATGGTAAGCGTTGCACTTTTTTGGCCAAGCGCATCCAGCCCGCTCTCCCAGCGCCTGCGCGCCTCATCCGCATTGTAGGCCAGCCGGCCGACAGCGCCTGCCTGCTCCCGGTAGCTCGTGCTGCCCAGCATACAGGATGCCGGCACAAAGCCCTGCGCCTCGGCCGTCAGGCCGGAGGCAGGCTCCAGCGCGGAGCGGTTTAGCCCTTGGCAGAGCGCAATGCGCAGGTTCCCATTTTTCAGCAGAGCATTCCCTGCATTGAAGCAGATCGACCAGGTGATATTGGGGATCTCCTGCGTCGTAATGCCAGAGCGCTCATCCAGGGCATGGGCCTGGCCCTGTTCCAGCAGGGCGGCGTCATACCGCCCTTCCAACAGCTTATCAAGGCGGGATTGCCCGTCTGTATTGATATAGAGGCTGACGGTAGCGGGCGATACGGTTGTTTCCCCCTGATAATCCGGATTCTTTTTTAACAGCAGAGATTTGTCATGGTTCCATTTTGAAAGATAGAAGGGCCCATTGCAGATTAGATACTTCCGCTCCAGCCCATAGCGGCCTGACGTCGCCAGAAAAAATGCCTCATCGCAAGGCATGCTCATAGGGAGTGTCAGCGCATAGAGAAACGCGCTGTCCGCGCGAGCCAGCCGAATCTCCAGCGTGCTGGCGTTTACCACCCGCACGCCGAGTTGATCGGAGCGGGCAGTTCCACGATGAACCGCCTGCGCATTCTCAATCGCATAAAGCGCTTTGGCGGAGGCCATGCCCGTTTCCGGTAACAACGCCCGCTTTAGGCCGAACGCAAAATCCTCCGCATTCAGCGTGGTGTCGATCGTTTTTTCCCTTCCCCAGCAGCTCTTCCAGCTCATCGGAGTCGGCAATGTGCCACTTCATCCCCTCGCGCAAATGAAAGGTGTAGGTGCGCCCGTCCGCCGACACATCCCACCGCTGGGCGGCTCCGGGCACGATTGCGCCTGATTCATCCAGACGGACAAGCCCCTCAAAGCAATTGCCCGTGACAAGCTTAGCCGTTTCATCCGCAGCAATCTGCGGGTCAAGGCAAACCGGCTCGCCGTCAATTGGGTAGGCAAGGTCTTTTTCCGCCCCGGTTTTCTTAGAGCAACCGGCAAGCGCAGGCAGTAAAAGCACAGCGGAAAGCACCAGCGCAAGGAACCGGGTATGCATTGTTTTCTTCACGCTTATGACCATTCCTTTCTCGGTAAGCCACAGAATTTTGCGGTTTAGGCGGCGCTAAAATTTTGAGTCAGGTTTGTGCGCAACAGGCATAAAGCGCAGTTGAAAAGAGGAAGCTTTGCATCTCTTCCCTTATGTTTTCCCATCTTAGCATTCCGCCTCGGAGGATACAAGTCAGTATTTGTAAACAATTTCACTCAGCAAGTGTCCAGCTTCGCCTTTAACTGTTCCGAATAGACCGGAAGCGCCCCGCTGGATGACGCCACAAAATCCGAAAGGATCGCGCCGCGCCGCGCGCTGCGGAATACATCCCATCCCGCGAGCAGCCCGCTGATCAAACCGGCGCTAAACGCATCTCCCGCGCCCACGGTATCCACCGCCTTGGATACGCATTCGTTTATCTCCCTCATCGCCTCACGGGAATAGGCCGTGCAGCCACGCGGCCCCTTTGTCACCAGCACGCAGCGTAGCTTGCTATATTGTGCAAAAAGGGCGCGGATTAGCTCCGTCTCCTGTTCTCCCGTGCAGAAGAGTGTGCCAAAGCGCAGCGCCTCCTCTTCATTGAGCTTGAGGATTGTCGTATACCGAAGGGATTGCTCCACCATCTCACGGGGGCAAAAATCGCGGCGGATATTCACATCAAAAAACACGGCTGGGAAGGTGCATTCTTCTAAAATATGCAAAAGTGTCTCACGAGATTGTTCTGCCATCTGCACCATAGAGCCGAAATAAAAGAGGGAAAATCCCTCCTCCCGGAGGGAGGCAAGCGCCGCTTCTCCCCCTTCAATATGCTGGTAGCTAACCCCCTCGGGGAACGAATAGCTCGGAATCCCCTGATGGTCCAGCCGGACGAGCGCCGTCCCGGTTGGATAGCGGGCGTCTGTTTTCACATAATTTGAGCTTACCCCTAAGCGAGCGATCTCCTGCAACGCCCGGCGCCCCAGTTCATCCGCACCGACCTTGCTGTAGAGAAACGTCTCGGCGCCGAGCCGCGCCAAATGCCCAGCCAAATTAAAGGGGGCTCCACCAATTTTTGCTTGTCCATCAATGACATCCCAGAGGATCTCCCCATAAGAAAGCACCTTTTTCATCGTCATCCGCCTCATTCTCCACACAGCGCAAGCACTGCATGCGCAATAATTTTCGCATTGCGCAACAAATTTTCCTCCGTAATAAATTCATCCGCGCCATGCATATGATTATCCTCCCCCGGGAACATTGCGCCAAAAGCAACTCCGCCTGGGATACCGTGCACATAGGTGCCTCCGCCGATTGCCGTGCAATAGCCCGGCAGTCCGGTCTGCTGGGTATACACATGGAGCAGCGTTTGGATAAACGGGCTCTCCTCCGGCACCCGGTGCGGCTCGGAGCCCATTATTTTGTGAAAATTGAAACCGTGTGCAGCAAGCGCTTGAGAAAGCTTTTGGGTGACGCTAGGGAGCGTTTCACACAATGGAAACCGGATATCCACCATGCCCTCCAGCTTGCCCTTCCGGCACCGCAAAACGCTGAGGGCAAGCGTCAGCGCTCCGCTTTCCGCCTCTTGGCATGCAAGTCCGGCAGAGCGTCCGTTCGTTTCCCCATGGGGGAAAAGCAGCGCAATCTCCTCCAACAGCGGCAATAATCCATCCCCCTCCATACCGGGCAATGCGCAAAGCATCCGAATCAGGCCGGTCAGCGCATTTTCTCCCTGCTCTGGCGTGGAGGCATGCGCCCCGCGCCCTTCAATCAACAAAACAAGCCCATCCTGCTCCTCCCGAAAGGCGATAGCGAGCTCTTTTGGCAATGCCTGAGCAGCTTGCCTTGCCTGCTCAAGCGAAATGCCGGATAAACAGGCCTCCGCCCGGCCAGGAACGGCATTCGCCGCTTTGCCCGCATGCAGCCAGAGAACGCGCCGTTCCCCTTCCTGCCGGTAAGATGCGCAAAAGCCCGCCCGTAGCATCCCCTTTTCAATATTGATGATCGGATAATCGCCATCCGGTGTGAAGAGCATCGGCGGCATTTTATGCTTTGCCCGATAGCATGCAAGATCAGAAGAGCCGTTTTCTTCATCACTCCCCAGCAGCAAGCGCACCGGCGCAGCAAGCGGTATTTTCAGGGCGCGGATCGCGCCGAGGGCAAACAGCGCCGCTACAGCCGGCCCCTTATCATCAATTGTGCCACGGCCATAAAGCTTCCCCTCCCGGCGGGTAAGCGCATAGGGCGGAACTGTCCATCCCGTGCCCTCCGGCACCACGTCCAAATGGCAAAGAACGCCCAGCCCCGGTTCCGCCCCCTCCCCAAGGTCGGCCTCCAGCATAACGTTTTCCACTAGGCGCGTGCGAAGCCCCTGCTCCTGTGCCAGCCGCATGCCTTCCTGCAGAGCGGCTGCCGGCCCTTTTCCATAAGGCGCGCCCTCCTCCGCCTGCGTGCGGTAGCTTGGAATTTCTATCAGAGCGGCAAGCGCCTGCCGCATCGCTTCCGCCTGGCTTTCCAGATAAGCGCCGACGCTTTTCACGCTTTCCCTTTCTATCACAATGCCTGCCTCCCTTTACTCTATCACAGATGCTTCCTGTTCTATGAACCATTCCAGCGGAATGCACTGCGCAAGCGCTAAACCGCCAAGTGGACTGGGGTGGCCGCCGTCCTTGCTCGTATAGCCCTCTTTTGCAAGATAGGGATTCTCTTCCCGTGCAAAAGCGGCGTCAAAATCAACAATTTTGTCAAACAGTTTCTCCTGCATCAGCCGCCGGTTGATTTCCACACGGATTTGATCCTTTTCCGGTGTGCAGTCCGCCGAGCCGCCGAAGGGGATCAATGTGGCTCCGTAGACCGTGATGCCGTGCGCGTGTGCCATCTGCACCAGCTCTCGCAGGCCATCGAGCGCCTCCTGCGCCGTAATGCGATCCGATTTTGGGGCGCCTAATGTGCCCGGCTGGGCATAGTCGTTTGTGCCCAGGCATACCACCATGTATTTTATGCCGTCAAAGGCGCCTACATCCCATTGAAAACGCTCCAACGCCCTCGGGCCAAAAAAATTTTTTAATGGGAAGCGACTCCAGCAATCCCGCAACAGCCGGTTTCCCGTGATCGATCGGTTGACGACAGCATAGCGGCCGGGAAACTGCTCACGCACCCGCTGGGCAAACGGATTAAACCAACGCCCCTGCTGTGTGATCGAATCCCCAAAGCACACGATGTTAGAAGCGCCCTCCCCATTGAGCAGTTCGACTGCCTCAAATAGGGGCACCGGCTGGGAGAGATACATCCCCAACACCTTCTCCGCTAAATGTAAAATGCTATCCTTGCGCCTGCTCTGATGTAGAATCGCCATATCGCTCGTGTGATCTCCGCGGCAGACAGAGAGCCGCACATCATCCAGCGCATTGCCGGACAGAAGCTTTCCCTTCTCCACATAGATACTAACTGAGAGATATTCGCCCGCAGCAACCGGCAGGGCGGCGGCGTCTGACCGGACGCTTTGGCCAGCGGTCAGCTCCACCCCCGCCTTGCCAGCGCAAAAAAAAGAGGCGTGCTTTCTCCTATCCGCCTCCCTGTTTCATCACAAACGGCGGCATACGCGGAACCGACCCTCACACGCTCTTTGGAAAAACGGTTGGAGAGCGACAGGCGGATTTGACCCCCGGAGACTGCACTGTGGACAGTCAGTCGGAAGGTCCGGTCGTTCCCCCGGTAGCCCAAAAGGGACATTCCCGCATGCGACATTCCCCAGGCCTGCACCCATTTCTGTTCCATTCTGTTCCCTCTCTTTCCCTGTCTAGCTGCATTCTTGCAGCTCAGCAGATGCTTTTATAAAGAAATAGTATCACATTCCATCAAATAGATACAAGGGCACGCCTTGATTGAGAAAGTAAAAAAATGTGAACGTTATTCACAATATGCTCCTTTTTTTTCATTCTAATAGTATAATTATGCAAAAATAACAGATACTAGCAAGAGAAAGGCGGTGGGGGAATGCTGGCTACACATCTGCGTCTGCTCAGGGAAAAAAATGGCCTGACACAAAAGCAGGTTGCGGATATGCTGAATATCGACCGTTCCACCTACGCCTATTATGAATCCGGCAAAACGAGGCCTGATATCCTCACCATTGCGAAGCTTGCACGCCTCTACCGCATCAGCACGGATTTTTTGCTGGACGTGAAGCCGCCCACCCTCCAGATGGAGCTGCGCGATGAACGCATGGAGTATCAAAGCGCCGCCCACCCCCGCGTAAAATATCTTTCCGACCTTTCCAAAGAGGAGCAAGATTTGATCCTCTTCTATCGGCAGCTGAAAGATAAAAAAAGCGCCTTCCAGCATCTGCAAGCTCTTTATGAGAAAGAACAGGCGTTGCACAAGCAGGAGGAAGAGGATTTTTTGGCCGCCCTTGGGGAACGGTTGCGAAAAAAGCCAGAGGATTGATTCTCCTAAACAATGAAGCTGTTCACACGCACGATCTTGAAAAAGATTGTGCGTTTTTCTTTTGTTTTTCCATACGCATGCCCTTGACAGGCATCAAGATGTGCTATATAATAGCAATCGCTATAGAGGGAATACACTATATCTAGTGTATCAATCAATATATTTTAACTATATCTATTTATCACTTTCACACAAGAGGAGCTGGGCGCATGTTAACAAAAATCATCAAACGCGACGGGCGGGAAGTAAACTTCTCCATTGAAAAAATTGCAAATGCAATTTTTAAGGCTGCGCAGTCTATGGGCGGCAAGGACTATGAGGAATCGCTTGCGCTGGCAAACCAGGTGGTCGTTTACCTGGAGAATCGGGGCATTCAGAAGCCGACGGTAGAGCAGGTGCAGGACGCCGTGGAAAAGGTCTTGATTGAAAACGGACACGCCCGCACCGCGAAAGTTTATATTTTATATCGCGCAGAACGTTCCCGTGTGCGTGAAATGAACACCCGGCTGATGAAAATCACGAAGGCCTCACCTTTAAGGACGCAAAGGATAACGATATCAAGCGAGAAAACGCCAATATTGATGGCGATACCGCCATGGGCACTATGCTCAAATACGGCTCTGAGGGCGCAAAGCAATTCAACGAGCTGTTTGTGCTCAATCCGGA
>ENA-OQCL01000319-OQCL01000319.1-human-gut-metagenome-genome-assembly--contig:-NODE-319-length-24669-cov-6.304947_pt1 | contig 24669 bp, 18 predicted proteins | sample MGYA00242502_ERZ504586 | MGnify/ENA primary metagenome ERZ504586 (study PRJEB26092, sample SAMD00036316) | human gut metagenome | host: Homo sapiens | study: EMG produced TPA metagenomics assembly of... | reverse complement strand
CAGCACGGACGGGACGCCGGAGCTGCTGCGTGCGCTGGGGGCCGCCGTGTACGAGCAGACTATCACGCCCTGGCGCTTTGATGCTGCGCGCAACGCCTCTCTTGCCCTGTTGCCCGAGGACGCGGACGTGTGCATCTGCCTCGACCTTGACGAGGGTGCGTTTCGTGCCCGGCTGGCGCGAGGCGCTGGAGGCTGCCTGGCGCCCGGCACTACTCGCGCGCGGTACACCTACGTTTGGAGCCACACGCCCGACGGAGGCGACGGCGTGGTGTTCTTCGCGGACAAGATCCATGCCCGGCACGGCTATCGCTGGACGCACCCCGTCCACGAGGTGCTGACGCCGGACAGGGCCGAGAGCTGCATCACCGTCCCGGCGCTGCGCGTGGAGCACTGGCCGGACAGCAGCAAGAGCCGCGGGCAGTATCTCCCATTGCTTGAGCTTTCCGTCGCCGAGAACCCGGGCGACGACCGCAACATGCACTACCTCGGGCGGGAGTACATGTTCCACGGACGCTGGGGTGACGCGATAGCGACGCTCATGCGGCACCTGGCGATGCCCACGGCGACCTGGGCCGCGGAGCGGGCGGCGAGCATGCGCTACATAGCCCGCTGCTGCGACGCACTGGGCGACTGGCAGAGCGCCGTACACTGGCTCGAGCGCGCGGCGGACGAGGCCCCGGGCCAGCGCGAGGCGCCCTATGCGCTCTCGCTGCTGTACTACCGGCGCGAGGACTGGGCGCTGTGCCGTTACTGGGCCATGCGGTTGCTGCATATCGGCACGCGGGACAACAACTATATGACCGAGCCAGAGGCCTGGGGCTCAGAGCCCCACGACCTCATGGCGATATCAAGCTGGCAGCTCGGCCAGTGGGAGGATGCTGTGGCGGCGGCGGAAAAGGCCGTGGAGCTGGAGCCGGGAAACGAGCGACTCCAAAATAATCTGAAAATAATGAGGTGCAGCCATGATAGCAAATCCAAATGACGGCAACAGCCCGCGGGTCGAAGTCGCCACGCCGATGATCGACGTGAGCGCGGGCGGGCTTATCACGGCCAAGACTGAGCAGGAAAAGGGATATGTGCCCGGCGGCACGAAATCCGCCACTCAACAGCTCACGACGCAGGGGGCGGCGACGATAACCCCCGGCACCACGGCGCAGACCGCCGTAGCCTCCGGGCGCTACACCACGGGCGACGTGCAGGTGGCGGGCGACGCGAATCTCGTGCCCGAGAACATAGCCGAGGGCGTAAGCATCTTTGGGGTGCAAGGGACGCACAGCGGAGGCGGCATTGAATTCAAAACGGTTAGTACCGTGACATCGAGCGGAGGTAAATATTCCACATATAGCGTCACTATTTCTATGGAAAACAAGCAAAACATTGTTTGCTATCTCGATACTAATGAAGACACATATTTGGCAGCCAGTCTAAACAGTGACAGAAATTTTCATACTAATATCGGTGATACAGGTTTGTTTGTAGAGGTAAGCGAAAATGCCGCTACTATGAGCGGAACGTGGGGGGTGTCGTTTGGCGCAGCACTTAATATTACATACTGTGTATTTTAATTTGCGAGGTGACACCATGATACACACCGGAACACTACTCCGCGCGGAGATATACGACGACCACACCGCGCCATACACCAACGTCAAGGCGGTGTATGAGGCGCACAAGAACAAGCACCCCGGCAAGCTGATAGTGACCAACGGCCACTGGTATAATACCAAGACCCTCGCCCCCGTCGGCAACTACAAGGTGGGCGGCAAGATAATATCACAGCAATATGACCACGCGCTCAACCTCGTATGGAGCGGCGACGCCCGGCCCGTGTGGAGCTGGGACATGAACGAGGACAACGCCATAGGCACCATTCCGGTGCTCGTGAATGGCGTTAGGCAGGACGTGAGCGGGCAGACCTCGGGCGTCAAAGGCTCCACGCTCCGTACATGGTGGGGCTTCGATGCCAGAGGCAAATGCACCGTTGAGGTCACGACGAGCAACTACACGCTCGACGGCATTATCGACCGGATGCAGGCGCTCGGCATCGTGGACGGCGTGGTGCTGGACGGGGGCGGCTCCAGCCAGTGCTACGACGGCACGACCTATCAGCGCGGCGACGGGCGCTGGCTGTTCAGCTTCCTGCTGCTCTGGTTCGCGGATGACGGCGGCGCGGACGACGACACGGACGACGACAAGGAGGATACCGCGGGCATGAAAATTTACTTATCCCCCTCTGCACAGCCTGCGAATAACTACGCGGCGGGGGACACGAACGAGCAGGCACAGTGCAATCGGATAGCTGAAGCGGCCAAGTCCGCGCTGGAGCGCTGCGGCTTTGCGGTGCGGAAGGCCCCAGAGGGGCAGGGGTACAAGGACAGCGTGGCTGAGAGCAACGCCTGGGGCGCGGACCTTCACATCCCTATCCACACCAACGCCGGAGGCGGCGCGGGCACCGTTGTGTTTGTCCACGGCGGCACGGCGAAACAAATGCAATATGCCAAGCCCATATATGATGAGGTGCAGACTGCGAGCCCGGGAACGACGGACTATGGCGTGCGCGTGAACTCCGGTCTGTACGAGCTCGGCTATACCACGGCGACGGCGGTATATATCGAGTGCGAATTCCACGACCGCGCAGACCTCGCCGCGTGGATAATCGAGCACACCACGGAGCTCGGCGAGGCCATAGCCCGCGGCGTGTGTATAGGCGCGGGCGTGACGTACATAGCGCCTGAGCCCAAGCCGGACCCTGAGCCTGTGAAGCCGGAGACCGAGCTGGCCCGGGAGTGGGTCATGGCTGCGGGCATCAGCGATGGACAAAACCCGGACGCCCTTTGCACACGCGAGCAGGCATGGGTGATGCTGTATCGTGCGCTGGGGAAATGAGTGCTCGATTGAAAAAACAGGGGCGATTTTAAATCGTCCCGCGAAAAGGCCGATATCAAACAAAACAGGAGGGATTATTTTCATGATCAACTGGAAGGTGCGGCTCAAGAACAAGAACTTCTGGCTCTCTCTCATCCCGGCGCTGCTGCTGCTGATTCAGGCCGTGGCGTATGTGTTCGGGTTCTCGCTCGACCTCTCCGAGCTGGGGGACAAGCTGCTGGCCGCGATAAACGCGCTGTTTGCGGTGCTGGCGATTCTCGGCGTCGTGACCGACCCGACCACGGCGGGGCTTGGCGATAGTGATCTCGCCATGACCTACGACGAGCCCAGGGAGGATTGATTATGGATGAGCCGATTTCGCGCGGTGAGCACGAAGAGTTTGCAAAACGCATCGACGCGCAGGAGAAGCGGCAAGACAAGCGCCTGGAGATGCTCGAAAACACCGTGCGCGAGATCGGCGCGCTGACTCTATCGGTACAGAGGCTTGCGCAAAGCCTCGAGAGCATGGTCGAAGAGCAGGAGCGGCAAGGACGTCGGCTGCAAGCGCTTGAGGACCGAGACGGCGAAAAATGGCGCAAGCTCATGGGCTACATAGCCACGGCGCTCACATCCGGCGCGGTGACGCTGCTGCTTTCGCAGATCGTATAGGAAAGGAGGTGGAGAGCGGGTATGCCGAGCAGCATCCTCAACACCGACATAATGTTCCCCAACCTGAGCGGAAAGAGCACGGAGCAGCAGGTGTTCACGATAATGAATTACCTCTACATGCTCAAGGAGCAGCTCACATACTCGCTCTCGAACCTCGGCCTCGACAACATCAACGCCAACTCGTTTATCGAGATCGCGGGGATGATCAATCAGCCTGTGATCCTCAGGCTGGACGGCGTGGACGGCAGCCTGGCGGAGATAAACGTGAATCTCGGCACGGTGAGCACTCAGCTCAAGGACGCCGAGGGCAACATCTCGAGCCTCCAGCAGACGGCGGCGAGCCTCAGCGCCCAGCTCGAGGACGCTGAGGGAAACATCTCGGCCATATATCAGATATCGGAGAGCCTGTCCACCCGCGTGGAGGACGCGGAGGGGAACATCACGACGCTCTTCCAGACCTCGGACAGCCTGACAAGCAGGGTGACGAGCGCGGAGGGGAACATTTCGAGCCTCCAGCAGACGGCGACTTCGCTGACCTCGGATATATCAGACCTAGAGGGCAACTACACGAGCCTCCAGCAAACGGTGAGCGGGCTGAGAATAACGGCAAGCAACGGCACGCAGAGCAGCACGCTTACGCTCACGAGCAACGGCGTGCAGCTCTCGAGCACCAACGTACAGATCACGGGCATGGTGACGTTTACCGACCTGAGCATGAGCGGACGCACGACCATCAACGGCGGGAACATCACCACGGGCGTTATCAGCGCCATTGACATTTCCAGCGTGACGATAGACGGCTCTTCTATCTCCGGTTCGACCTTTGAAACGGTTCTCACGGCCTATGGAGTGGGCGGCGAGATAAAATGCTATTACCTCTCGAACATCAGCGACACATACCTCGCCGGCGGGCTTCGGCTTGACGACCAGGGCGGCAGCGGAGATTCGACGTACAGGATGTTCCTCTATACCAGGAACGCGCTGGGCGTTGCATTTGCTCTCAAGCTGGAGAGCGCGGGCAGCATGAGCCTATCGAGCGGCAACAGCCTGTGGATGTACGCGCCGAACACCGTGCAGATAACCGGCAGCACCATCAAAATGTATGGCACGGTTTACGTTAACGATAAAGTTATATCGTAAGGAGAATATACATGACGAACCTCAAACAGTGCATAGCGGCCTGGCAGGCCCTCCGTGCCATTGCGACGCAGGCCATGGACTACAAGAGCGCGCACGCGCTGGTGCTGCTCATGGAGCGCCTGCGGCCGCATGTGAGCTATTTCAGCTCAACGGAGACGGAGCTGGTAAAAAAATATGCGGAGCTCGATACATCTGGCAACCCGGTGTTTGAAGGCCCGGGGCGCGTGCGATTCCGCACGGGCGATGATCTGATGGCGTTCACGCGGGAACGCAACAAGCTCGACGTTGTTGAACTGGGCGAAGAAATAGCCCGGGCGACTATCTCCCCGCCCGCGCAGATATCGCCTGAGCAGCTGGAGGCGCTGCTCCCGTATGTGGATATCAAGGAGGTGGCGACATGAGCCTGCCTTCCATGCTCTATGGCTCGGGGATAGGGAAGTATAACCAAACGAGCTACGGCGGCTACAACCACAACCTGGCCGCGCTCGACGGGCAGATCTACGACATGCAGAACATGAGCAGCGACTACGCGCCGCTGCTCAGCCCGCGGCCTCAGCGATACATAACTCGAACGCTCACTCAGCCCTACGGCCTTTACGCCAACGACGGGCTGTACTGGGTGGATGGGACGGCCTTCTACGCCGACGGAGAAGAGCGCGGCACGGTAAGCGCCGGGCCGAAGACCTTCGCGGCGCTGGGGGCCTATATCATTATCATGCCCGACATGGCCTGTTACAACAAGCTCACGGGGGAGTTCGGCAGCCTCAACGCCTCCTGGACCGGGGCGGCGCAGATCGTGGACGGCACTTACGGCGGCGAGACGGCCAAGAGCAACACCATCGAGGCCTCCGGCGCAGACTTCACGACGCTATTCAAGGCCGGCGACGGCATCACGATAAGCGGGGCCACGGTGCACCCCGGGAACAACAAGACTATCATCGTCCGCGAGGTCGAGCCGACGAAACTTGTGTTCTACGAGAATAGCTTCGTGATAAACGACGGAGGGGACGCGGAGACGGCGCTCACGCTCTCGCGCGAGATGCCCGAGATAGATTTCCTCTGCGAGAACGAAAACCGCCTCTGGGGCTGCAAAGGGGACACGATATACGCCAGCAAGCTCGGCGACCCGACAAACTGGAACGTGTTCGACGGCCTGAGCACGGACAGCTACGCCGTGCAGGTGGGCAGCGCCGGGGACTTCACGGCCTGCTATTCCTATCTCGGCTACGCGATATTCTTCAAGGAGGAGATGATCTACAAGGTCTACGGCTCGGCGCCCTCCAATTTTCAGGTGATGGGCAGTGCCTCGCTGGGCGTGGAGGCCGGCAGCAGCCTCTCGCTGGCCATTGCGGGCGAGACGCTTTTCTTCCTCACGCGGGCGGGCATCGTGGCCTACTCCGGGGGGACGACGCAAAGCGTGGCTTCGGCCTTCGGCCTCGAGCGGTATCACAACGCCGTGGGCGGCAGCGACGGGCTGAAATACTACGTCTCCATGCAAATGAGGCGGGGGACTGGAGCCTCTTTGTGTTCGACACTCGTCTCGGCATATGGGAACGGGAGGACGACACGCAGGCGCTCGGCTTCGCATGGGACTCGGACCTGTATTTCCTCGACGCGGACGGGACGCTCTGGCTCAACGGGCGGCCGCGCTCTATCCCGGATGGGGCGACTATTGAGAGCCCGGTGGAGAGCATGGTGGAGTTTGGGGAGTTCGTGGACAACGACCCGAACAAAAAGCAGATAGCAAAGCTGCAGGTGCGTATCTCCATAGACGCCGGGTCGAGCGTGACCTTCTGGATGATGTTCGACTCGAGCGGGACGTGGGAAGAGATAAACACTATAGAGAGCCAGGTGCTGCGGAGCTATTATCTCCCGCTGGTGCCGCGGCGCTGCGACCACTACAAGATCAAAATCACCGGTACGGGCGGCTGGAGGCTGTACAGCCTGACACGCGAGGACTCGATAGGCAGCGAGCTCAGGAGCACGCCGGGCCGGCAGTAAGGAGGCAACATGGCTATATCTACACTCAGATCACCGACGACCAAAAGCCGGTACACCTACGACCAGTTCCGCCAGGCGGCACAGCAGAGCGGGCTGCTCGGCGAATTCTCGGACGCCGACCTCTCGCTGGCACAGCGCAACCCGGATGCAGGCATGTCACTGCTGAGCTACAAGCGCGACTGGCACAACGCGACGACGGATGCCGAACGGCAGCTTGCCAACCTGGGCGCTGAGAGCGTGCGCGGCAGCTATGGCAGCTATGCCGGCGGAGCAGACGGCGGCAGCTTCTACCTCGAGCCGCTGAGCCCGGACATGTTCGAGTATCCCGAGGCCCCGAGCTTCCCCGGCGGCAGCAACGCGGGCACGGTGAACGATCTGTATGATCAGATGCTCAATTACGGCGACTTCACCTACGGCCCCGCGCCGGAGTACACGAACCGTTGGGACGACACCATCCTCGGCCTCATTGACGAGATACTCGGGCGCGAGGATTTCAGCTATGACCCGAACACCGACCCGCTGTACAGCCAGTACCGCAAGGCCTACATACGCGAGGGCGACCGGGCGGCGGAGGACGCGCTGGGCGCGGCGGCGGCCGCGAGCGGCGGCCTGCCCTCGAGCTACGCGCAGACGGCGGCGTCCCAGGCGGGCAACTACTACGCGGCCCAGCTCACGGACAAGATACCGGAGCTCCAGCAGCTTGCCTATCAGAAGTACCTCAACGACTACAACATGCTGCTCTCCGACCTCGGTGTGGTCCAGGGACAGGAGGCCAGCGACTACAACAAGTACCTCACGGACCTGAACCAGTACAACACGGACCGCGACTTCGATTACGGTGCATGGCTCGACCGCTACAATATGCTCGGGAACAACCTGCAGGCCGGAATGAACCTTGACTCACAGGAGCTAGAGCGGTATCTCGCCGAGCTGCAGCAGTACAACACCGACCGCGATTTCTACTACGGGCAGCTGCTCGACGAAATCAACGACCAGACCAACGACTTCGGCACGCTTGTCGATATGGCCCAGCTTGCGGCCGGCTACGGCGATTACCGCGGGCTGGAGGATCTCGGCATACAGCTCCCGGCGCCGAGCGGATATTATTCCACCTCTCAGACGGGTAATACATTTGACCCGAACAATATGTCTGCTGCGGCACAGGATATCCTCGCCAGCTACAACAATGCGCTCAAGAATATCAGCCCCGGTGCGGCTGTAGGCTTGCCCAGGCAATATGGAGTCATGATTAAAAACGCACTTCTGGAGGGGCTTATAACTGAGGACGAAGCGGATTACCTGATTAGCTCCATGGGCTATGGCAACTGATAAAAGGAGTTTAACATGTCCAGCGTACAAGAACGACTCGACCGCATGATTAACGGAACCGGCACCGCAAGCAGCGGGGCCGGTAGTTCCGTTATGGAGCGGCTTGACCGTATGATAAACCATTCTCTTCCTCAAGTCGCCAATAAAAACGATGAAGATAGCGCTGCACGATGGCCGTCACAATCCAAAGAAAGCACAAAAGATCTGCTTCCCAGCTTCGCCACGCCAAGCGGCGGGGGGAAAAGTGTTGAGAACATTCTCGGCAAATTTTCCGATCGCGGGGGTATCGAGGCAATAAAGTCCCCGGACAGCTGGAGCAGCGCCGGGGACGCAGAGCTGGGGCTCAAGGCCTGGAGCGGTCAGCTTGAAGGCTATGAGAAAAAGCTCACGGAGCTGAGCGGAGACATCGCCAACACCGAGAACCGGCTAAAGAGCCTCCAGACGACGGCGAAAACCGCGGAGGATGCAGCCGTCTATGACGAGCTCTATGCCGGCTATGAAAGAATGATAGCCGACTACAACGGCGTTGTGAACGACATCAACCGCGTGCAGGACAAGTACAGCGCGGGGGTTGAGCGGTATCGGGATATCCTCAGCGGGGGCATGGAGAGAGCCGACGCGGCAGCGGCGGAGGCCAAGAGACTCGAGGATGAGAACAGCCGCCTGCAGCAGCAGGCCAACCTCATCCGTATCTACGAGATGAGCGGGACGAGCTCCAGCTCGGCGGCTGCGCCTATCGAGGCCCAAATCGAACAGAATGCCCAGCGTATAAAAGAGCTCCAGGCCGAGGAGAGCCAGAACAAAATGCAGTATTACAGTTCTCTGGCTCTCATGGAGGACTATGCTGGCCTCTCGAGCCCGGCGTCTGTGACTGGTGACTCGCGATACGAGTATATAAACGACATCGACAATGCCCGATACAGAAACGAGCACACGACAGACCCAAGCGGCGCGCCAGTAGCACTCAGGAGATATCAGTACCTCACTGAGGATGAGATAAAAATATATAACTATCTCTACGCCTCCCAAGGCAAAGACGCCGCTGATCGCTTCCTTGAAGATATGGGCCCCGCACTGACCGAACGGCAAGGTGCGGCTCAATATGAGGAGCTGGGCGCGTTGGGGAAGGCGCTCTACTGGATACCCGCCGGCCTGGATCAGTTCGGCAGCGGCATACGGCAACTATTCCAGCGTGAGGCCGTGCCAGTATCGTCGACGCAGATCACCTCACAACTCATACAGCAGGAAGCACAGGAGAAGAGCCCTGTGCTCGGCAGCTTATACACGCTAGGCGTTACGCTTTCTAACATGGCTCCTAGTATTCTCACAAGCGCGCTTGGCGGTTGGGCGCTTGGCGCAGCCGGTTTGCCTGCCTCTGCAGCTGGCTTAGCCGGCAGCACGGCGCTAGGGGCTTCCGCGGGTGGCAACGCCTATACTCAGAAACTGAGAGAAGGCTACAGCTCTGAGGCGGCGCAGAACTATGCGACGCTCGTCGGCGCAAGCGAGGGCGCGCTGCAATACCTCCTTGGCGGCATTGGCGCTTTGAGCAAGAGCGGCACCGGACACATCGCCGCCAAAATCGCCGGGCTGGACAACGCACTGGGCCGTGTGGCACGCACGGTGAGCGGCAGCACGGCCGCACGGCTGCTGGGCAGCATGATATCCGAGGGCACTGAGGAGGGCCTGCAGGAGCTGCTGGAGCCCGCCTTTGCGGCCATAATCTTCGACGAGGAGTATGAGGCGAACTTCGAGGATGCGGCGTATGCGTTCCTCCTGGGTGCGCTGAGTGCTGGAATAATAGAGGGCCCGGCGGCCATTGCTTACGCGCGGCGGCCGGCGGGCTTTTCCTTCCGGGATATGGACGGATATGCCGATAATGGTGTAGACTATTTTGAAGGTGCGAACACGCTCGAGGAGGTCGAGGCACGGTACCGTGAGCTCGCGCGGCAATACCACCCGGACTTGGGCGGCGACGCGGCCACGATGGTCGAAATCAACCGCCAGCGCACGATGGCGCGCGCGTTTTTCCGCGGGCGAGCCGAGGCGGCTGCGGAAAACGATACGGCAGACACGACGCCGGAGGCAGCCGCGAACACGGAACGCACAGACGGCGTGATCCGCCGCTTGACGGCGGGCCGGACCACGGAGGAGACCGCACCCGAAACAGCGGGGGCCTCGATAGAGGACCAGACCTATGCGGAGGCTGGCGGTATCGTTTTGCCGACGGCTGATTCCGCCGGCGACTTCTCACCGCGAGCTGAGGCTGGGGCAACGGAAACACCAACCTTGGAAGCTCCGCGCGCGGCGGTGCCTGAAACAAACGCCGCGGGGAATATCGTTCTCCCCACGGCGGACGAAATAATGAATGGAGGCATACAGAATGGACAGCAGGGACAACAATGGCAGCAATGGGGAGACCAGGTATCAGATGGAGACGGAGGACGGCTTTCTGGTCAGCGTGCCGGAGTCGAAGCTGGAGAGCTGGCTCGAGGCGCAGAGCAAGCCGCCCGCCCCACTCAGCAGGTCGGAACAGCTCTTGCTCGACAGGCTCGTGTCCGAGCTCTACGGCTCGAAAGAGTAAGCAGCGCCAGCCTCGGCATTGAGAACGGCACAGAGGCGCGCTCGCTTCAGGTGATCCCGGAAGCGGCCTATGATGATGAGCTGAGAGCGGTCTCGGCTGACGTATACAGGCGGACGGGCCAGCGGGTAACCTTCGTTGCCGGGAACATACAGGTGCGCGCAGTGGGCAAGACACGCGCTGTGCGCGGCGTTTGGACGCCTGGGGGCATCTATGTGCAGGCGGACAATGCGGGCTATTCCGCGGCGCAGATAGCCGCACATGAGGTATATCATGATCTGGCGGCGAACACTCCGGGGCTTGACGCGGATGTAAAGCAGCGCATCATCGAGCGGTACGGCGAGGACGAATTCCGGCGTGTGGCTCAGGTGTACATAGAGCGGCTGCGTGGCGTATACGACGTGCCGGATGGCGCGGAGCATGACCCGGCGCTCATGGACACATACTTCGCCTCGATACTCCAGGAAATTTACGCCGACGCCTATGCGGGCATCAACGCCTTCGGAGCTCATGCGGAGCGGTTCGCGGATGCAGCGCGCGTGACCGTCGCTGAACGCACGGGCATGGCCACCGGAGAAACTGAGGCGGCCACGCGCAACCGTACCGGGCCGCCTGCGGAGCGGAACGGCGTTGGCTATATTACAGAAGAAAAAGAGACGACTGCAGTGAAAGCCAAGAACCCGTCGCCGGGAACCGACAGCAGCACTGCAACCGTCTCCACGAGTAGTGTAGCAGAGAATGCTCTGCCTGTCAAAGAGGGAGAAAAAAGAACCAATACATGGTTACAGGGAGTCCGGCTCCAATTGCCTTCGTATGATACCATGTATGGTCCTATTGGCAGCATATCATACGACGACGACTACGTCAACATACATGGTGTTCCCTGGAATGAGCTTGCCGACAGCGAAAGCGACGCCGGGGAGAGCGTCAACAACAGGTATTCGGAGGATGAACCAGAGCGGTACAGCGTTGACGAGGAGTACGCAGCAGAGCTGGAACTGTGGAACAGGGACGGCAGGCCGGATGGCGAGGTGTTTGTGCTGGGCTCGACGGGCGAGGCGCTGCAGGGGCTGGGGGCCATGGAGCAGGATATCTACCTGCGCAGCGAGAAAATTAATGCCATACTGGACGCGCACCCGGAAATGACGCTCAGCGAAATAAAGCGCATACCGGAAATTCTGGACGACCCGGTGCTTATAGCAAAGAGCGCAGGGGAAGGGCGTGGAGGGCGGAATTCGCGCCTGACAATAATGGGCAGCCTGCGCGCTCAAAACGGTAAGCCGATCATGGCTGTGCTGGATTTGCGGCCTATCGAAGGGCGGCTGCTTGTAAATGACATGCAGAAAATAAACAGCGCTTATACCAGAAGCAACGCCGCCAACTATTTGCGCAGGAGCGAAATCCTGTTTGCAGACGAAAAAAGAACCATTCCGCTTCTTCGCTCGGCTGGGCTTACAATAGCGTCCCAGCGGCTTCTGCGTCATGGTTCTATGGGCAGTATAACATACAGCGGAAATGACGTCAACATCGAAGGCGTGCCGTTTGACGAGGTAGTGGGCGCGGCGGAGCCGGAGCGGTATAGTGTAGACGAAACCACGGACAAAGAGGACGTACCTGACTACTTCCGGGGGAATCCCTACTGGCTGGAGACTGAGCATGCGGCGAAGGCGGCAGGGTATCCTGAGATAGACGGCGTGCAGATAATGCCGTACAAGACCTGGGTGCGCTCCAAAGAGCAGGGAAACTATGGCTTCGTAGTTGGCCTCGCTCCGCGGGACAGACTTGTCGTATCCTTCTGGAACAAGGACAGCGGCAAGCGCGCCGTTGTGCCTCTTGAGCAAACGGACATCGAGCCTGTGCAGGGCGCGTACCAGATGGAGCAGAACGAGCTTGCTTCGCTGCTCGAGTCAGAGCCTGAGGCTGTGGAGCGTATGGAGCTCTCGCCCGAGGACGAGGCGGAATACCAGCGCTGGCTGACGGAGAAGTACGGCTTCAAGGCTGGTGTCAGGGCGAACACTACGCTGCTGGCGCTTCCCAAAAAAGCGCAGACAGAGTATAAGAGAAGCGTCTCGCGCCTGGTGAATGACCTCGGGAAGAGCCTGGGCGTGCCGTATCACGCGGGCCGGAGCGAGCTGCGCCCGATAGCCGAGCAGATAGCGGACGAATATTTCCGCGAAGGGACCGTATCTGAGGAAAGCGGCGCCGAGCTGTTCGAGGAAGCCTATGCCAACGGTATCATAAGAGACGATGAGTTTTACCGCGAAAACAAGCCCATACTTGACTACCTCCGGACCACGCCAATAAGAGTTAGCGAGACAGTTAAAAGCGACATAGCGGATTTCAACGACTGGAGGAAAAGACAGTTCGGACGTCTGCGCATAAGTGAAGATGGGCGCGGTGTGGATCAGGTTTACGGTGAACTGAGCGAGATGGCGCCGGGATTCTTTCCGGAAGATATTACAAATCCAACGGACCAGCTTGAGCGTATTGCAGATGTCGCCGACAGTATACGTATCTCGGAGCGAACGCTCGACGAGTATTACGGCCCCGACGCTGCGGAATATAAACGCTGGGCCTATGATGAGTTCAAGCAGCAGATTGGCCGCGCCTATGAGAGCCTGCGCACGGTCCGGCAGATAGCACTTGAGCAGGACGCCAAGCGGGCGGAGCTTGAGCGACTACTGGAGATAGCCGAAACCGGCCCGACTGAGGGAGAGCTGGACAGGGTAAAAAGACTATGGGATGAGGGCAAAAAGGCGCGGCGGGCCTATGAGCGCGCCGTGCGGCGCAACCTCCTGAGCGACAGGGACAGGCAGCTGCTTGGCCAGCTCATGCGCGGGGAGATCAGCGCCGAAGACATCCCGTCCACCGCAAACCGCGCAGGCATTGCGGAAATATACGCGGCCAAGCGGGAATATGAGGCCTTCGCCGGCGCTCTGAAGGAATTCAACACAAAGCGGCGTGCTGCTCTCCGCGCACAGGCTGACGACATACTGGCGGGCGCAAGCCGGATGAAGGACAAGCGCCGCGGCGCGTCCTATATGCGCGAGACACAGGAGCGGAACGCCCGCTATGTTTTTGACGGCCCGACGGCGGAGAAGATCATCGAGACATATTTCACGCCGGTACACAAGAACGAGGCGCGCCGCACGGTATACAAGACGCAGCTGCGCGACAGAGTGAGAGAACTCGACCTTGACAGAAAGGCCCGCAAGGGCGATGCGGTGAGCGAGGCCGCGGCTGTGCAGATATACGGCGAGGCCCTGGACAACATCTCCATGATAGAGGAGCAGCTCAAACGAGGGGGCAGCGATTGGCGCAACGGCCACAGCCTGAGCGAGTGGCGCGCGCTGGTGGACGACCTCTGGGCCAAAAGCCCGAGCCTGGACAAGGAGAAAATTACGGCTGCCGTCGAGGAGCTCCGGAAAATCTATGACGAGCTGTTCTCGCTGATGAACCAGGTACGCATACGAAACGGCTATGAGCCTGTGGACTACCGGCACGGATATTTCCCGCATTTTGATGATGCTAAGGGGGAAAGCCTGCTCGGCCGTGCCTTCAAGGCCGCAGATATGAAGGATGTGCCACTGAAGGACCGCCTTGCCGCGCTCGTCGGCAAGGGGCTGGACGTAAACACGGAAGTGAACGCCCTGCCAACGTCCATAAACGGCCTGACGCACACCTTCAAGCCCGGCATACGCTGGGTCGGGAATATCATGCGGCGGCAGGGCTTCGACACCACCTTTGACGCGGTGGAGGGCTTCGACCGGTATATCGAGGGCGTGAGCGATGTAATCTATCACACCGACGACATACAGCGGCTCCGGGCTCTGGCCTCGCAGATACGATACCGCACCACGGAACCAGGCATACAGGCGCAGGTGGACGCGATCCGGGCGAACCCCGGCCTGAGCGAAGATAAAAAGGACACAGATGTGCGGGCGAAGCTGGAGGAGGGGAAATACGAACTCTCAAACTATGTAAACAACATAGAGGAATACACCAACCTCCTGGCGAACAAGCGCAGCACGATGGACAGGGGCATAGAGCAGCTTATCGGACGCGATTACTACAATTTCGCAATAGCCCTTGAAAACCGGGTGGCCGCGAACATGGTCGCGGTGAATCCCGGCTCCTGGCTGACGAACTTCATCCCGATATCTCAGGCCTGGGCCGAGGTGAACGCTGGGGACATCCTGACAAGCATGCGTGACACGCTGAGTGCGATGGTCAAGGACGACGGCTTCCGAACCAAATCTGACTTCCTGACCAACCGCATGGGCTCTGATCCTCTCGTGCTTAGCTGGACGCAGGATGCCTCAAAGGTCCTCACAAAGCCAATGGAATGGATAGACATGTTTACCTCCGAGACCGTGGTCCGCGCGCGGTACAATTCTAATCTCAAGCTGGGCATGAGCGAGACGGCGGCCATGGAGGAGGCGGACAGCTTTGCGGCCAGCCTCATTGCAGACCGCAGCAAGGGCGCGCTGCCCACGATATTCGAGTCCCGCAATCCCTTTACAAAGCTATTCACGCAGTTCCAGGTCGAGGTAAACAACCAGCTGTCATACCTGTATAGGGACCTGCCCAGGAATCTCAAGGAACGGGGCAAAAAGTCGCTTGCCGTGGCTCTGCTCAAGTTCATGCTCGGAGCCTGGTTGTATGATGAACTCTATGAGGCAATAGTCGGACGCCGCCCGGCGCTAGACCCACTGAATATGCTTAACGAGTTCTCGGGTGATCTAGTTGGCTATGCGCTGCCGAACACCATTGAACTGGCCGGAGACCTGATAACCGGTAATGACGTTTCCTTCAAGACGGAAAAGACTGACGCGGCGACGGCTTTTATTAACCTGGGTGAGGAGCTTGGCGGTCAGCTGCCCTTTATCGGCGGTCTGGCTTTCGACGGTGGGCGCCTACCTATACAGTCCGGACTGCCGGATTTCGGAGAGCTTAAAGGAGGAATTGCCAAGCTCGCCGACAGCGACGCGGGAAACAACGCGAAGGGTGCCGCGGATATACTAGATTCGCTGGAGGGCCCGGCGTCGTACCTGCTGCTGCCGTTTGGCGGCGGCCAGATATCAAAGTTTATTAAGGGCGTCAACGCTGTGGCCGAGGGGGGCGTATACGGCAAGGACGCCGAGGGCAATCCTACGCTCAAATATCCCGTAGAGCGGAACGTGCAGGACGCGCTCACCGCTATGGTGTTCGGCGCTACGTCCACCAAGGGCGGCCAGGACTGGATCGACCGGGGCTTCAGCCGCCTCACAGCCAAGCAAACCGCCGCCTATGCCGCGCTGCTCGGCGGCGGCGTAGATGCTTATGATGCCTTCGACGTGGTAATGGATATCAAGGGTACGGAGAAAACGGAGACGCAGAGTGCAAATGACATAAAACGCGAGAAGATATCTGCACTGGATATATCCGACGAGCTCAAGGCGACGCTGTACAGCAACCTAATAACCGATGATTATGACGAGTCTATTGACGACATGCTGCGACGCGGTGTAGACTGGGACGGCATCATGGGCGTGGTCACCAACAGCAAATATGGAGTTGAACGGTACAACAAACTCGTTGATGCGGGCGTCAGCCCCGGCAACGCAGCCCGGATAACCGAGGCACTGTATTCTCTTGAGCCGGAGGATGGCAAAAAAAGCGTGTCGCAGGTACAGCAGTACGGTGCAATAGACAAGCTGGACGGGCTCACCGACGAGGAAAAGCTCGCGGCCATAGGTACAATCATGGGAACGGACGCGACCACAGAGAGCGGCAATCCCTCACAATACTCCAAATTGACGGACGCTATCGAGTCCGGGCTCAGCCTGACCGACGCGCTTGAGCAGAGGGAGAACGGGACGCTTGACGACTATCTGGAATTCTACAGTGCCGGAATGAAGTCAGATGCGGCCGTTGATGCGGCGGAAGCACTTGACGCCATGCCTGAGGATGCTTCCACCGTCGAGCGGTATTTGGCGATTGCGGAGATGCCGCTGAGCGAGAGGGACAAGGACGCCGCGCTTTCGGCGATAATGTCCGACAGCGCCTACGAGAAGTACCAGGCGGCGCGCAGCAAAGGCATCGACACATATGAGTATGTGGCCTTCCTGCGTGCGATAAGCGACTTCTCCGGAGACGGAAAGCAGCAGCGCGTGTGGGATTATATCAACAGTCTGCCGCTGAGTACGGCGCAGAAGGACCAGCTCCATTATGCAGCCGGGTACAAGGAAAGCTCGCTTGCAAAAACACCATGGCATTAAGAAAAGCGCCGGGGGCGGCTGCATCCGGCGCTTGTTTTTAAAACGGTCAGTCTTTTTCCCTGCAAGAATCAAAAATTTTCTTGGTGTGGACGCAGACGGCTTCCCGGATGCAGGCCGCGCTGTCCACCGGGCCGGGCAAAACCCTGTCTGCCATGTTGTTTCCTCCTCTGAGAAGATTTGAAGCGGACTTCATTACAGTCTATGCGCCGCGCCGCCGCTTGTGAAAATAAATAATCTGTACCGCGGCGGAAATGTGTGATATAATGTGCTGAACATGAGAGAGGGGGGCGAAAATGGACAACTTCGGGTTTATCCACGGCGAGCTTGACACAAAGCTCCTGATACTTTTCATCCTCCGCCGCCTGCCGAGGCCGGTGGACGGGGATACGCTGACCGAGCTCTGCTTCTGCGACACCGGCGTGAGCTGGTTTGAATACTCCCAGTGCCTCGCGGACCTTGTGGACACCGGGCACATAGACAAGCTCGAAAACGGCCGCTATATGATAACCGAGAAGGGCGACAGAAATTGCGCCGCCACTGAGTCCAGCCTGCCGTACTCCGTCCGCACCAAGGCTGAGCGGCTTATAAAGCCCATCGCGGCCCAGATGAAGCGCGATGCGCTCATCGTCACAGAGCACAGGGTTGAGAAAAACGGCTGCTTCGTGAAGCTCTCGCTCTCGGATGGGGAGGGGGACATCATCAATATGACGGTCCTCGTCTCTGACGAGGCCTGCGCGCAGGATATAGAGCAGCGCTTCCGCCGGGATGCGGAGATAATGTACGGCAAGATCGTCAACTTACTTACGGATGGAGCGTCGGAACTATGAACACACGTGTACCCGCGGGTTACAAGAGCATACTTTCGGTTTACGACACGCAGAAGGCCATCGGCCTCATGAAGCGCCTGTTTGAGGACAGGTTTGCCGCGGTGCTGAATCTCTTCCGTGTCTCGGCCCCGCTCTTCGTCGAGGGCAAGAGCGGCCTGAACGACAACCTGAACGGCTGGGAGCGGCCCGTGGATTTCGACATAGCGCACACCGGCGCGCACGCGCAGGTGGTGCAGTCCCTGGCCAAGTGGAAGCGCCTGGCCCTGAAGCGCTACGAGTTCTACCCCGGCAAGGGCATCTACGCGGATATGAACGCCATCAGGCGCGACGAGGACGAACTGGATAATCTCCACTCCGTCTATGTGGACCAGTGGGACTGGGAGAAGGTCATCCTGCCAGAAAACCGCAACATCGACTACCTGAAGAGCACGGTCATGGACATCGTCGGCGCGATGTGCGACACGCAGGACACGCTCCAGGCCATCTACCCGGCCCTGACCTGCCTGGGAAAGATCAAGCGCTCCGTCAGCTTCGTCACGGCGCAGGAGCTGGAGGACCGCTGGCCGGAACTCACGCCCAAGCAGCGGGAGCACGAGTATCTGCGGGAGCACGGCACTGCCTTCATAATCGCCATCGGCGCGCCGCTGAAGTCCGGAAAGCCGCACGACGGCCGCTCACCCGACTACGACGACTGGAGCCTGAACGGCGACATTCTGGTCTGGTACGAGCCGCTGGACTGCGCGTTTGAGCTTTCGAGCATGGGCATCCGCGTAGACCCCGCCGCGCTTGACAGGCAGCTGACCATCTCCGGCTGCGACGACAGGCGAGAGCTAATGTACCATAAAATGCTGCTCAGCGGCGAGCTGCCGCTCACCATAGGCGGCGGCATCGGCCAGTCGAGAATGTCGATGCTCATGCTGGGAAAGGCGCATATAGGCGAGGTCCAGGCTTCCGTTTGGGACGAAGAGACCATCGAAACCTGCAAAAACGCGGGTATTATGCTGCTCTGATGACTTTTTTGAGAACAGGAGCGTGGAAGCGCTCCTGTTCTTCTCTGTTAACTTGCTAAATATGAAGACTTGACAAAACAAATAAATATGATACAATTTTACAAAATATGAGAACAAGAACTACGAACATAAGGGCCAGCGCCTCAAGTACCGGGATCATGAGGAACGGCCCACCCGTGGCCGATTTCTCTTTTCCAACCGCCGGACTCCCTCCAGTCCGGCGGTTTCTTGCGTCAAAATGCAAGATATTAAGATACAACTTGCAACAAAAATCAGATATTGACAAGAATATAGCGAAAGTGGCCAGAAAAATATTGCAAGATGCAAAGATGATGCTTGCAAATTTCATTTTAGCTGTTATAATGGTTGCAGACTCTTGGAGAGAGGAGCGGCGGCATGATAGAGCTCAACAGCAAAAACAACGTCCTCATGGAGTGTGAGTACAAATACAGCCTCCAGGACAGAGAGACGGGGAACCTCTACCGCGACATGTTCCCATACAGTGAGGTGCCGAAATGCACCTTCAATTTCCGCCTGACACCGGCGAACCCGCCGGAGCACATCTGGATAACGGATACGACCTTCCGGGACGGCCAGCAGAGCCGCGCGCCGTATGAGCCGGAGCAGATAGTCCAGCTCTACAAATACCTGCACAAGCTGGGCGGGCCGAAGGGCATCATCCGCCAATCGGAATTCTTCGTGTACAGCGAGCGGGACCGCAAGGCCCTGCGCATGTGCCAGGAGCTGGGCTATGAGTTCCCTGAGATAACGGGCTGGATACGCGCCAGCCGCGAGGACTTCAAGCTCGCGCGCGACCTGGGCCTGCGCGAGTGCGGCATCCTGGTAAGCTGCTCGGACTATCATATATATAAAAAGCTCAAGAAGACGCGCCGCCAGGCGGTGGACGGCTATCTCGCCGTTATAAAGGACGCTCTGGACGCCGGCATATATCCCCGCTGCCACTTCGAGGACATCACGCGCGCTGATTTCTATGGCTTCGTCGTGCCGTTTGCGCACGAGATAAGCGACCTCATGGCCGAGAGCGGCATCCCCATCAAGATACGCGCCTGCGACACGATGGGTTACGGCGTTCCCTATGCGGGCGCCTCCATGCCGAGAAGCGTGCCGGGCATAGTCTACGGCCTGCGCAACTATGGCGGTTTCCCGGCCGAGCTCCTGGAGTGGCACGGGCATAACGACTTTTACAAGGCCGTCGTGAACTCTGCAACGGCCTGGCTCTACGGTGCATCCTCGGTGAACTGCTCCCTGCTTGGAATAGGCGAGCGCACGGGAAACACCCCGCTTGAGGCCATGGTCATCGAATACGCCCAGCTGCGCGGCACGCTGGACGGCATGGACCCCACCGTCATCCGCGACATCGCGGACTACTACGAGCGCGAGCTGGGCTATCACATCCCGGAGAACACCCCGTTCGTGGGCGAGAACTTCAACACCACCCAGGCCGGCATCCACGCTGATGGCCTGTTGAAGGATGAAGAGATATACAGCATTTTCGACACGCGCAAGAATACTCCAAAGCCCGCCCCGCGTGGGCATCTCGCGCAACTCGGGCGCGGCGGGCATAGCCGTCTGGCTGACGCAGAAGCTGGGCCGCCCCGTGGCGAAGACTGAGGAGATAGTCCACATCCTCAAAAACTGGGTGGACGACCAATACGAGGCCGGGCGCGTCACGAATATAGGCGACGGCGAGCTCTGGAGCGTATATAAGCAGATGGAGGCGGAAGAGGCATGAACGCAGCACAAAAACTCATCTCGGCGCACCTGGTTTCCGGGGATCTCACTCCCGGCGGCGAGATAGCCATAAAAATAGACCAGACCCTGACGCAGGATTCGACGGGCACCATGGCCTATCTCCAGCTGGAGGCCATGGGTACGGAGCAGGTCAAGACCAAGCGCTCCGTGGCCTATATAGACCACAATATGCTCCAGTCCGGTTTCGAGAACGCGGACGACCATAAGTATATCCAGACCGTCGCGGCAAAGCACGGCATCTGGTTCTCGCGCCCGGGCAACGGCATATGTCACCAGGTGCATCTTGAGCGCTTCTCCGTTCCCGGGCAGACCCTGCTGGGCTCGGACAGCCACACGCCCACCTGCGGCGCGGCGGGCATGCTCGCCATCGGGGCAGGCGGCCTCGACGTCGCCGTAGCCATGGGCGGCGGGGCCTATTACCTCGCCATGCCGAAGATATGCAAGGTCGAGCTGACCGGCGCGCTCAGGCCCATGGTCACGGCCAAGGACGTCATCCTGGAGGTGCTCCGCCGCCTGAGCGTCAAGGGCGGCGTGGGGAAGATAATGGAGTACTCGGGCGAGGGGCTCAAGACCCTCTCCGTCCCCGAGCGCGCGACTATAGCGAACATGGGCGCGGAGCTGGGCGCTACGACCACCGTGTTCCCCAGCGATGAGGTCACCCGCGCCTTCTTCAAGGCCCAGGGCAGGGAGGACGACTGGTCGGAGCTTATGCCCGACCCGGACGCGGAGTACGACGAGGAGATAAGCATCGACCTCTCGGCCCTGCACCCGCTCGCCGCCATGCCGCACAGCCCGGATAACGTCGCGCCGGTCAGCGAGAAAGCCGGCATCAAAATAGACCAGGTCGCCATCGGCAGCTGCACGAACTCCTCCTACGCGGACATGATGAAGGTGGCGGAAATACTGGACGGTCACACCGTCGCGCCGAATGTGAGCCTTGTCATCTCCCGGGCTCGCGGCAAGTGCTGACCATGCTGGCATCGAACGGTGCGCTGGCGAAGATGGTAGCGGCGGGTGCGAGGGTGCTTGAGTGCGCCTGCGGTCCCTGCATAGGCATGGGCCAGGCCCCGGCGACGGACGCGGTCAGCTTGCGCACCTTCAACCGCAATTTCTGCGGCCGTAGCGGTACCGCCTCGGCCAGCGTCTGGCTCGTGAGCCCGGAGACGGCGGCTGTCTCCGCCATCACCGGCGTCCTCACCGACCCCGAGACCTGGGCACCCGTGGAAAAGCCCGCCCTGCCCGAGCGCTTTGCGGCGGACGACAGCATGGTCCTCGCGCCCGCGGCCGACCCCGATGCGGTAGAGGTCGTGCGCGGCCCGAACATAAAGCCCTTCCCGAAGGCCCAGGCCCCTGCGGAGACGATAGAGGGCAAGGTGCTCATAAAGCTGGGCGACAACATCACGACGGACCACATCATGCCTTCGAACGCGAAACTCCTGCCCTACCGCTCCAACGTGCCGTATCTGTCCGAATTCTGCCTCACGCCCTGCGACGCCGGGTTCCCGGCGCGGGCGAAGGAAAACGGCGGCGGCTTCATCGTCGCGGGCCAGAACTACGGCCAGGGCTCCAGCCGCGAGCACGCGGCGCTGGCCCCGCTGTATCTGGGCGTCAAGGGCGTCGTCGCTCTGGGCTTCGCGCGGATACACCGGGCGAACCTCATAAATAACGGCATACTGCCCCTCTGCCTGGAGGACGAGGCCGACTACGAGGCCCTGTCCCTGGGCGACGAGATAACGATAGACCGCGTACACGAGCAGATAGCCGCCGCCGCGCGCGGCGAAGGTGTCACGCTCCGCTGCGGCGACAGGGAGATAAAGGTCAGGATGACGATAACGCCCCGGCAGCGGGATATCCTGCTGGCCGGCGGGCTGCTCAATTACACCCGCGAGCAGGCGGGGAAGGAGGAAGCATGATGCGTGCAGTAACGCTTATCCCGGGCGACGGCATAGGCCCGGAGGTGGCCGCGGCGGCCAGGAAGGTGGTAGACGCCTCGGGAGCAAAGATAGAGTGGCACGTGGCCGAGGCGGGCGCGGCCCAGATGGAGGTCTGCGGCACGCCGCTGCCCCAGGCGACTATAGACTCCGTGCGGGCCGACGGCCTTGCGCTCAAGGGCCCCATCACAACGCCCGTGGGCACGGGCTTCCGCAGCGTCAACGTCGCGCTCAGGAAGGAGTTCGACCTATACGCCAACGTCCGCCCCGCGCGCAGTTTCAAGGGCGTGAAGGGCCGCTATGAGGGCGTGGACATAGTCACCGTGCGCGAGAACACGGAGGACCTCTACGCGGGCATAGAGCACATGGTGGGCGAAGACGCGGCCGAGAGCATCAAGCTCATCACGCGCAAGGGCTCGGAGCGCATCGTGCGCTACGCTTTCGACTACGCCGTGAAAAACGGCCGCAAAAAGGTCACGGCGGTGCACAAGGCGAACATCATGAAGTGTACCGACGGCCTGTTCCTCGACGTTGCGCGCGCCGTGGCGGAGGAGTATCCGCAGATAGAGTTTGAGGACAAGATCGTGGACGCCACATGCATGCAGCTGGTGCAGAAGCCGGAGGCCTTCGACGTCATGGTGCTGCCGAATCTCTACGGCGATATCGTGTCCGACCTCTGCGCGGGCCTTGTCGGCGGCCTGGGCCTGGCGCCGAGCGCTAATATCGGTAAGGACTGCGCCATCTTCGAGGCGGTCCACGGCAGCGCGCCGAAGCACGCGGGGCTGAACGACGCAAACCCCACGGCACTCATCCTCTCCGCCGTCATGCTCCTGCGCCACATAGGCGAGACCGAGGCAGCAGAGCGAATCGAGAGCGCCGTCCTTGCCCTGATAGCCGAAGGCACGACCACCCGAGACCTGGGCGGCAGCCTGGGCACGGACGAATTTGCCGACGCAGTCATCGCAAAAATGTCTTGCAAGGCCTGAGAAGGTGTGCTATACTGTTCAGGCATTGCGGGTGTAGTTCAATGGCAGAACATCAGCTTCCCAAGCTGAATACGAGGGTTCGATTCCCTTCACCCGCTCCATGGCGAGTGTTCTTATAGCCTTTGAAAAGCTGTAAGAACACTCGTCTTTTTTGTTTTCATACGGTAATTCTGACTAGAGCGTAGTTGACGAACACGCCCTTGCGGGTGTTGACGGTCACATTAGTGACCGACAGGTGCGGCATTTTGGGAATCGTGATTTCTCCCACGCAGTTATAGTGGATGCGAAGTCGCTGCTCCCACACACCATCAGTTTTTTCCGCATGTAAAACCTCGGTTTTCTCAACAAACTCGCCCGGCAGCCGGGGCGTGAGCTTGCGGCGGTCTACGACGCTTTCAGAAATTCGTCAAATAGAGACTTGCGAACTTCGTCAGGCGACGGATTTCACCAGGCACTACCTGCTCCAAATATCTACCAGACAAAGTGAAGATCGCTGCCGCAGCCAGCAAAGACCAGCAGGACGGAGAACATTTTATGCTCGCCTTCGTTGGTGCGGCGCTTGCGGATTTTGCCCTGTTTCTGCTGCACCTGCTCAAAGACGGACCGTTCAATGATCGGCTCGTGGACGTTCTTGAAGATGACGCAATTCTAACGGTCATTCTCCAACTTCTTTTTGTTCTTGTAGGATTTGGAGTTGGTCTTGAAGTTGAGAATGTCGCCGCAATACTCCTGCAAAGACAGAATTTTGGTCACGGTGGGACTGTTCTGCTTGGTAGCGGGCTGCTGCTTGCCCTTTCCAGGCCGCTTGATGTCCTTTTTCAGCCAATAGGCACGCTGGGCAAGGATTTCATCACGTTCAAGCAGCCTGGCCCATCGGCTCGCCCGCATTCCCGTTGATCCTGTTGATACGTCGTTTCTTGCTTATGTCGCAGGCATACCATAGTCGCGGGGGTTAGATTCCATCAGTTTCACACCTTTCCATGGGTGGATCAGGTGGCTATCTCCCTTTCTGCTACTACCAATCCTGCGAGAGCGTATTCTGTCTGCTAAACGCCTCCTTTTTGAAGAAAATTTGAGAAAAGCAACGGCCAGCCATCCCGACCGCAGGAAACGACAAAAGCGCCCGGCAGGTCACAGACCCACCGGGCGCAATAGCAAGTACAGCAAGTGTGGCCTCACTTACGAGTTTTTGCTTTAGGGAGCCCTTTGTTCTCTAATACAAATTGCTTGTTGATAGTCCCAACCCCTTATTCAGAAAGGACGGCGCTGCCTATGGGAAATTTCAAACGCCTATCATACT
>ENA-OQCL01000318-OQCL01000318.1-human-gut-metagenome-genome-assembly--contig:-NODE-318-length-24696-cov-4.275021_pt1 | contig 24696 bp, 26 predicted proteins | sample MGYA00242502_ERZ504586 | MGnify/ENA primary metagenome ERZ504586 (study PRJEB26092, sample SAMD00036316) | human gut metagenome | host: Homo sapiens | study: EMG produced TPA metagenomics assembly of... | reverse complement strand
CGGTGTCGAGATGACATTCCAGTTTGAACTTGTGGTCACACGAATGGCAACGTTGTCATAAATGCCGCCGCGCAATCCGCCCACGCGGATCTTGACGATCTGCCCATCCTGCACACCATAGGCCTGCGCGTCTGCTGGCGCCATGTGGATATGACGCTGAGCGACGATGAGCCCCTGCGCCGTCTGCACAGATCCTTTTGGACCGACGACGGTGATGCCCGGCGTGCCGGCAAGATCGCCGGAAAGTTTGGCTGGCGCTTTCACGCCAAGCTTGAAGCAGTCGCCGGCGACGATCTCGATCTGCGTTTCTTTTCTCACCGGACCAAGCACGCGCACTTTTTCGATCGCGCCCTTTGGTCCGCAGATGGTGACCGTTTCTTTGCAGGCGAATTGTCCCGGCTGAGAAAGCTCCTTCATCGGCGTCAGCTGATAGCCCTGCGCCGAAAAGTTGATCCAGATCTGCCTGCGAAAGATGGATGTGACGGTTGGAGATCCCTACCGGCACACCAGCGGCGATGCTGGCCGCATTTTCTTTGGAAGCCTCCTGCACAGCCTTGAGCAGCGCCTGCATGAGCACTTCATATTCCTTGCTGGCCATCTCACTCACCTCGCAGCACTTTTGCGAGCATTTCGACAATCTCGTTCAGCTGCTTGGCGTCGATCTCGTCGCCGATGTTCGCACCATTTTTGCAGCCTGTCTGGCAGCCGCCGTTCTGGTACTGTTCAGGGGAAAGATAGGCGTTCCCTGCGCAGGCAGTCGGTGCGCTCGCGCTGATGCGCTGCGTATTCACAGCAGTGTTGCCGAACGCGCCAGGGATGCTGCCCAGCTCTGGATGGTTGAAGGTTGGATCGTCCGCGACCATGGTTGCACAGTTTTTGAGTCCGAAGGCGACCTTCTTGATATTAATGAGATTCAGCGGGCTGACATTTTCCGACGTCGAGCTGCCGCCCCAGGTGCCACAGCCAAGGGTGAAGGATGGCACAAGACCTGTGCTGCCGCCGGTGCCGCCCATACTGCCGCCGGTATTCACGAGAATGCGGCTGGCTGGCTTGCGTGTAAATTCGAGGATGATGTTGCGGTCTTCTGTGTGCAGGCTCATCGTGTGACCGATGCCGTTCTGCAGGAGCGCGATCGAAAGATCGCAAGCTTCGTGCCAGTCCTTGACGACGTAGAACGCAAGAACGGTGGTGAGTTTTTCGTAGGAAAGCGGATAGCCATCACCGACGCCGCCCTGTGGCCCGATCAGCACGGTGGTGTTTTCCGGTACAGAAATCCCAGCTGCGCTGGCGATGACGAGCGGAGAGCGACCGACAAATTTGGCGTTCATGGCGTGGCCGCCATTTTTGAAGAGGAGCTTGCAGACCTTGTCTGTTTCCTCTGGGCTCATAAAGTACGCGCCCTGCGCTTTCAGCTCAGCGATGACGGCATCCTTGTTGCATTCTTCGCAGATGATGGACTGCTCCGACGCGCAGATCGTGCCGTAGTCAAACGTCTTCGATGCGATGATGTTTGTCACAGCCTGTTTGATGTTGGCGGTGCGCTCGATGTACGCCGGAGAATTCCCGGCGCCAACGCCGAGCGCTGGTTTGCCGGCGCTGTACGCAGCTTTTACCATGCCCGGACCGCCGGTGGCGATGATCATCTTGACTTCCTTGCAGTGCATGAGCTCATTGGTCGCCGGCATCGAGGTCTTGGTGATGCAGCCGATGGTATTTTCCGGCGCGCCAGCTTCGACAGCGGCCTGCGCCATGAGCTCAGCAGCACGCGCGGTGCATTTCACTGCAGATGGATGCGGAGAAAAGACGATGGCGTTGCGCGCTTTGACGGCGATGATCGATTTGAAAATCGCTGTCGAGGTTGGGTTGGTGGATGGCACGATGCCCATGAGCAGACCAACAGGATCTGCCACATCCATGGTGCCGAGGGCTGGATCCTCGTGGATCACGCCGATGGTCTTCATATCTTTGATGGCATCGTACAGCAGGGTGGATGCCATGTGGTTTTTATACGTTTTGTCGGCAACCTTGCCGAATCCAGTTTCTTCGACTGCCATCTGTGCGAGGGTCACAGCATTTTCTTCAGCGACGCGCACCATATTGCGGATGATGCGATTGATCTGATCTTCTGTGTAGGTTGCCAGTTTTTCTGTAGCGATCTGTCCCTTGCGGGCCAGATCTCTGGCTTCCTGTACCGACCGTAAATCGTAATCAATATTTTCCATTTAAAGGGCGACCTCCTTTATCTATTGTGATCATTTTTCTGCTTCGTAATGTTTTGTGAGTTCTGCGAGCAAGGTTTCCTTGTTCGCCTTGGAGATTGCGCGTCCGGCGATCGCCAGATCGTCATATTCACGAGCGAGATTTCTCAGCGCCACGACTTTTTCCGACGCGAGCGCGTTCATTCACAGCTGCGACGCCGTGGCTCTCGATCAATCGATCGAGGTTTTCTTTTGTGAGTTCAGCGATGGTGATCGCGTCCTGATCTTCTGACGAGGATTCTGCGACATCCCTGACGACAGCTAGCGGTTCAGCGCTCAGCGCTTTTTCACTTAAGCTTCGCCTGGGACAATCTCCCTGTTCGCGGAGCTCTGCGAGCGGGATGGGATTGACGATGCATTCGCCCACTTCCGGATGCGGACGAGGAATCACATGCTGGGTACGCAGGCAATTTTCGCCCAAACGCGCTGCAGCTGCCGCGCCAGCATCGACAGAGGCCTTGACCGCTGCGACATCACCGGTAACGATGATGGTGACGATCCCGCCTTTGACAAAATCTCTTTCCAAGAGTCGCACTTCGGCGGCTTTTAACATAGCGTCCGCTGCTTCAATGGCAGGGACCAATCCATAGGTTTCGATCATACCGATAGCTTCCATGATTAACCTCCTTGGTCAGTACTCAATGTGTAACATAGAAAACCTTCACCTTGCCCGGCGTGCCGAAAGTCAAACGCGCACCGCGTTTGAAGAGCAGACAGTCGCCGACACCGGCTGTGAAAACACGTCCGTCTTTTTCAACCGTCAGGGTTCCATCGATGACGTAGTAGATCTCCTGACAGTCCACGTTCCAGGAAAACGTGCAGCGATCGATCGTCATAAAGCCAGCGTTCAGCGGCACGCCGTCGCCAGCGCCGATGAGTTCGTTGTAATACACCTGGTCACCGGGATGTCCGGTATCCAGCGGCTGGAATTTTGCCGTATTGCTCCGTACGAGCTTGACCATGCCGGCGCTGTCGCTTTCTGATACATATGGCGCGTCCACGCCGACGGCGTTCATCAGCTGACCGAGCATGCCTTTTTCTGTAAGGATCTGCAGCGCTTTATAGATCAGGTTGCTGTCAAGCGTTCCCGCTGTCTCTGGCGCAGTTTTTTCACAGGCAGTGCTCGCCGCAGAATCTGCTGCGGTTGTCGCTGTCGGCGCGCAGCCTTCGCTGAAAGAAATCCCGGCATTTGCGGCAACGTCGCGCGCTGACGGCGTGATGATGGTGCTCGCGTCCACGTAGATGACGTGTTCGCCTGCTGCCACAGCGTGTTCCACATCCTTGGCACAGATCAGTTTTTTCATTGGATCACATCCTTTCGCCTGCGTTATTTTCTATCATTTATAATAAAGTTGGGATCAAAAGCTCCGATGGCGACGGAATGACTTCGGCATCAACGAGGAGTCCTTTTTCCTTCGCGATCTCCAGCCCGGCATCGGTGCCAGCCTGAACAGCCGCCACATCGCCAGTGTAGGTGAAGTAGCTCTTTCCACCGAGGCCATTGCCGAGACGCAATTCGATCGGTTCGAGCTCAGCAGCTTTGAGGATCGCATCTGCGCAGACGATCATCGTCGCCAGCGAGAAGGATTCCATGATGCCCACGGCCTGCACGCGCTCCGGCATTGTTGCGCCGGTGATCGCCGGGAAAACGCCAGGATCGACGTTCGGGATGATGATCGAGTCGATGAAGAACTCGCCGGCCATGCGCTCGCCGATGCGCACAGAATCTTCCACCGCCGCCACATCGCCGTGAACGATGGCGATGTATTTTCCTGGGCAGGTGGAGGTGGCTGCTGCGAACTCCACCTCAGAGATCTTGGCCATCTGGTCGGCCGCGTAGATGCCTTTGGCGATACTGTTAAATTCAACCATACCTATTGCCCGCATTGTTCTATCTCCTTACTTCTATATAATAGGGTGTCACTTCGCTCACGCTGCCGCTGATGCTCGCATGGATCGCAGCGCCGAGCTTATCCTGCGCGATCTCGCCGATCTTCTGTCCAGCTTCCACATGCGCACCAACGCTGACCGTTGGCACAGCCGGCGCGCCGACATGCTGACGGGTGGAAATACGGATCACATTCGGCGTCACAGTCCCCTCGCTCATTGGCGCTGGCTGGTCAAAATCGTGCAACCCGAGACGCGCGATCAGGCGCTTGGATGGCACCTGGCGATAGGGGCGCATGCTGCGTGGCTCGAAAACATCTTTCTCGCGCTGGTAGCGGATGCCCTCCTGCTGCTGCAACCCTTTAAAAAAGAGGTTGGCCATTTTTGGATGGAGCCCGGCTGGACAGCTGAACAGCTCGCAGAGATTACACTGGCAGCAGAGCTGCGCGAGCTCTGTTCCTGCGAGATCACCGGTGAAATAATTCTGCGCCCGCATCATTTTGTGTGGCTGCATGTTGTGGCCCAGCAGATAACGTGGGCAGAGATCGGTGCACATGCGGCACTGCTCGCAGGTGGCCTTGTTCACGCGTCTGGCCTGTTCCAGCGTCGTCGATTTTTTGGCGATGAGTGGATGGTGTTTTGGCAGAATGATGAAACCCTTGTTTTTCTTTGAAATGTAGCCGCCGAGATCCTTCATCACCGGCCCCATCATCGGGCCGCCGTCGATCACGGCGTAGTCTGTGAAATCGTCGATGCCGGAAAGCTTCAGCACGTCGATGATCGGCGTTCCGACAGGAACCTTTACGGTGAGACGGCGCGGCACATCGCCAGCGATGGTGATGTATTTTTCTGTCACTGGCTGGCCCTGGCTCGCCTTGTAAATATTGAGCGCTGTCTCAGAATTGACGACGACGCAGCCGACAGCGATCGGAATGCCAGCCTCTGGCACGACGCGTCCGGTCAGCTCATGAACGAGCACCTGCTCGTCGCCAGCTGGATACACATCCGCCAGCTCTTTCACCTCGACGAAATCTGCCAGCCCGAGGGCCTGAATGCGTTCGCGCAGAAGCGCGATGACTTTGTCATGCTTTTTCTTGATGCCGATGATCGCGTGCTGCGCGTTCACAGCGCGCCCGGCCATCTCAAATCCCTTGATGATCTCGTCAGGATAGAGCGCCATGAGCTGCTGGTCCACGCGCAGCAGCGGTTCGCACTCAGCGCCGTTCATTAAAATATATTCTGCTTCGGATGCGAGCTTGGCATGGGTCGGAAAACCAGCGCCCCCGGCGCCAATGACCCCCGCATTCCGTATTTGTTCTATCAGATTCATTCTCACACCCCGCTTTATTCAAAACTGCAATCTTCATCTATGATGCCGACGACGACGGCATCCACAGGAACGTCGTCATTGCCGAGCATGCGTCTGGCAGAGGAGCCGGTGGTGATGATCACACGATCGCCGATACCGGCGCTGATGATGTCGACGACGATGATCCGTTTGCCGGAATCGCTGCCACCGCCAATGATCTCCGCCTGCATCAGCTTGAGTCCATTCAGCGACTCTGCTTTGCGCGTCGACCAGATGTGGCCAGTCAATTTTGCTGTAAGCATGTGTACCGTGTCCCTCCCTGTACTTCCTGCCGGATCTGCGCCAGCGCCGATTCGACCGACGCCGTGTCGCCAAATATCGCCAGCAGGATCATATTCTGCGGGCAGCTGCCGCGAATATCTTCGACGGTGACGCCCACCGCTTTTTCTGCAATGTCTGCCGCCACGACCATGTCGATCATTTTTCCCTGCACAAGTCCGATGGCGTCTGTGCAGGGCGGCAGGGTATTTCTGTCCGAGCCCTTGCGCCGGAGCAGAATATCGACAGTGCCTGCCGACGGCGACTTGATGATGCGAATATCCATGATGCTCACTCCTCGATTGCTTCCGGCTTGCAGCTGAGCGCAATGCCGAGCGGCGTCACGAACATCGGATTTTTCGGCTTGTGCGTTGGCACGCCGGTGCGCTTTTCAATGACGCCCTCAATGCCTGTGAAGCAGCAGGTGCCGCCGACCAGCGCGATCGCGTCCACATCGTGTCCTTCTATGTGACGGCTGATGATCGTCGCCACCTTGTCGATGACGGGACGCACAACCGGCATGAGCTCCTTGTGATGCGCGTCGTCGCGTTTATAGAGCTCGGCGTCTGCGAAGGATTTTCCATACGCGCCGGCAATGACCAGCGAAAAATGTGTGCCGCCGGTTGGTTCATCGGCGATGTAGGAAACGTTGCCGTCTTTGAAGATCGAGATCCCGGTGGTGCCGCCGCCAATGTCCACAACGGCGCCGTTTTTCATCTGGAGCACGAGATTGGCTGCTGTGGATTCGTCGAGCAGATTTGTGCATTCAAACCCGGCGCCTTCGATGACGTTTTTCACAGCGCCGCCGTCGAGGGTGTCGGTTCCCGGCGGGATCGCACCAGCAGCGTAGACGAGTTCGACGCCGATCTTGGCTTCGATCTCTTCCTTCAGCTCGCGCACGATCTGCACCGCGCCGATGTAGTCAACGACCATACCATCGCGCACAACGTCTGCGTAGCGCATGGCGCCGGCGATCGGCTGCTTGTTTTCGTCGAGCACCGCGATGACCACGCAGGCAGTGCCGAGATCGACGCCGGTGTAATAAACCGAAGATTTGTGTGTGACTGGCGTCGCGATCACTTTTTCAAAAGCTGCGACCATTTCGTCGCAGGCTGTAAAATTCATGCGTTCCTCTGACATTCTCTGCCTCCCATCGTTTGACATATCAGCTGTGACAGTCGGTTAATGATCTGGTTCAATTTCGTCGTCAGTTTTTCCCGCAGCTTGTCGTCGTGGATTTTCTCAGCGAGCTCCAGCTGCAGCAGGCGCAGGTCGCTGCGCAACTCAGCCAGTGTGAGCAGGGTTTCCGCCTGTTCCAGCTGCATGCAGAATTCGTCGACTGCAACACAATCGGAAAGCGGCTGGGAAAAATTTTCCTCGTCCATACCGGCACAGCCTGTGCAGAAAAGATCCGCCACCTCGTAATTGTCGGATGTGCAGAGCGCAAGCAGCGAAAGCTGTCGGCCCAGCGCAGTCAGCTGCTGCGCCATCTGCACATCACTGGCGAGCAGTTTTTTCTCGGCCCGCAGGAATCGCAGACGCTCCGCTTCCAGTTTCAGCTTGAGCCAGCTTTTTTCATGCTCGGATGCTGTCTCAGCAGGGTTTGCTGATCGTACAGCACGCGCCTGAGATTTTTCGCTGCGCCCGCCGTACATATTGATCCCTCTGTCGATGAGAAATTGTCTGGCGCCAGGCGTCAGCCGTTCCCCTTCCTTCGGATCGTAGGATGAAAAGGGCTGTGCTTTATACAGCGCCCTGAGATCATTTTCTGTGATGAACTTCATGCTTCCGCCCTCCCTCCAGTTCTTGCAAATATTGTTTGAGGTCATCCAGGCCTTCCCCCGTCACCATGCTCACGGCAAAATACGGAGCCGCGACGCCGATCTCTGCCAGCTGGCGCTCGACGAGCGCTCGATTTTGCCGGTCGCAGATCGCATTTGCTGATGACGCCCACCACCGGACAGCGAAAGATCTGCGCAAAATCCCGGCGAGTACAGCGGCTGTGGATTTTCCTGATCGACGAGCACGAGGATACACCAGGCATCCTGCGCGAGGGCAATGAGATGCTGATACATCCACGTGTTCTCGAGATACGCGCTCGGCACCTCCAACGTACGCTGGCGATAGCTCGTGTCGAGGGTGCGCTTCAGCGGTCGTTCCTCGCCGTTGAGAAAATTGGCGAGGGCAGATTTTCCGCTTCTGGCAGGGCCTGCGATCATGATGCGTTTTCTCTTCATGTTTTCGTCACAGCCACGGTGTCAAATCCGAGCAGCGACTGCAGCGTTTCCGTGACAGCTTCGAGGGCTGTCTGCACACTCTGCACATCGCCGCTGATGATGACCGAGCCTGTGAAACGATCGAGAAATCCGATCTCCACCTCCGCAGCTTTCGTCGCAATATCCGCAGCGATGATCGCGGTCTCGCACGGCGTCAGCGTCAAGATGCCGAGCGCGCCCTGCTCGTCGATGCCGAGACGCTCGTAGATATCTGCCATCGGCGAAGCGATCACGTGAGCGATGGTGACCTGTTTGCCAGGCACCGATTCCTGGATGATCCTTTCCATGGGTTTGTCGTTCATAGCCAGGCTCCTTTCTAGTGCCTGATCACCGTTACTGGGAAATCCGATCCGCTGATCCAACCTTCAATGCGATTCAGATCGTCATCAGAAAGGCTTGGATCGCCGTCGATGGCATAATCCATGCCGAGCTGCGTGTATTTATTGACGCCGAGCTTGTGATACGGCAGCAGATCGATTCCCTTGAAATTTTTCAGATCCTTATACGGCGTGAGAAAATCGATGACGGCGCGAATCTCCGGCTCGCTGTCGTTGATCCCTTTCAGGAGCGGCATTCGCACCTTCACATTGTGGCGGCGTTGGAGCAGCGTCTCGAGATTGTCGAGGATCATCTCGTTGCGCACGCCGGTGAGTTCTGCGTGGCGCTCCGGATCCATGTGCTTGATGTCGAAAAGAAAGAGATCAACGACTTCTGCAAATCTTAAGAGCACGTCCTTTTTCGCGTAGCCGCAGGTTTCAATGGCGGTGTGCAGGCCTTCGCGTTTGCACGCTTCCAGAAGATTGATCGCCGCTTCCGGCTGAGAGGTGACCTCGCCGCCGGAAAGCGTCACACCGCCGCCAGACTGCTCGTAGAACGCGCGGTCCTCTTCCAAATAAGCAAGAAGATCGCTCACCGGGACCTGTTCGCCGGCAACCTTCAGCGCCGACTGCATACAAGCGCGCACGCAACTGCCGCAGCCGACGCAGTCGATGGCACGGTTGATCAGATGCTCGCCGTTTGCTGTGATGCTGTGGATGTGCTGCGGGCAAACTGCCACACAAGCGCCACAGCTGACGCAGGCTGTCGGCTTGAGCATGATCTGAAACTTGCGTTCCAGCCCTTCGGGATTGGCGCACCATTTGCAACGCAGGGGACAGCCTTTGAAAAAGACCATGGACCGCACACCAGGACCATCATATAGATTGTATTTCTGTTTATTAAATATGAAGGCTTTGCGCCCAATGTTTTGGTTTTCCATTTTCTCTCTCCTGTCCCGCGAACGCCTTAGAGCTCTGTCAGAACGGTTCGGCTGATGATCTCATCCTGCACATCCTTGCAAAGCTCGGTGAAGAATGCGCTGTAGCCAGCGACGCGGACGACGAGGTCCTTGTAGCGGTCAGGGTGTTTCTGTGCGTCGAGCAGGGTTTTGTTGTCCATGTAGTTGAACTGCATTTCACCGTTGCCGAGGGCGCAGGCTGTGCGCAGCAGAGTGATGATGCCCTGTTCCCCTTCCGGCGTGTCAAGCAGACCAGCCATGAGCTTGAAATTGTGCACGAGACCGATGTTCATATTGTCGTTGCTCATTTTCGACACAGATTTGATGATGGCGGTTGGGCCCTTGAAATCTGCGCCCTGGGTTGGGCTGATGCCGTCGGACAGCGGCGTCCAGGCAGCACGGCCGCCAGCGGATGCGCCGGTCATCTGACCGAATGGCGTATTGTTGGAGATGGAGAGGGTGCCGTGGCTGAGCACGGAATACAGGGTTTTGTATTTTCTGTGCTCCATCTCGGTGAAATTGATGAGATCGGCAGCGATGTAGTCTGCATAGTCGTCGTCGTTGCCATATTTGGCGCGTTCAAGCAATCCTGACGGATCTGCTCGTAGCCCTGGAAGTCAGCGACGAGGGCGTCGTTGAGCTGGCGCAGCGTGTATTTCTTGTCGTCGAACACGAGCTTTTTGATCGCTGCCATCGCGTCGGCGTAGGTCGCCAGCCCGGACCAGACAACGCCAGGCCCGAAATTATACATGGCGCCGCCGGTAGAAACGTCGCGGCCGCTTTCCATGCAGCCTTCGTACATGATGCTCATGAGTGGTTTTGGCGCCAGCTCGCGGTGTACACGCTGGCTGATGACGGTGGCAACGGCTGTCCATTTGGTGATGTATTTGATCTGCTCCTTAACGGCAGCGTCGAATTGCTCGTAGGTTTTATACTGGTCGAGATCGCCGAGATCCGGTGTGACCTGCTTGCCATACCAGAGCGGCACGCCGTGGTTGAGCACAAGCTCGATGCAGATCGGCCATTGCGTGTAGGACGTCGACGTCCACTGATAGAGACGGCCGGATTTCTGCGGTTCGACACAGCCCATGAGGCAATAATCGCGCGCATCTTCGATGGACACGCCCTTGGCGAGCATCATCTTGATGTGGGTGTCGTCGAAATGGCAAGCTGGGAAGCCCATGCCACTGCGAATGACGTCGACGATTTTCTTCATATATTTCTGCGGCGATTTCTGGTGAATGCGGCAGGCCAGCGATGGCTGGTAGATCTTGACGTGGCGCACAGCGTCCATCAGCAGATAGGTCAGCTCGTTCGTCGCATCGCGGCCATCGCGGGTGACGCCGCCGACGCACATATTGACAAATGGCTGGTAGCCGGCGAAGAATTTCGATCCGCCTTCGCTGGTGATCCACATCATCTCGCTCATCTTGATGAGCATGCAGCCAGCGAGCTCAAACGCCTGGAAGTTGTTGAGCTTGCCAGTCTCGATGTCGTGCTTGTAGAACGGATACATGTACTGGTCGACGCGGCCGATGGACATGCCAGTCTGGTTTTCTTCGACTGGCAGCAGGCTTTCGACGGTCCACACAGCCTGGATGGCTTCCCAGAACGTTTCTGGTTTGTGCGCAGGCACGCGGGCGTTGACGCGGCTGATCTCGAGCAGCTCAGCCTTGCGCTTTGGATCGCTCTCCTTCGCAGCAAGCTCTGCGGCGTAATCAGAGAGACGCTTGGCGTAGATCATCACACCCTCGGTGGTGTCGATGACGGATTTATAGAAATAAATTTTCTCCAGATCGTCTGGATTTTCATAATCGAGCTGCGCCAGATGATCGCGCGCTTCCTGCTGAATATCGAGCATCCCTTTCTTCATCAGGATGACATCGTAGCCAGGATTGGAATCGCCGCCGCCGTTGATGGCGTGGTAAGAGCAGTCGGAAACCATCGATTCACCGGACAGCGCCCAGACGCCTGCTTCGCGGTACTGGGTCTCGCAGTATTCGTCGACGGATTTTCCTTCCCAGAATGGGAACAGCTCTTCGCGCATGATGCGCTTGTCTTCCTCGGAAATGTAGAACGGATCCTGTGGACGCTCGCCGATGGTGTCGATCTCGTCGACCATCCAGCGCCAGGCGATGTCCGGTGCAAAAGCACCGACGCGCGGACCACCGGTTGGGTTGCCGACGATGAGCTCGTTATCCTGGATGACGAGCGGCGCCGTTTCGCAGCAATAGCGGAAACATTTTGCGCGCAGCTCGATCTTTGGCAGACCAGGATTTTCCTTGGTGATCTTCGTGACTGCACGCGCACGATAGGTGGAGATGGCCGGCACCTGCTTGAGGAAGTTCTCTTTCAATTTAACAAGACGCTCCGTCGGCCCGAGCGGCACACCATCCTCGTCCACCTCGCTGGTGGCAGCGGCAATGGAAGAATAATATGGCAGCTTTTCGCCGTCGTCTGTGTCAGCAGTTACAGGCGCGCCGGCTGGCACCTGAGCAATATCGTCAGAAACAGAGGCGAAAACCTTCATTAAAGATGCGCGCTCTGCGTCGGACATATTTTTGGTCGCTTCCGCGATCTTTCCAGCAAATTCTTGAATATCCACGTTATACCCTCACTTTCTTATACACTGTTTATGATAGCGCGCCGTCTCAGCGACTGCGCTGTAAAGCTTGTTCCAACATGATCTGCAGCTGTTCGAGCTGCGCCTGGCTGAGCGCTGGCGGTTTGTCCTGCTTTTTCTCCACACAGGATGCTGCGCCGAAGCCCAAATCTTCCACGCGGCGCACGCCAACACCGACCTTGCGCACATAGACCAGATTCAGCGGCGAAACATTGTCCGTCGTGATGCCCTGGCCAATGGTTCCGCTGCCCAGCGTCATCGCCGGAAACAGATTCGTCGTCATGCCCATGCCGCCGTAAGCCGCTGGCGTGTTCACGAGAATGCGCGCCACTGGTTTTTTCAGGGCGAATTGCTCGATGACGTTTTCATCCCGGGAATGGATGACCAGCGTGTGTCCCTTGCGCTCAGTCAGGAGCAGCTCAATACATTTTTCGCAAGCGCCCAGCCAGTCGTCTTCTACATAATAGCTGAGCACCGGGCAGAGCTTTTCCTTCGAATAAGGATTGGTCATTGCGACGCTCTTCTGCTGCGCGATCAGCACCTTCGTATCCAGCGGCACATCGATTTTTGCCCAACGCGCCAGCTCCAGCGCCGTCTTGCCGATCGGTTCCGGATTGGCGCTGCCATCTTTGAAGAAAAAAATCTCGCCCAGGCGCTGTGCTTCTTCGTCGCTCATAAAATACGCGCCATGCCGCGCGAACAGCGCGCGCACCTGCGCCTCCACTGGCGCATCGACAACAACCTGCTGCTCAGCAGCGCTGGCGACGCCATTGTCGAAGGTCTTGCTCGCGATGATGTCGCAAACAGCCTGCTCCAGATCAGCCGTTTTTTCGATGAACGCCGGACCGCCGCCGATGCCGCCGACGATCACTGGCTTTCCGGAGCGCTGCGCTTCGTCGACCATCCCTGGCACGCCTGTGATCATCACGAGCGCCGTCGCTGGATGGTTCATAAGCTCGCGCGTGCCGGCTTTCGTCACCGTGTGCAGATAGGCGAGCGCGCCCTCTGGCAGACCAGCCGATGCTGCAGCCTGGATGAGGATGTCGAGCACGCGGGCGCTCGTCCGCTCCGCGCGCGGATGCGGCGAAAACAGGATGGCGTTGCCACTCTTGATCGCGATCAGCGCATTGTAGATCGTCGTCGACACCGGGCTCGTCGCCGGTGTCAGACTCACGAGCACCCCCAGCGGCACGCCGATGTCGTAAAGCTTGCGCTCCTCGTCGCGGTGGGTGATGCCGACGCATTTCATACTGGCCAGCTGCCGCGGCAGCGTCTCTGTGACAAAACGATTTTTCACCAGCTTATCCTGCCAGTTGCCATAGTCTGTTTCATCTGCGCTCAAGAGCGCCAGCTCTTTCACATGGGGGCGAACAGCATCTGCCAGCTGCGCCACAATGGCGTCGAGTCGGCTTTGCGAAAACGCCGCCATCTGCGCCTGCGCATCGCGCGCGTTTTCCGCAAGGATGCGCGCCTCCTGCACAGAGAGCAGATCATTGTCCATAATCTCAAATCTCATGCTCTCACCTCTTTCCTGTTGCCATCCGCGTGTTTAGCGTTTTTATTCCGCTGCTGCAGGTAGCAATTTTTCCAACGAATACTGGGATGTGATCTTTTTGATCCCAGGATGCGGACGCGCGATGACCACCGAGCTGTAAACTTCCTTGCCCATTTCGGCGACAGCTTTCACACCGGCAGCAACTGCCGTCTTGCAGGCGCCGACATCGCCCTCGACGATCGCCGAGATATAACCGGACGCCGTGTTCTCGAATCCCACCAGCTCCACATCCGCAGCCTTGCACATGGCGTCTGCTGCGTGGATGCAGTAAACGATGCCGAAGGTTTCGAGCAAACCGAGCGCCTGCGATGTGAATGCTTCCTCGCTCTCGCTGCATTGCGCGTCGACGTCGTAGATCGACACCACATCGCCGATCGGACGGATCGGGCGCGGGATCGTATCGTGGGCCGTCACCTTGCCGATCTTCTCGGCTGCTTCGACGCCAGCCTTGACCGACGATTTCACCGCTGCCACGTCGCCCTTGACGAACATCGTCACCAGCGTGGAGCCGACGTTTTCGTAACTGATGAGCTCCACTTCTGCTGCTTTGAGCATCTTATCGCAGGCTTCGATCGCAGGGACCATGCCCACCGTTTCGAGCATGCCCAAAGCCTGCTCCGCGTAATATCTTGCCACTGTTCATTCTCCTTCCCGGGATACACTTTCCTACCTAAGATTGTAGGCGTTGACCTTAGAGGAATGTCAAACCCTTCAGCGAAAAAATATGACCGGCTTATCCGTCTTTCATCGCACAGTTTTCGCAGCGGATCCTTCCCTTTTTTCATAAAATCCATCGCCTCCCACCGCCTCGTCCGAAAATTTTGCGAATCATTTCACTAGAATGAAAAGAAGGACTTTCGCGCACAAAAAAAGAACATTCCCCACGAGGGGAATGTTCCAAAACCATCAGCGTCCGTTCCAGGTATTGTCCGGCAGGATCGCTGTCCAATCTTCGATTTTGTTCTTGCCGATCGTCAGCCAACGGTATTCGTGGCCGTTCGTCGCTTCCTGCATATCTGCGTAGTACCAGCCATCGGCAGGATTGTCCGGCCAGACGCGCATTTCGCCAGTCGGCAGCAGATGCTTCGCATCCGGACGGCGATCCAGCGTGCGATTGACGACGGCGCAGGATTCTGCGCGCGTGATCGTCGCATTCGGACGCACAGTACCGTCCGGATATCCGCCGAGCAAGCCGCGATCAGCTGCTGCCGCGACAACATCCGCAAACCACTCGTCGCCGGTGATATCTGCGAAAAGCCCTTCCTTGTACGTCACGCCGCGCTCTGCAAAGAATCGCGTAGCGATCGCCGCAAATTTCTGCACGGGTGATCGGTGCATTTGGACGGAAGCTGCCATCTTCGTAGCCAGCGATCACTCCCATCTGCGCCAGCGACGAAACAGTGACGTTGAACCAGTCGCCGCTCGCCACATCGCTGAAATCGTTGACATCGCTCGTCACGCGATCGCGCACATCTTCCTTGAGCAGGCGATAGAAGATCGTCGCCACTTCTGCGCGCGTGATGCCCGCTTCCGGACGCACCGGCCACAGATCGACGTCATCGGTAGCCAGGCCCGTGCGATGATCGACCGGATAACCGACCACATAGGAAAAATGATCTTCCGTGTTCAGATCGTGCGGTTTTCCGTCATCCCTCGGATCCACCGGTGGTGGCGTCGGCCTTTTTCTGCCAGGTAGCTGTGAGCGTGACATCATGCCCCGGCATGGTGAAGGTTGTCGTGCTGTGCGCTTCGTCCGCGAGCGTCAGCTCCGGATCGTCGCTTTGCCAGCCGGTAAATCTATAGCCCGGACGCTGGCCTGCGTCGATCGTCACAACGGTTCCTTCTGCATAAGAACCGGCGCCCGTCACGTCGGCGTAGCTGTCGTTGACTGCGACGGCGTATTCAGACGGCTGCACCTTTTCCATTTGCGCGATGTAGGTCACATTGTTGTTGATCGTTTCTGCGAGAAGATTTGCGTCCGTCAGCGCCGTGCCGTCGCCGTCCTTGCGCAGCCACTGACCAGTAAAGCGCCAGCCTTCTTCTGCGGAGATCTGCGGCGCAGATTGGTTCAGCGTTTCACCCAGCTGCATTCCAGCCGGAACCGCGATCATCTCAGGCGCGACTGTGCCATGCCCATCAGCGACGGCGAAATTGACAAAGTATTGTCCCTGGTCAGGAATGCCATCGCCATTTTTGTCGTAGGCCCAGACAGCGTACACATCCGTCGCTGCCCCGGCGCTGATCGTCGCATTGGCAGCGAGCGCTGGCAGCTGTTCGTTCTGCGCATAGATCTTGTCAGCCGCAGCGGGATCGCTCGTCCATCCAACCATCACAACAGCGCTTCCATCCTGATTGTCATGCGTTGGCCAGCCCGCCGCGCCATTCGGCACGCGCCCCTGACCATCCTTTGTCCAGAGCGGATAGCTGCCTGGCGCCAGGCCAGTCACCGAAGCCTCGTGCGTCTGATCGCTGAACACGCCGCTGCCTGCATGATAGACCAGCGAACCGCGGCCGTTGGCGTCGTAGTAATAATGGTTCAGATGGTGCTCCCCTTCGCTGACCGGCACACTGTCGCCAGCCACCACAGGATTGCCGTCGTGGGTGCTGTTTTCGTAGGTGAACTGGCTGCCGTTCTTTTCTTTCACAGCGTTTTCTTCCGGCAGCGCCAAAAGCTGCATCTTGCCATCGTAAGCGATCGCATAATCAATCACCGGCTCTCCTTCCGGATCGCCGTTCAGATAATCCGTCGTGATCAGCTTGTTGACTTTGACCTCGTCCTGCGGCAGCGGGAAGAGCAGATTGTGCGGATCGCCGCCGGCGCCGTCCACAAGATAGTTCACCTTCGCGTCGCCATTCAGCGGCAGCGCACCACCATTTTCATGTAATGTTTTCAGCTGATCGTCCTTCAGCTTCACAGAATATTTGATCGTCACCGTCTGCCCCGGCTCGATCTCCTGACCAGGCTCCGGCGTCCAGGACACATACTCATCCTTCAGCACCGCTGGTGGATACGTTTCTCCATTTGCGCCAGACACTTCCACCGTAGGCTGACCCGTGCATGTCACCCATTCGCTCATCGGATCGGTGATCAGCGCACGAATCTTGATCGAAATGTCCTCGAAATTTTTCTTCAAGCCTGCGTAATCGTCTGAGGTGTAAACATTTTCAGCGCCAAGCAGATAGCGCAGATCTGCATCGCCTTTTGCTTTGTTGTCGAAGGAAACACCATAAAGCTCCGCCTTGTCCTTGATATATGCTATATTTTCTCGCATAGTCACAATCTCACTGTTATTTGACCGTACGTCCGTTAGATTTACTCCATCAGTTAAAAAAATTACTTCCGGTCGTCCCCCGGCAGGCAATTTTTCCAACAACGTTCGGATCTCTGCAAAAGCAAATTGCATATATGTATCTTCATTCGGCATGGGAATTGCATTAATGTCCGCTTTGATTTTTTCTAATTCATCCGGCGTCCCCAGATTATAAAATTCACCATTGTTCAAACGCTTCACATTATTCTTATCCCCAAATGTCATAACAGTAACACGTGCATTAAGATTATCGAGCGTCTCAATCAGCCCGTCCTGCTCTATCAATACGTTCTTTAAGATTTCCCACCTGGTTTTTCCATTAATTTTATTATCTCTCATCGATGCTGAATGATCCAGCACCAAGATCACTTCCGACGGCACCGGCTTCACAGCGTGGTCCTTCGGCGTCACTGTGAGTGTCACGTCCCAAGTATCCTCACCAGTGCGCACAGCGGTTTTGCTCAGCGTCATATTTTCGTCTGCCGTATCCGCCGGCGTCAGCGTTGCGGACGCTGTATTTTCACCCGCATCCGCTTCGCCTGCGTACAGCGCATGCGGAAACAGGCCGACGATCATAACGACGGCCAAAACGAGCGCAAGGCTCTTCTTCAAAATGATATTCATTTGTCCCCTCCTAAATTCCTTTCCTTAGAATACTTCACAACCAGCCGCAGCCTCCCGCGTCCGGGAGCGCTGCAGCGTTTTCACTGACAATTTCCAGAAATCCCTCCTCTCCAAAGTCACCAGATATTACCTGCATCTTACCATAGTTCAGCACGCTTCTCAAGAATTCTCTACAATTTTTATAGGATTTCGCAACAAAAAATGACACCGCTCGTCATTGAACGGTGTCCACAATGCAAATTCTCTTCATTTCTTATCAATATCAATGAGGATCTCCATGACAAAATCCTCGCTGCGTTTGGTGGTCCAGTAGTCGGTGACGTAGCGCTCGATGGCGCCTTCTCCGGGACGGTAGCCATGCGCGTCGGCCCATTCGGCGATGCGCTGATAGGTGTCGCCGATGCTCTCGTGGGGACCGATGTGATACGCGGCGAGCATCATCTTGCCACCAAAGGTGCGCGTTTTGCTCTCGTCGATGGGACCGATGCCTTTTTGAAAGATCACGGCTTTTGTCGGCTTGCCGGCAAGCTTTTCGCGGAAATGCGGGAAATAGAGATGCACTGCGCCGGTGATCTCGTGGCCGAGGGTTTCGAGATAATTGGTCCAGTCGATGTTGATGATGGCGTCCATATAATTGTCGCTGAAATCCTGGCTCCGATAGCAGGCGGTGATCGACTCGATGTATTTCACCGAAACCTCGGTGACATGATTTTCAAGCACGCCTTCTGCTTCGCGAATGAGATTGTACCAATCGTTCACGGAGGTGTAGGCGATGTTGATCTCCTCGCGCATGCGGCGCAGCTCGTCGATTTTGTCGCGCAATTTTTCGCGTGAAAGTCAAAGCGGTTGCTCTCCATGAGGATCTTCATCTCTTCGAGCTTGAAGCCCATCTGCTTGTAATATTTGATGACGGGCACGAAGAGCAGTGTTTCGCGGCTGTAGTAACGATAGTTGTTCTCACTGGAAATATAGTCTGGCGCGATGAGGCCGATCTTGTCATAGAAGCGCAGCGCTTTTTTGGAAACGTTGCAGATTTTTGAGACTTCCCCTATAGAGTAAAGTTTGTCCTCGGCGTCGCTGTCCAGGATCTGTTCCAGGGTGGCGCCGGTGGTATCTCTGCTCATGAGCGTGCTCCTTTCTGTCGGGCTTCGGCAGCTTCCAGCGAATCGTAGCCGTAAAGCTGCACCATCACGCGATGCACGTTGATGGAGATATTTTCCTCAGGATGCATGCGCAGCCAGGCGTCGTAGCGCTCAAGCGTGCGCTCAGAATAGGTTTTCAGCTCGCCCAACGCGTAAACATGAACAGACACATCGTCGGCCTGTGCGCCTTCGGTAGGACGCCCCTGTGCATGCAGCGCCGGATAGCGCGTGGCGAACTGCTGCTCATCGCGGATCAGGCGATTGGCGATGCGCGCGCAAAGCTCCTGCTTGTACGTCGACACTGCTGGCAGATGGTCGCGCAGCGTGCGATCGAAGGTGGTTGGATCGGTATATTCCATCATGTAGGCATATTTTTCGGCGAGCAGATTGCGCCCCTCACGCGCTGCCACTGCGAGATCGTCGCGATAGCTTTCCAGAACATCCTGCGGCAGCGGCGCAAACTGGCTGTAGCGCATGATCGCAAAAGTGCGCGCGTCATTCTGACAGGCAGCGCGCCCGCCTTCGTTCTGCACCTTATCGAACATCTGCCACTCGGCTTCGATAATCGCCGCGATCAGCGGATCTTTTTCTGTTCCGGTCAATGGCTCCGTTTCTCTCATTTCCTACCTCCCGGCCGTTGCATCGGCCAAAATATGCAGCGCACGCAGGCGCGAATCTGTAATGCTGCGCATGAGCTCCTCGGCCTGCACCTGCAAGAACGGTTCGCTCACACGCGTGAAGCCTTTGCGGTTGAGTGCGCGCACAATGTCGACACAGATCTGCTCGATGAGCCCTTCCTTCTCGCTGGCGTTTTCTGGCGTATCGGCGAGCAGCGTGAGCGTTTTCAGCTTGTCCACCGTTTCCCGCAACAGGCGATGGTGTTCGGTGCCGCGGAAGATCCATTTATAAAACGGCGCATAGTGCTCGTTGAGCAGATAGATCACAGCCAGGGCATTGCGCACAAAGATCCCACAGGCGAGATAGGCCGCGTGCTGATCGCCGCGACGCATCGAGCGGCCATAATTGTACTGACCCGCCTGCGCCATATTGGCGCAGCGCGCTGCCAGCTTTTTCTTGACAACGTCCTGCGGATAGAATGCCAGCAGCGCATTGCGCCACTCGCTGAAAATCCCCGGCGCATCCCAGAAAATCTGACCGTTTGTACAGATCGCGAGAAATTCCTCAGGAATGCGGAACCATTCCATATTGTCCCGCGGCGGATGATCGATGCCAGTGAACCGCTGGTAAAATTGCTCGATCGACCAGACGCCGACGCGCTTTCCAGCCTGCGCCGTTTCCAGCCGCCGATAGCCGAGATATTCCTGCGGCAGCGCGGCGTAGGCACGCTCAAGCTCCGCACCGATCTCTGCATACACCGTCTGCGGCAGCCAGATGAAAAATCCCGGACCAAAATCGTGATCCTGCGAAAACGCATCGTCGTAGCCAAAACATTCTGAGCCCTCGCCGACAAGCCCGACAGCCATGCTGCTCTTGTAGGCAGCAAACTGCCGCTCGATCATCGGCGCGCCATATGCGTCAAAATACGCACGTGCAAGTGCAAGTCCCTGCATGTCGTCCCTCCCGTTATGTTCAACCGATGTAGCGTTTGATGGTCGCGCGACTCTCTGGCGTTGTCGCATGAAAAAACGCGCAGCGCGCCCTCTTCGTCGAGATCGTAGCCGACTTCTTCAAGCAACGCATTTTTCTCAGCAGTCATCAGCGCTTCAATGACCTCCGGTTTGCGCAGCGCTTTGAAATGCCCGTACTCTGGCGCAAGCGCTGCGATGACATCGTCGGCACAGGCGCGCTCGACTGTGGTAAAATATTTAAGGATGGCATAGTTGAGTGGCAGCATGCGGCTCATCTCCTTTTCTTCTTGAGATAATCGAGCGGATTGACAGCGATGATAAATATGCCCACGATCATGACGACCGCCGCCGCCCAGCCGATCGGCGCAATATTCCAGCCCGGCTCACCGCAGATCACGCCGAGCACGAGCCAACAGAAAAACGGTCCCCAGAACGAGAACGCGCCGTTGCATGCCATACCCAGCGCAGCGCCGCACATACTGTTGCCCTTGTACCAGAGGCTGTACGCGTAGACTGCAAAAAATCCGCTGATGACAAAGAAAATGATCGAGCGCCCATCGCTCACAGCCTGACCGACCAGCTGCCAGGCATAGCCCGCGTGTTCGCCGCCAACCAGGCTCATCAGCGGCAGCAGGATAATGAGATTGGAAAGACCAGACGTGCATTGACGGATCGTGATACCGATCTGATAATCAATCATCGACGTGCCATAACCGGCAATACAACCTTCCAATCCCCAGCCCAGTGCTGCGCCAAAAGCAAGGATAAGCCCAAGCGCCATCCCTGGCGACGCATCGCCGCCGAGACTCGTGCTGGCGATCATGAAGCTCGCCAAAAAGCAAATGCCAATACCAAGCAACATGCGCGGCGTCAGCGGCTGCTTAAAAAGCACACGCGCAAGGATCGCGCCAATCGCCGGACACAGCGCCGAGATTGGTACAGCAAGCGAGCCTGCCTGCTGCAGCCCGATGACGTAGCAGGTGCTAGCGATCGGACCGCCAACAAGGGCCGCACAGATCATAACGATGCCAGGTTTTGTCCTGAGCGTGCGGAAAAAATCTCCCAGCTTTCCTTTCATTGCAGCGATGATGAGACACCAAATGGCGCTGCACGTGTCATTAAGCGCGCTGCCCATCGCACTCAGAATATACGTGACGACAAAAAGCGAGAGCACCGTCTCCGCGCTCATCCACGGAATCCAGACACCACGCGCCATGCCCAACGTCATAAACGCAGTGTATAGCCCGTAGCAAATACCAGACAAAATAGCGACAGTCAGCCCTTTTTTAAAAAAACGGTTGTCCAGCTGCGCTTTCAACTGCGCAGCCCGACGATGAGAGTCTGTGGTTGTGCTCATTGGCGATCCAACCCCTTTCCAATTTCTTTATGAAAAGCGCCGCACATCTGCGAGCAGCTCTCGTGATACTGAAAACGCGCAGAAACGTTGCGAAATGCGCGCTGTTTTCAGCCTCCCACTCCACAGATGTACTTACCTGAACCAAATAATAGCCAATGACCTTAGAGGAATGTCAACGCGATTCTCGGAAAAGACTGACTTTTCCAACTTTCCCTTGTCGCTTTGCTAAATGCATCATAAAATTTTCATACGCATAATAATTTTCGATCTTTCCCAGCAGCGACCATCGTTTATCACTGAGATTATTTCATATTATAACTTTCATCTTTTTCTGGCGCTCCGCCAAACCTTCCCCTATGCAGGAATGTTTGGCGCAGTCATTCTTTATTTCAATGAGCGCCACCTATAATAAGAAGAGAGCAGACCGACAACCGCCGGCCTGCTCTTCGTCTACAGAGTGTGGAATTAAAGTTCTTCGCTGAAGATCTGGTAAACAGGCGCCCCTTCGCACTGAGCTGGGAAGCGAGTCCCGAGCAGCGCTGCGATGGTTGGGGTAACATCAACCTGACGGATCGTACGTGGGGTGGTGAACCCTTCCTTCAGACCAGGACCTGCACCGATGAACAGTGGGGATACGGAGGTGTTGAAATACCCTTCGGAGGTGGAGAGGCTGTCGCCGTGCAGACGGTTGAAGCCTTCTTCGATGGAGAAGAAGATATCGCCGCATTCTGGGCCATTGACACCGATCAGCACGCCGTCCTTATTGCGCAGGCAGATGCCGATGACGCGGCGGCCAGTTGCTGGATCGCGATAGTTGTAGAGATCGTTGATGATCTGTTCTTCCAATGCGTATTTATCTGCTGGATCCACGATGCCGTATTTGTCGCGGCCCTTGAGGTTGATGTAGATGTAGTTGGAACGAATCTGTACGGCGCGGGTCTTTTCCCAGTCAACTTCTGTGGTGTTGTTGCCGTTTTCGTCCTTCTTCATGACGGTGTAGCCGAGCTGTTCCATGACAGGAACGTTGAGGCCGCCGTATTCACCGATCAGCGGTGGAACGTTTTCGCCAACGATGAGACCGTGGTCGGAAACGATGAGAATGGTCCAGTCTTCGTCGAGATAGTGCAGGAATTTGCCGAGATAGTCATCGGTCTGACGATACATATCGACGATCAGTTCCTGATATTCTTTTTCGTCGGTGTGTGCCCATGGTTCCAGCGTGTGGCCGAGGTGCCAGATCTGGTGACCAGCGCAGTCAACGTTGTGCAGATGGCTGAAGATCACATCGTAGCCAGCGTTGTCGGCGAGATAGTTCAGGCAGTCTGCCTGCCAGTCGCAGTAGAGATCCCAGGATGGAATGAAGACGTCGCGAACGAGGTCTGCTTCTTCACCGCCGATGAGGGATACTGGAGGAACCGGACCAACATTTTTGACGATGTCCTGATAGAGTTCCTTGGTGTGCCAGAGCATGTCGTTGGTGGTATCCAATGCATTGGAGATCCACATGCGGAGCATGGAGCCGTCGCCGTTGAGCTCGAGGATCTTGTAGAGGCGGTTTGCTGGCTTGGTTTCTTCTTTCTTGGTAACGTCGTCGATGGCGCTGACGATGGTGCCGTCGCCAGGAACAACCACGATTGGTTCAGCAGCGCGTTTGTTCTTGTAGATGGCAACGGTGTCATATTCACCGGCAGCATTCTTCAACAGCAGCGCTGGACGACGGGTGAAGCCGCTGGAGGTCAGGATGGTGAATTCGAGCGCGCCTTCTGGAACGTCGATGCCCCAGCCTTCTGCTGGCTTCAGCGGGGAGTTGACAATATCGTACGCAACCTTGGCGCCGATCATCATTTCGGTGTCTTCGAGGCTCATCACAGGGGTGCGGATCTCGCCGCCCTTGCGCGCTTCGTCGCCCCACCAGAGTTCCATCATTTCGTCGTCGTTGTCGCCAACAACCATGTCGTCGATGTCGGTCATGATGCAGCCAACGCCGGCTGGTTTTTCAACGCGTGGTGCGTACTGAACTTCTTCGATCGATGGGGTAGCAACGATGATCTTTTCCCAGTCGAGCTGAGCAACGCCCATGTTTACAGAACCTGGCTGGGTCCCATCGACAACAGAGAGAAGTTCGCTGTCGGTGCTTGGTGGCCAGGAAGAACCAGGCCAGTGCCATACGAGGGTCTTCATGCCAGCTTCGGTGGTAACGTTCCACATCTGTTCTGCTTCGCAGTTGCGGCTGTCCATGTTGTAAACGACTGCATCGAGGCTTTCTGGGCTCTGGCGCCAGTAGCAGGTGATGCCGTGGGTGCCAGGATAAGCCCCGGTAGCCAGCGTGGTCCAGCATGGAGGGGTGATGGTTGGGATAGCACCGAGCAGGTGCAGGTCTTCACGGCAGGAGCCGCGATCGACGAATTTCTTGACGTTAGGCATTTTGCCTTCGTCCATGAGATGTTTGGTGATGCGGGCGTCCATCCCGTCAACACCGAGGACCATGATTTTCTTGGTCATAGCTTGTCTAGCCATTTGAAAATTCCTCCTTCAAATTGATTGGCTAAAATGACGACTACATTTATAAAATGGAAAGGATTTTTCTGGATCTGTTTTCAGGTAGAAGGTAGGAGGTAGCCACTACGCGGACAGACGCGCTGACGCTTGTCAGCAGATAGGAGCTTTTAGATATTGCTCGGCAACGATTTTTGATAAATGCGAAGTGTTCGCTGACGATCATCGATCGCTGCGCTTTTTTCGATGTAAACCTCCTACCTGCCAGCGAGTTTAACGAGCTGGCCCCCGAAGGGGCTACTTTCTCCCTCCTACCTACTGATTAGAGTACGCCGACGAAATGCCACCACGGGATCATGACGACTGCGAGCACGACCGTCGCAGCGACCATCTTGAAACCGAGGATCTTCATAAAGTCGGTGAGCTTGATCAGCCCGAAGCCATAGAAGATCATGTAGGTGAGGTATTCGTAAGGCAGGAGCACCTGGTCGCAGCCCATGAAGAGGCTGTACATGGCGCCCACAGGATTGAGACCAAGACCGGCAGCGATCTGCGCGATCGGTTCGGAGAATCTATGTTCCCCATACCCGCCACCCAGTTCACCACATTAGTGGCCAGTTCCGTGAGGTCTGTTATGACTGGGGCGAGAGCCGTACCCCAGCTCGGCCGTGGCAG
>ENA-OQCL01000317-OQCL01000317.1-human-gut-metagenome-genome-assembly--contig:-NODE-317-length-24859-cov-4.759381_pt1 | contig 24859 bp, 29 predicted proteins | sample MGYA00242502_ERZ504586 | MGnify/ENA primary metagenome ERZ504586 (study PRJEB26092, sample SAMD00036316) | human gut metagenome | host: Homo sapiens | study: EMG produced TPA metagenomics assembly of... | reverse complement strand
AAAAAGAGCGGCGGCAGCTTCCAGATAAACATGCACACCATCTCTACCTCGGGCGACAACTACAAGCTGCTCGGGATGCTCATGTCAGGCGCGCTGAACATAGTCGTCAGCTCCGCGATAGCGCTCTGTCCCTACACCGACAACAAGGTGTTCACGCTGCATCTTCCGTTTCTCTTCGACTCCGCGGAGGAGGCGGACTATCTCGCGCGCGAGGTGATACTTCCCGAGCTGCGCGACGGCCTCGACGAGGCGGGCATAATCTGTCCGAGCCTCTGGTCGCTCGGCTGGCGCTACATCACGTCGAGCGGCTCGCCTATACGCACGCCCGAGGACCTGCGCGGGCGGCGCATCCGCATACTCGCCTCGCCGTCCATAAGAAACTGCTTCGCGCGCCTCGGCGCGGTCCCGATACAGATTTACTACAACAACATAAAGGACGCGCTCGCATCCAAAAAATGATAGACAGCCAGGGAAAATCCCTACAAGAACATACTCGACATGGAATTCTACAAATATCAGGAATTCGTCATGGAGCTGCGCATGTGGTACAGCATGGAGGCGCTCTGCTTCTCGCAGCGGTCGTGGCTTGAGCTCGACGCCGAGAAGCAGAAGATGCTGCGCGAGGCGGTCGGCGAGAGCGGCGCGTGGGTGCTCCGGCGACAGGCCGAAAGCAACCTCGCGGCGAAGAACGAACTGCTGCGCCTAGGCATGAAGGCCGTCGTCCCCACGGCGGAGGAGGAGGCCATGTGGCGCGCCACAGTCCGGCCGCTCTACGAGACGGAGCCGAGGCGCGACTTCCTGACGCGCATCATGAAAGCGAAGAGAAGCTATGCCGCGGGCGGACGCTGAACGGCTTTTCCGCATGGCCTGCGCCGCCTTCCCGCGCGGCGACGTCGTGCTGACGGAGGGCGGCGTCGAGACGGCGAAGGCCGAGAAGCTAAGCTGCGCGCGCCCGCCGCTTTCCGCCGGGGCGCGCAAGGAGGCCGCCGTCTTCTCCGACGGAGGGAAGCTCTTCTACCGTGTGCAGCTTCCTCTGCCGCCGTCGCACCTGCTCGCGCTCTACCTGCGCGCCGAAGATTATTCGAGCGCCGCGCAGCCGATGCTGATGCTCGACTCGCTCGCGCAGGCCGCTGCGCGCGGCGCGGAGGGCGAAGGCGCGGAGCGCGCGCCGCGCGGAGAGAGCCAGCTTCTGAACAATCTGCTCTACACCGACACGCAGGAGATGAAGGTCTACACCTTCCTGCTCGCCGAAGAGCAGGGGAAAAGCCTCGAGATACCGCGCGCGGTGTGCGTCGTCGCCGGAGCTCCCGCGAAGCTCGGAGAAGCGGCGCTCGCGGCCTCACGCTTCCGCGGCGCGGGCGAGCAGGACATCTGTGGCGTGACAAGCGAGGGCGGCTCGTTATATGCCGCTGCCTTGAAGATGACGGGCGCTCGGTCAAGAGCCAGCTCGACGGCTACCTTCGCGCGCTCGCCGAAAGGATAGAGTCTCGCTGCGGCTTCAAACCTACCGTCGCGGCGGGCACATACGCGAGACAGCCGGAAGAGTACCGCCTGAGTCTTGAGGCTGCGCTAATAGCCTGCGAATGGGCCGGTGCATGCGGAAGGACGGGCGGCGTGATTATGCATCCGAATATATTCTCGAATACACCTTCCAGAAGACGGAGCCGGCGCGCCTGCGCCACTTCCTCGCGCCCTACGCCGAGAAACTGCGCGCGGAGCCTGAGCTCGCCGTGACCGCAGAGGCGCTCATCGCGAACGACATGAACGTGATCCTGACGGCGGAGAAGATGTATGTGCACAGAAAACACAGTCACGCTTCGCGCGGCGCGCCTTCGCGAACTTCTTGGAATTGACCCGCTGCACAAAGACGCGGATAAATTCCTTCTGATGCTCGTCTGTGCCTATATTAAGCGATATTGCTGATTTCTGCGCACGCATTTCTCTATCATACGAGCAGCGTGAGAGAAATGTGCTCCGTGCACATTTATCGCCTTTTTGTAGAAAACGGCAATATGGAAAATTTTCACATGTCTATAGAATATATAGCGTGAGATAAAAATAGGAGCGACGGTGGAAACGCCGGTAAAAAGGCAAAAATCAGGACGGCCGGGCGTACGACGGGCGGACTGATGGTTTATGGGCTTTCGCCCGAAATAAAAATAACGAAGGGACGTAGTAATTATGAAAAGGTTTGTCATCTCCGCAGTAATGGCCCTCATGATGGCCTCCGCGGCTTTCGCGGGACAGGCCGAGGCCGCGACGACTCTGAGACTCGGACACGTCGTCGCCGACAACAGCAGCCTTGACAAGGGGCTCGACTATTTCGCGAAGCTCGTTTCCGATAAGTCCGGCGGCGAGCTCAAAATCCAGGTGTTCCCGAACTCCTCGCTCGGCGACAACACCGCTATGATGGAGCAGCTCCAGTTCGGCTCGCTCGACATGATGGCCCCGTCGGTCGCCGCGCTCTCCGGCTTCACTCCGAGCACCGCGATCTTCGACCTGCCCTACCTCTTCAAGAACGAGGCCGCTGCTGAAGAAGTCCTCGACGGTCCTCTCGGCGACAACGTAGGCAAGGCGCTCGAACCGCAGGGCTTCTACCTCCTCGGCTGGATGACGCAGAGCTGGCGCCACCTCACCTGCAACAAAGAAGTAACGAAGCCCGCCGACGTAGCCGGCATCAAGATCCGCACGATGGACAGCAAATATCACATGGCTCACTTCAACACGCTCGGCGCTTCCGCGATACCGATGGCCATGTCCGAGCTCTACACCGCGCTTCAGCAGGGAACAATCGACGCGCAGGAGAACCCCTACACGAACATAGTCAACTCGCGCTTCTATGAAGTACAGAAGTACGTTGTCGAGACGGGCCATATCTATGACGCCTGCCCGCTCATCATCTCCACAATCACCTGGAAGAGACTCGACGATAACCAGAAGAAGATAATCAAAGAAGCCGCCGTCGAAGCGGTCAAGTGGGAGCGCGCCGAAGTCCGCAAGGACGACGATATCTTCCGCGAGCAGGTCAAGAAGAGCGGCACGACCGTCATCCAGCTCACGCCCGAGCAGCGCGCCGAGTTCCGTAAGGCCGCGCAGCCCGTCTACGACGAATTCGTGAAGGAGCAGGGACAGGCCGGAGCCGACGCAGTGAAGTCCGTCGAGGCCGTCAACGCCAAACACTAATCATTCACGCTGCGAACGATAAAACCCGAATAGGTTTTTGAAGCCGCGGGGAGAGTATGGCTTCCCATGCTCTCCCCTTTTGTTTCCCGAAAAAAGGAGAGCCTCATGTTAATAGACAAAAAAGCTCCGTGGTACGACAAGATAGAGATCGCGATGATAATCGTCATCTTCAGCATACTCACGGTGATTCTTTTCGTAAACGTCGTCACGCGCTTCTGCTTCCACTACACGGCGACGTGGTCGGAGCAGGCCGCGCGTTACCTCTTCGTCTGGATGACCTTCGCCGGCGTCAGCCTCGCGGGCAAGACGAGCTCGCACCTCCAGGTGACGGTCGCGAACATGGTCTTCGGCGAGGAGCGCGCGAAGACGGTATTCCTCATCGGCGATATAATAGTCGTCCTTTTCGGATGCCTGCTTACCTATAAGATTTTCGGCGTTATGATGCGCGTCATGTCCACAGGACAGGTATTCCCTGCTATGACGTGGCTGCCTTCCTGGACTCTCTATCTTTCCGGCGTGCTCGGCATGGCCGGCTTCACGCTCAGGGTCATCCAGCGCCGCTGCAGAACCGCAGCCGCGGCTAAGCACAAGGAGGCTTAACTGATATGATAGCTTTACTTATCGGCACCCTTCTGGTGCTTCTCTTCCTCACCGTTCCTATCTTCGCGGGGCTCGCCATATCGACGCTCGCCGTCTTCATGGCATACTTCCCCGGACAGATGATGGACATGATGCTCGCGCAGTCGATGGTCAAGAGCTGCGACTCCTTCGCGCTGATGGCGATACCGTTCTTCATGCTCGTCGGCACGCTGATGTCGACCTCGGGGCTCGCGCAGAAGCTCGTCAAGGTTGCGGAATCTGTGACGGGCGACTCTGCCGGCGGCCTCGGCACCTCGGCTATGATAGCGAGCATGCTCTTCGCGGCCATCTCGGGCTCGGGCCCGGCGACAGCGGCGGCCATCGGCGGCATAATGATCCCCGCGATGATGAAGCAGGGCTACGGCGCGGAGTACTCGGCGACGCTGCTCGCCTCCGGCTCGACGATAGGGCCGGTCATCCCGCCAAGCATTCCTATGATAATGTTCGCCGTCACGATAGGCTGCTCGACGACGACGCTCTTCATGGGCGGCGTCATCCCCGGAATAATGATGGGCCTCGGCCTCATCATCTACAACAAAATTTACTCGAAGAAGCATAACTACCGCGGCAAGCCGTCGTCCGGCGGCACGATGAAGGCCGTCCGCGAAGGCCTCGGCGCTCTGCTCATGCCCGTCATCGTCCTCGGCGGCATCTACACGGGCATCTTCACGCCGACGGAGTCCGCGGTCGTCGGAGTCGTCTACTCGCTCGCGGTCAGCACCTTCATATACAAGACGCTGACCTGGGACGGCCTCAAAGAGGCTTTCGTCGACGCGGCGATAACCTCCGCGACGATAATGATCCTCTTCGGCGGCGCGAACACCTTCGGACGCATCCTGACGCTCGCCGACATTCCGAACCAGATAAGCGCCGCGATACTCTCCTTCACAGACAGCAAGGTGCTCATCATGCTGATATTGAACTTCATACTGCTCATCGTCGGCATGTTCATCGATACGAACTCTGGCGTCATCCTCTTCGCGCCGATTATCGTCCCGATACTCAAGGCTCTCGGCTACCATGAAATATTCATCGGCGTCATGATGGTCGTCAACCTCTGCATCGGTATGCTCACGCCTCCTATGGGGCCGAACCTTTTCATCACGATGAAGATAGCGGGCGTTTCGCTCGAACAGGCGATGAAGCAGGTCGTCGTTCAGGTCATAATACTCTACGTCGTCCTCGCGGTTATGATTCTGATTCCGGACACGGTGCTGATTCTTCCGAAAGTCTTCGGAATGATTCCCTGGTAAATTTTTTGCGAAATTTCGCGACAGTTAAGGAGATAGGTTAAAATGTACTTGGCGAATGAGTTGGACGTAAACGGGCGTCTTCTGCGCGGCAACGTGCGCATGCCCGACGCGGGCGGGCCTTTCCCGACGATAGTATTCCTCCACGGCTTCACGGTGTGGAAGACGGGGCCGCAGAGGCTTTACGAGGAGTTCGTCCGCATGGCGGTCAAAGAGGGCTTCTGCGTCGTGCGTTACGATTTCTACGGAACGGGCGAGAGCGAAGGCGAATTCTATGAAATGACCATCGGCAGCGAGATGAACGAGACCGCCGCGATTTACAAGTGGGCGAGCGAACAGCCCTACGTCGACACGAAGAACATGTTCCTCGGCGGACACAGCCTCGGCGCGCTTCTCGCGCTCGTCGAAGCTCCGCACATACAGCCGAAGGCGACCTCGGATGGTCTACGGCGCTCACGATGCTCTTCCAGGCGGGACAGCGCACGCGCACGATGCGCGGGCCGACCGAGCGCGGCTGGGACATCGACGGTCTCGAACTTTCGCGCGAATTCATGGACGAGTGCGCCGGCATGGACTTCCTCGAAATGGTGAAGGGCTACGACAAACCGGTGCTGCTCATCCACGGCACAGGCGACGTGGACATTCCCGTCGAGAGCGCCTACGCGCTGAAAAAGGTCTACGGAGACAACTGCGAGCTGGATATCGTAGAGGGGGCCAACCACCGCTTTCTCTCGCTGCCGTGGAAGAAGCACGCTTACGAAAAGACTCTCGACTTTTTGAAAAAACAGCTTGGCTAAGAAGGTGGAGTAATTGGAGATAAAGATTCCCTACGGGAAAACTTGTCAGACGCTTGAAATAAAAGAGGAGTTCCAGCTCATCGAATCGAAGATTCAGGAGCTTGGCAAGGCCGCCGACGAGGATAAAATCGTCCTCGACGCGATGGCCTCGCCGATAGCGTCTTCGCGGCTGCGCGAGCTGGCGGCGGGCAAGAAAAACGCCGTCGTGATAATCAGCGACCACACGCGCCCAGTCCCGAGCAAAAAGATAATTCCGCACATGCTCGCGGAGCTGCGCGAGGGCAATCCGGACATCGATATAACGCTGCTCGTAGCGACCGGCTGCCACCGCGGCACTACGCCGGATGAGCTTGTTCACAAACTCGGCGAGGATATCGCCTCGCGCGAACATATCGCGGTCCACGACTGCGACTCCTCTCCGCTTACGGATCTCGGCCCGCTTCCCTCGGGCGCGCGTCTCGTCGTCAATTCGTTGGTTGCGAACGCCGACCTCGTAGTATCTGAAGGGTTCATCGAGCCGCATTTCTTCGCCGGTTTCTCCGGCGGGCGCAAGAGCATCCTTCCCGGCGTATGCAGCCGCGTAACGGTGCTCGGCAACCACTGCGCCGCCTTCATCGACGACCCGAAGGCGCGCATGGGCGTCATCGACGGCAACCCGATCAACCGCGACATGGAGCGCGCCGCGCGCATGGCGAAGCTCGCCTACATCGTCAACGTCGTCGTCAACGAGGCGCACGAGGTCGTCGCGGCCTTCGCGGGCGACCCGATAGAGGCGCACCACGCAGGATGCGCGTACCTCGCGCGGTACTGCGAGGTGGAGCAGAAGCAAAAGGCCGATATCGTCATAACGTCGAACGGCGGCGCTCCGCTCGACCAGAACGCCTACCAGGCCGTCAAGGGGCTCACGACCGCGGCCGACGCCGCGGCGGACGGAGCCGCGCTGATAATCTGCGCCGAGTGCGCCGACGGCATCGGCGGCGACAGCTTCTACAAGGCGCTCAGCGAATGCGCCGGCCCGACGGAGCTGCTCGATGAGATACGCCGCGTGCCGATGGACGAAACCGTGCCCGACCAGTGGCAGTACCAGATACTGGCGCGCATCCTTGAAAAACATCATGTCTACTTCGTCGCGCGCAAAGAAATGGAAGAGGCCGTCAACGCTATGAAGATGGAATACGCGCCGACTCTCGAAGAGGCGTATGCGCGGGCCCGCGCGCTGAAAGGCGCTTCGTCAAGCGTCGCGGTCATCCCCAACGGAGTCTCCCTGATAATCAAACAATAGAAAGACACAGCAGAATATGCCGCTCCTAAAGCCTCCGCCTTTGCCGTTGCGCGGGGGCCTGGGGCGGCGTTGTCCCCAAAAGGAGTGAAATCATGGCTAAACCTTTTGAAATAGACTATATCTACGTACGTTCCGTGCGTTTCGGCGACAAATCTTCGCTTGAAAACGGTGTGCTGACGATAAACCGCGACGAACTGCGCGCGCTCTGCGCGAGCGATCTCTTCTCGCGGCTTGATATCGAACTTGCGAGCCCAGGCGAAAGCTGCCGCATACTTGCGATACACGACGTCATGCAGCCGCGCTGCAAGGTCGAACATCCGGAGGAGACCTACCCCGGCATACTCGGGAAACTGGCGCCTGCCGGCGAGGGCAAGACGCTCGCGCTCAAAGGCGTCGTCGTCTCCGACATCTACTACGCGAAGTGCAACATCAAATATTACCTCGACATGGGCGGACAAGCGGCCCGCTACTCGCATTTCTCGAAGCACTTCCACGTCTGCATAGACGCGGAACCGGCGGAGGGCGTCAGCGACGCCAGCTACGCCGAGGCGCTGAAGCTCGCGTCGCTGAAGGCGAACGTCTACCTCGCGAAACTCGGCCTCGGGCAGAAGGCGGACTACTCTGAACGTTTCGAGTGGAACCCGATCGAATACAAGCCGGGCGAAAAACGTCTGCCGCGCGTCGCATATTTCGCAACGCACCTTGCCTCGCACGACACGTGGAACTTCCTCTTCTACGGGCAGAGCGCGCTCGGCTTTCTGCCGATGGTCGTGCAGCCGACGGAAATCCTCGACGGCGCTATGGTCTGGCGCTACTGGGAGCCGAACTACTATCTCCAGAACGAAATGTACATCAAGGAGCTGCTCAACCGCCACGGCAAGGATTTGGAGTTCGTCGGCTGCGTATTCGCGAACAACGTCATGCGCCTCGACGGCAAAGAGACGATGGGCATGATAGGCGCGCGCCTTTGCCGCGACACGCTGCGCGCCGACTGCGTAGTCGTCAACAAATCCGGCATGGGCCACGCGCAGCTCGACTCCGCGCTCGCCTTCAACTGGATGGAGAAGTTCGGAATGCCCGCGATAAGCAACCAGGCCGCAGTCTCCAACTACGAGCCCGGCGACATGCTCGTAATCGCCGACCCGCGCGTAGACGCTGTGATAAGCAGCGGGCGCAACTGGGACGTCGAGCACCCAAAGGTCGACCGCCTCATCGGCGAGCACGCCAACGTGCCCTGCCTGCTCGGCTACAACCCGTGGGGGCCCTTCACACACACGACGAACTACGCGCTCTGCGGCTGCTGGTCTCAGATAGGCGACTACTTCCGGACGGCGGACGCCGACCTGGAATGGAAGTAAGGAGGGACGTTTCATGGCGGAGACATTAAGAATACTCCACTACATAAACCAGTTCTACGGAGGCATAGGCGGCGAGGACAAGGCTAGCGTCGGCCTCTCGACCAAGGACGGCCCCGTCGGCCCCGGAATGCTGATGAAGGCTGTGCTCGCGGGACGCGGCGAAATCGTCAAAACCGTGATATGCGGCGACAACTACATCTCCGAGCATCAGGCCGAGGTCATCCCGCAGATACTCGACATAATCCGCGAGGTCAAGCCCGACCTCGTGCTCGCGGGCCCCGGCTTCAACGCGGGACGCTACGGCATAGCCTGCGCCGCGCTCACGGCGGCGGTGCAGGAACAGCTAAAAATTCCCTGCGCGACGGCGCTCTTCTCCGAGAACCCCGGCACCGACCTATACAAGAACCGCTGCTACATCGTGCAGACCGACAACAACGCGAAGAACATGAAGGACGCTATGAGCCGCCTCGTTGAGTTCGGCCTCCGTCTCGCCTCGGGCGAGACGATACGCGACGGACGGCAGGAGGGCTACCACGGCAGCGGCCCGGCGATAGAGATAGACTACTCGACGCCCGCATGCAAACGCGGCGTGGACATGCTGCTCAATAAATATTACGGCAGGCCCTTCCGCACCGAGGTCGTCATGCCGAACCACGAGGAGATACCCGTCCCCGAGCTCAGCAAGCCGCTCTCGCAGTGCCTCATAGCGGTCGTCACAGACGGCGGCCTCGTGCCGCGCGGCAACCCCGACAGGATGCCGCCGACCAACTCGAAGAACTGGCGCTGCTACTCCTTCGCGGGACAGGAGAGCCTCAAGGCCGAGGACTACGAGGTCAGCCACCAGGGCTACAACAACGCCTTCGTCCTCCAGGACCCGAACCGCCTCGTTCCCGTCGACTGCCTTCGCGAAGAAGTTAAGAAGGGCCGCATCGGCGCGCTGCTCGACCGCTACTACATGACCGCGGGCGTCATGACTCCGCTCGACATGAGCAAAAAGCTCGGCGAAGGCATAGCGCACGCGCTGCTCGAAGACCACGTCGACGCAGTGATCCTCACCTCCACCTGAGGAACGAGCTCACGCTGCGGCGCAGTGATGACGAAAGAAATACAGCGCGCGGGAATCCCCGTCGTCCACGTCACGAACCTTACAAAAATCTCCGAAGGCATAGGCGCGAACAGAATCCTTCGCGGCAACAGCGTCCTCCACGTCTTCGGCAACCCGTCGCTTCCGCACGAGAAGGAAGTGGACTACCGCCGCGAGATGGTCGAAAAAGCCCTCTCGCTGCTCGAACAGAGCCCGCACGACGGCGCGCGCGCTGTCGTATCCGAATAGCGCATAATTCACGACGGAACCGTAAACCTACGAAAGCTCCGCGGACCTTCGCGTCCCGCGGAGCTTTTTAGTATGCGGCGCAAACGACGCGGAGCGGCGAATTTTTTGCTTTTTGCACAGCCGTGCAAAAGCGCGTAGTTGAATTTTTGCAGCGCGTATATTAGAGTAAGTCTATTGGATTTAGTCTAATTTCTTGCGCGGCGCGCAAAGGCCGCGAGTTACGGAGGATTGCGTTATGCTGAAAGAGGAAGAGGTCTTACAGGGATTTTTCGCGGGCGTTGCTGCTCGATGCAGGTTTTCGGCGAGGCGGCGCGCGGGCAGGGATTTGACGAAACGACGGTGCGCAGGATAGCGTCGTGCTTCGGCTCGGGAATGGAGCATGCGGGGCTCTGCGGCTGCGTCACGGGCGCGTATATGGCGCTCGGGCTGAAGTACGGCAACGCAGCGCCCGGCGAGGCCGATAAGATAGCGCTGCTGAAAGAGAAGAAAGCGGAGTTCGAGCGGCGCTTCGCGGAACGCTGGGGGAGCCTCGAGTGCACGAAGATGCTCGGCGGCCTCGACCCCGCGCGCCCCGAGGAGCTCAAAGCCGCGGTCGAGCGCGGCCTCTTTCAGTCCGTCTGCGCGCCCGCGGTCTGCGACGCCTGCGCGATACTGAAAGAGCTTGACGAAGAATGAGGGGCTTCATCGACGAGTGCAAGGCTAAGTGCCTCGCGGGCGAAGCGCTTTCGCGTGCGGAGATAGTCTCGCTGCTCGGCGTCGAAATCGGAAGCGCTGACGACGAGTATCTGCGCGCGGCGGCGCGAGAGGCCGCGGCGAAAATCGCGGGCGGCAGGGGCTACATCTGGTGCGCAGTCGGCATGGACTACGCGCCATGCACGATGAACTGCAAGTTCTGCTCCTTCGGCGAGAAGTGGGGAATCGTGCGCGAGCCGCGCCACGTCGGGCAGGAGGAAATTTTCAGCCATGTGCGCCAGTACGCGGAGAACGGCGCGGCGTACATAATCCTGCGCACGACGGAGTTCTACGACCTCGACCGGCTGCTCGGCTTCATCCCCGAGATACGCGCGGAGATTCCCGGCGGCTACGCTATAGTGCTGAACACGGGCGAGCTCGACGCGGCCGCCGCCGCAAAGGCGAAGGCGGCGGGCGTTTACGGCGTCTACCACGCGCTGCGGCTGCGCGAGGGGACGGACACGCCCTTCAACCCCGCGGAGCGCGTAGCCACGATGAAGAACGTCTCCGCCTCCGGCATGACGCTCGTCAGCCTTGTGGAGCCGCTCGGCTGCGAGCACACGGACGAGGAGATTGCGGACAGCTTTCTGAACGCCGCCGCCTGCGGCGCGAAGATATGCGGCGCTATGGCGCGCTTTCCCGTCGAGGGCACGCCCTTCGGCTCGTCTCCGATGATAAGCGGCCCGCGCCTTGCGCACGTCGTCGCGGCGCTGCGCCTCTCGGGCGGCTCGGCTGTGCGCGACATATGCGTCCACAAGGCGACGCACGAGGCGCTCGAAAGCGGCGCGAACGTCATGGTCGTAGAGTCCGGCGCGATACCGCGCGACTCCGACTTTTCGGAAAAGGACTGGGCCGGCGTGGACATGGCGCGCGCGAGGGAAATGCTCGCCGCGGCGGGATACGAGATATCCCTGCCGCCCGCACTGTAACGCGGATTCCATGAATAAATAAGAAACGAAAAACCGCCGGAGCGTGAATCTCTCGCGTTCCGGCGGTTTTCGTATTTCTCCTGCGCCGCGCATACACCAGCCGGAAACGCGCGCCCGCCGGGCAAATTCCGCGGCTTTGAGATAAAATAAAGGCGAAGGCGGTGGTGCTGTGGTGGAGGAAAAATCCGGCGGCCTCGTTGCGGGGCGCGCCGTCGAAATATGCGCGAACATAGACGACATGACGGGCGAGGACCTCGGCGCGGCGATGGAGCTGTTGCTTGATGCCGGGGCGCTCGACGTGTGGTTCGAGCAGATACAGATGAAGAAGAACCGCCCCGCGGTGAAGCTCTGCGCGCTCGCGCTGCCCGAGGATAAAGAGCGGATCGCGGAGCTCGTGCTGCGCCACACGACGACGCTCGGCGTGCGCATGAGCGAGGTGGAGCGGCTCATGCTCGCGCGCGAGGTGCGCACGGTGGAGACGCGCTTCGGAAACGTGCGCGTGAAGCGCGGAACGCTCGGCGGCGAGGTAATAAAAGAGATGCCCGAGTACGACGACGTGAGGAGGATAGCGCGCGAGACGGGGCTCTCGATGAGCGCCGTGCGCGCGGCGGTGGCGGAAGATGCGGAAATTCAGACACTTTAAGGGCGGCGAGTACGAGTTCATAGGCATAGCGCGCCACTCGGAGACCGAGGAGGAGTTCGTCGTCTACCGCCCGCTGTACAATGACAGCGGCCTGTGGATAAGGCCGAAGAAAATGTTTTTTGAAAGCGTAGAGGTGAACGGCGCGCTTATACCGCGCTTTCAGGAGATAGAAGACGACTGGAGGGCTGACAATGAGTGAAGAAATGGCGAAACAGGTCGCCGCGCTCATACGCGGCAGGGGCGTCGCGATATTCAGCGGCGCGGGGCTCAGCACGGAGTCAGGACTCATGGACTTCCGCTCGAAGGACGGAATATGGGCGCACGCGGACCCGACGCGGCTCGCCTCCGTCGGCGTGCTCGAGAGCAACTACGACGAATTTCTAGAATTTTACAAGGCGCGCCTCTTCGTGCCCGACGAGGTGCAGCCTAACGTCGGCCACAAGCTCATAGCCGAATGGGAAAAGCGCGGCTATGTCGACGGCGTCATAACGCAGAACGTCGACCGCCTGCACCAGAAGGCCGGCTCCGTCAACGTCTGGGAGCTGCACGGAAGCCTCGAGCCGGTCTACTGCCACAGCTGCGGCAGGCCCGGGGACAGAGACGACTTCCTCGCCGGAAAGCCCTGCCCGCACTGCGGCGGGCACCTGCGCCCGAGCGTCGTGCTCTTCGGCGAAATGCTGCCGCAGCGCGCGCTCGAAGCCGCCGACGAGCTCAGCCGCCGCTGCCGCACCTTCATAGTGCTCGGCTCGTCGCTCGTCGTCTCTCCGGCGAACTACTTCCCGCGCGAGGCGAAGATGAACGGCGCGGAGCTCGTGATAATCAACCGCGACCCGACGCCGCTCGACGGCATGGCCGACATCGTGGTACACGAAGGCATCGGCGCGTTCCTCACCGAAGTGGAGAAGTACGTCGAACTGCCGTAAAAGAAATGAAAAGCGCGCCGCCATCGAAGCGCCGCGCATAAAGAAAAAACGCATCGCGCCGCGGCGAAATGCCAGCGGCGCGATGCGTTTATACGTTTCCCGGCGCGCACGTCAAAAGCGCGGCGCGGAAATTTTTACAGCCTCATCTCCGGCTTCAGCGGACGCGCGAAAAGCTCCTTTATAAGCTCCTGCGGACGCTCGCCCTTGTAGAGCACGCGGTAGACCGCCTCGGCTATCGGCATCTCGACGCCGAACTTCTTGCTGTTCTCCACGACGGCGCGCACCGTGTAGGCCCCCTCGGCGACCTGCCCGAGAGACTCGACCGCCTCCTCGAAGCTCATGCCGTTGCCTATCGCGAGGCCGAGGCGGAAATTGCGCGAGAACATGCTGTAGCAGGTGACGATTAAGTCGCCGACGCCCGCGAGCCCCGACAGCGTAAGCGGCGAAGCGCCGAGCTTCGCGCCGAAGCGCATAATCTCCGCAAGGCCGCGCGACGCGAGCGCCGCCATCGCGTTGTCTCCGAGGTCGAGCGCCTTAGCGATGCCCGCCGCGACCGCGTAGATGTTCTTCGTCGCGCCGCCGACCTCAAGGCCGATTACGTCCGTCCCCGTGTAAACACGGAAGTTGTTGCCGCTCACTATCTCCTGCCAGCCCTTGGCCTCGTCCTCGTCCGTCGAGGCGAGCGCCACAGTCGTCGGACGGCCCACGAGGACCTCCTCCGCGTGGCTCGGCCCCGAGAGCGCCGAATATTTGAGGAACGGGCAGCACTCCGCGTAAACCCTGTGAAGCAGGTCGCCCGTCGAAATTTCTATGCCTTTTGCGAGGTTGAGAATATGTCCCTCGCGTTCGCCGCGGGCTGCGACCTTCTCGCAGACCTCGCGCACGAACTGCGTCGGAATCGCCATAATGTACCTGTCGGAAAAATTCAGCGCGGCGTCGAGGTCCGTCGTGCAGTTCACGCTGCGCGGCAGCTCCGTCTCGCGGAAGCAGAAATTGTTGCGCCGCGTCTCCGTAATCGCCTTCGCCTGGCTCTCGTCTATCGTCCACATGAGCGCTTCGTTGCCGAGCGACGCGAGATGCACGGCTATCGCCGTTCCGAAGCTCCCCGCGCCGAGGATAGTTATATTCATATCGCTTCCTCCGTTCACCTTCACTCGCCGCGCGCCCGCGCGGCCTCTGGACTTTTTCATTATAGCACAGCGGGAGAACGCGCCATTGAAACGCGGCGGGCGAGTGCAGACTGCAAAAACACGAAGCGGCGTCACAAAAAATCCCCGCTTGGCGGCGGGGGACTGCTTGGTCGTTTTTTGCTTCTTTCGCGCGCTATATGTTTCTCTTCCAGCGCGGGCCCTGGGGGGTGTCTTCTATTACGGATGCCTTTTGCGGCGAGCATGTCGCGGATTTCGTCGGAGCGTTTGAAGTTCTTCGCCTTTCTCGCTTCGGCGCGTTCGGCGACGAGCGCGTCTATCTCGGCGTCTTCGTCGTTCGCCTTCTGCTCTTCAGGCAGGTAGCCGAGGATTTTGTTCGTCTTGTCGAAGAAGGCTTCGGCTTCGCGCAGGCATTCGGCGTCTATCTTTTCGTGCTCGGAGAGGTGGACGTTGACGGCGCGCACCATTTCAAAGATGCAGCCGAAGGCTCCGGCGGTGTTGAAGTCGTCGTCCATCGCCTCGGTGAAGCCCTCCTGCGCCGCCTTGACGGCTTCGCGCAGAGTTTCGTCGGCTTCGCCCGCGGCGCGGTTGTCTAGCGCGAAGAGCATGTCGGTGCGGCAGTTGTTGAGACGTTCGAGCGCCGCCTTCGCGTGTTCGAGCCCTTCCTGCGAGAAGTTGAGCGGCGAGCGGTAGTGTACGCTCATAAGGAAGAAGCGCAGGACGAGCGGGCTTATCTTTTCACGCGCGTCGCGCACGGTGAGGAAGTTGCCGAGAGACTTGGACATCTTCTCTTTGTCGATGAGCAGATAGGCGTTGTGCAGCCAGTATTTGACGAACTGCGCGTCGTTGGCGCATTCGGACTGCGCTATCTCGTTCTCGTGGTGCGGGAAGATGAGGTCGCTGCCGCCGCCGTGGATGTCGATGGTCTTGCCGAGGTATTTCGTCGACATGGCGCTGCATTCGATGTGCCAGCCGGGGCGTCCCTTGCCCCACGGGCTTTCCCAGAACGGCTCGCCGGGCTTCGCGGCCTTCCATAGCGCGAAGTCGAGCGGGCTCTTCTTACGCTCGTCGACCTCGATGCGCGCGCCGGCGTTGAGCTCTTCGAGGCTCTGCTTCGAGAGCTTGCCGTACTCGGGGAAGCTCGGCACGCTGAAGTAGACGTCTCCGTCCGCTTCGTACGCGTGGCCCTTTTCGATAAGCTTCTCGATGATGCCGATGATGGCGTCGATTTCGTGCGTCGCGCGCGGGTTGACGGTCGCGCGGCGGATGCCGAGCGCGTCGGCGTCGGCGTAGTATTCGGCGATGTATTTCTCCGCGAGCTCGGCGACGGTGATGCCCATCTCGTTCGCGCGGTTTATCATCTTATCGTCGATGTCGGTGAAGTTCTGGACGTAGGTCACTTCGTAGCCGACGCTTTCAAGGTAGCGGCGGAATACGTCGAAGAGTACGAAAGGCCGCGCGTTGCCGATGTGGAAGAAGTTGTAGACGGTAGGCCCGCAGACGTAGAAGCGTACCTTGCCCGGCTCTACGGGGACGAAAGTTTCTTTTTTTCTCGTAAGATCGTTGTAGACTGTTAAAGACATTATTTAACTCGCACCTCCGCGATACGTTCTTTCTCAACTGTGTTATTATATCAAGTAATGCTGAACTTTAAGCAATGAAAGGAATCAATTCTTTGAATAAAGAAGAGCTTATAAAATTCGTAAAAGGATTTCCAGACCGCCCGGGCGTCTATCTGATGCGCGACGAAAACGGCGAGATAATATATGTTGGCAAGGCGAAGTCGCTGCGCAAGCGCGTATCGTCGTACTTCCGCCATACTCACGCCTCGCCGCGGCTGAACAAGCTCGTCGATACGATACGCGATATCTCGACGATGCGCACTGAGAGCGAGATAGAGGCGCTGATTCTCGAAAACAGGCTCATCAAGCTCTATCAGCCGCTTTTTTAACGTCGACCTAAAGATGAACGAGCGCTACGCCTATATAAAAATAACGGCGGAGAAGCACCCGCGCATAATCGTGACCCGCGTCAAGATGGACGACGGCGCGGTCTACATCGGCCCGTACGTGCGCGTCAGCGAGGTGCGCGCGCTGCTGCGCCTCGTCGAGAGATACCTGCCGCTGCGCTCATGCGGCGGAGCGGAGGCGAAGCCGCAGAACGGACGTCCATGCATGAAGTATTCCCTCGGACGCTGCCTCGCGCCGTGCTGCGGCCTCTGCACCGAAAACGAGTACCGCGACCGCGTCGCGGATGTCGCGCTGCTGCTTCAGGGCCACGGCGCGGAACTCGTCGAGCGTCTGCGCAAACGCATGGACAAGGCGGCGCGCGAGATGAAGTTCGAAGAGGCGGCGCACCTGCGCGACACGATACGCGCGATTTGGCGCGTCAGCCGCCAGCAGAACACGATTCCCGAAATTCCATCGGGCAAGGACAATTTCTGGGAGGTGCTGAATTCTATGCAGCGCGTATTCAATCTTCCCGTGCTGCCTTGGCGCATAGACGGCTTCGACATTTCGCACAGCGCGGGAAATTTCACCGTCGGCGTCGCGGTCGTCTTCGAGCAGGGCTATCCGAACCCGTCGCTATACCGTAAATTCAACATCCGCACCGTCGAGGGGATAGACGACTTCCGCTCGATGAAGGAGACTCTGACGCGCCGCTACAAACGCTGCCTCGAAGGGCAGGAGCCTCTGCCGCAGCTTATACTTATAGACGGCGGCCCCGTGCAGCTCGAGTTCGCGATGCAGGCGCTCGACGACTTAGGCATACACAACATCCCGATAATTTCGCTCGCGAAGGAGTTCGAGGAGGTCTATATGCCGAATCAGAAGGAGCCGGTGCGGCTCGACCACACCGACCCCGTGCTGCGCCTTTTGCAGCACGTGCGCGACGAGTCGCACCGCTTCGCGATAACGTCGCACAGGACGCGGCGCGGCAAGAGCTTCACGCGCAGCAAGATAGAGGAAGTGCCCGGCATAGGGCGCGCGAAGGCGGCGATGCTGATAACGAAGTTCGGAAGCGTGCGCGCGATTAAAGACCTGCCGCCTGAGGAGCTCGCCGCCGCTCCGGGCATCGGCCCCGCGCTCGCAAAGAGGATACTGGCGAAGCTCAACGAAGAGAACGAAACGGAAAAAATTGACTAAGGAGGCGCGTGTCGATGGCGCTGCCGCAAAGCAAGATTGACGAATATTATATGAGCTGCGCGCTCGAGCTGGCCGCGCGCGGCGCGGAGTGCAGCCCGAACCCGAGAGTCGGCTGCGTGCTCGTGCGCGACGGAGAGATAGTCGGGCGCGGCTGGCATCAGAAATACGGCGGTCCTCACGCCGAGGTGAACGCAGTGCGCGACGCGGGAGACGCCGCGCGCGGAGCGACGGCCTACGTGACGCTCGAGCCGTGCTCGCACTACGGCAAAACGCCGCCCTGCGCCGACCTGCTGATAGAACGCGGCGTCGCGCGCGTGGTCGCGGGCATGCGCGACCCGAACCCGAAAGTCGACGGCGGAGGTTTTGCTAAGCTCGAAAAAGCGGGCATAGAGGTCAAGGACGGCGTGCTCGAAGAAGAATGCCGCTGGATGAACCGCGGCTTCATCCGCCGCATGACGCTTGGCCGCCCGTGGGTGACGCTGAAGACCGCCGCCTCGCTCGACGGGAAAATAGCGCTCGAAAACGGCGAAAGCAAATGGATAACGGGGCCGGAATCACGCGCCGCCGTCCACGCGATGCGCGCCGAAAGCGACGCAGTGATGACAGGCATAGGCACGGTGCTCGCCGACGACCCGCAGCTCACCGTGCGCGACGCGCCGGGACGCACGCCGCTGCGCGTGATTCTCGACAGGCGTCTGCGCACGCCGCTTGACGCGAAAATTTTGGAGGGCGGCGGCGTTTCAATATTCGCGCTCGACTCCGCGCCGCGCGACAAAGGCGAGGCGCTCGAACGCGCGGGCGCGCACGTCGAATATCTCGCGGAGGATAATTTCCTCGCCGCTGTTCTGGATAAACTTTGCCGCGATGGTGTAAACTATCTGATGGTCGAGGCGGGAGCCGGCGTCGCCGGGGCCTTCGTCAAGGCCGGGCTCTGCGACGAGCTCGCGCTCTTCACGGCCCCGAAGATAATGGGGCGCGGCCCCTCCTTCGCCGACGGCGCCGCCTTCGCTTCGATGGGCGGCGTGCCGGAGCTGAAAATCCGCGAGGTTTCGCGCTGCGGCGAAGATATGCTCGTCAGAGGAGTGTTTGCATGTTCACCGGACTTATAGAGACTGTCGGCACGGTAGTCACGATAACGCCGCTCGGCGACGTTACTGAGCTTTCGATATACGCGCCCGCGATAGCGCATGAGCTGCGGCACGGCGATTCGGTCGCGATATCCGGGGCCTGCCAGACCGTCACGTTCATGGACGCCAATTCGTTCAAGGTGCAGATGATGCCGGAGACGCTCGCGCGCACGAAGCTCGGCGGGCTGCGCACCGGCGCGCGCGTGAACCTCGAACGCGCGATGCGCCTCGACACGCGCGTAGACGGGCATCTCGTCGCGGGCCACGTGGACGGCGTCGCGGAGGTCTCGAAGATAGAGGCGCTCAACGATACGCGCAAGATATATTTCGCGGCGGACGAGCGGCTGCTCGACGGGATAGTGGAGAAGGGCTCCGTGACCGTCGACGGCGTCAGCCTCACCGTCATAGACGCGGAGGCGGACTTCTTCTCGGTCGGCGTCATACCGACGACGCTCGCGGAGACGACGATAGGCGCCCTCCGCACGGGCGACAGGGTCAACATAGAGACCGACATGATAGGGAAATACGTGAAGAAATTCGTCGAAGCCGCGCTCGGAGAAAAAAAATGAAAGCGGAAAGATGAAAAATTCTCTCACTTGGGATAAACTAAGCGAGTATGGCTGGAACTGAGTTGGGAGGCTTAGAATGTTCAATACGATAGAAGAGGCGATAGCCGATATAAAAGCCGGAAAAATGATAATCGTCGCCGACGACGAGAACCGCGAGAACGAAGGCGACCTCGTCATGGCGGCGGACTTCTGCCGTCCGGAGGATATCAATTTCATGATAACAAAGGCGCGCGGCCTCGTCTGCGTGCCTATCTCATGCGCGCAGGCGCAGCGCCTCGGCCTCGAACCGATGGTCGAACACAACACCGACGCGCACTGCACGGCCTTCACCGTCTCGGTGGACAAGCTCCACGGCACGACGACGGGCATCTCCGCCGCCGAAAGGGCGACGACCGCCCGCGCGCTCGCCGACCCGAAGTCGATCGGCGGCGATTTCAGAAAGCCGGGGCATATCTTCCCGCTCACGGCGCGCCCCGGCGGCGTGCTCCAGCGCGCGGGACACACCGAAGCGGCGGTCGATATAACGCGCCTCGCTGGGCTCAACCCGGCGGGCGTGATATGCGAGATAATGAACGAAGACGGCACGATGGCGCGCCTTCCGCAGCTTCTCGAATTCGCGGCGCGCGAAGGGCTCAAGATAATCTCTGTAGAAGAGCTCATACGCTACCGCGTCATGCGCGAGAAATTCGTTAAAAAAGAGGTCACCGTTCCGATGCCGACGCAGTGGGGCGACTTCGTCTGCCACGCATACACAAGCCCCTACGGCGACAACCCCGGAGCCGTCCACATCGCGCTCGTCAAGGGCGACATATCGGGCGACGAGCCGGTGCTCGTCCGCGTACACTCCGAATGCTTCACGGGCGACCTGCTCGGCTCGCTGCGCTGCGACTGCGGCCCGCAGCTCCACACCGCTATGTCGATGATAGAGCGCGAGGGCCGCGGCGTGTTGCTCTACCTGCGCCAGGAAGGGCGCGGCATCGGCCTGCTCGCCAAGCTCAAGGCCTACGACCTCCAGGACAAGGGGCTCGACACGGTCGAGGCCAACGTCGCGCTCGGCTTCGCGCCGGATCAGCGCGACTACGGCATCGGCGCGCAGATACTTGCGGACCTCGGCCTCAGAAAGCTTCGGCTGATGACCAACAACCCCGTCAAGATAACCGGGCTTTCCGGCTACGGCCTCGAGATAACCCGAGCGCGTGCCGATAGAGATACCGCCGAACCCGTACAATGAAAAATATCTGAACACGAAGCTCTGCCGCATGGGGCACATGCTTCACGACAAAGCCTACTGCAAACACTGCGGCGACGGCTGCAAGAAATAATAAAATTACAGAAGGGGGAAAAACGTCATGCGCACCATACAGGGCGATATGATAGGAAGCGGGCTGCGCTTCGCGATAATAGGCTCGCGCTTCAACGAACTCATCACCTCGAAGCTCATCGAAGGGGCGAAGGACGCTCTTTCGCGCCACGGCGTAAGCTTCTCGGACATCGACCTCTACTGGACGCCGGGCGCGTGGGAGCAGCCCGTCGTCGCGAAGGAGATAGCGTTGCTCGGAAAGTACGACGCGATAATCTCGCTCGGCGCGGTCATACGCGGCGACACGACGCACCACGAGTACGTCGCGGGCGAAGCCGCCAAGGGGCTCGCGCACGTCGGCCTCGAGCACCGCGTCCCGGTCGCCTTCGGCATACTGACCTGCGACAACCTGGAGCAGGCGCTCATGCGCGCGGGCAGCAAGGCCGGCAACAAGGGAGCCGAAGCGGCGCTCGCGGCGCTCGAAACGGCGAAGCTGATGAAAGAGATAAGAAACATGAGGGGAGCAGAAGAATAAAATGCTTGATATGAAGTGGGTCAGAGACCATTACGACGAAGTCGCGGAGATGCTCGCGTCGCGCAACAACGCGTTCCCGCTCGACAGATACAAGGAGCTCGACGAGGAACGCCGCAAGACGCTGCTGCGCGTCGAGTCGCTGAAGGAGAAGCGCAACTCCGGCTCCAAGGAGGTCGCCGTCAAGAAAAAGGCCGGCGAGGACACGACCGCGCTCCAGAACGAAATTCGCGCGCTCGGCGAGGAAATCAAGGAGCTCGACGACAAATCCGCCGAGATACAGAACGAGCTCGACGAGCTCGCGCTCAAGCTGCCGAACATGCCGCATTCGAGCGTGCCGAAGGGCAAGGACGAGCACGACAACGTAGAGATGCGCCGCTGGGGCGAGCCGCGCAAGTTCGATTTTGAGCCGAAGCCGCACTGGGAGCTCGGCGAGGCGCTCGGCATCATGGACTTCGAGCGCGGCGTCAAGCTCGCCGAGAGCCGCTTCACCGTCCTCAAGGGCGCGGGCGCGAGGCTCGAGCGCGGGCTTATGAACTTCATGCTCGACCTCCACACGACGCAGCACGGCTTCACCGAGATAGAGACGCCGGCGCTTGTCAACACGAAGACGATGACCGGCACCGGCCAGCTTCCGAAGTTCGCCGAGGACCTCTACCGCTGCGCGAACGACGACCTCTGGCTCATCCCGACCGCCGAGGTGCCGCTCACGAACCTCCACTCGGGTGAGACGCTCAAGGAGTCCGAGCTTCCGAAATACTTCTGCGCCTACACGAACTGCTTCCGCCGCGAGGCCGGCAGCTACGGTCGCGACATGCGCGGAATGCTGCGCCAGCACCAGTTCGACAAGGTCGAGATGGTGAAGCTCTGCACGCCGGAGAAGAGCTACGACGAGCTCGAGCACATGACGCACTGCGCCGAGCGCGTGCTCCAGCTCCTTGAAATCCCCTACCGCGTCATAGTGCTCTGCACCGGAGACATGGGCTTCGGCGCGGCGAAGACCTACGACATCGAAGTATGGCTTCCGTGGCAGAACACCTATCGCGAAATCAGCTCGTGCAGCAACTGCGAGGACTTCCAGGCGCGCCGCATGGGCATGAAGTACAAGCCGGCCGACGGCGGCAAGGCGCGCTTCGTCCACACGCTCAACGGCTCGGCCTCGCGATCGGGCGCACGCTCATCGCCGTCATGGAAAATTACCAGAACGAGGACGGCTCCATCACCGTGCCCGAAGCTCTGCGCCCCTACGTCGGAGGCATGGAGAAGGTCACGCTTTAAGGGCGCCCGAAAAATTGATCCGGGCTGCCCCAAGAGCCCTATGTGTACTTTGTCCACTCCTACTATTTGCAGGCCCAGGAGGACGTGGTCACGGCCACGGCGGCGTATGGGGCCACCATCCACGCCGCGGTGCGCAAGGGCAATTTGATGGCCTGCCAGTTCCACCCGGAGAAAAGCGGCCGGGTGGGGCTGCAAATCCTGGAGAACTTCGCGGCAATGCTGGGAAAGGGGGCGTGAGCATGTACGCCAAACGGATCATCCCCTGCCTGGACCTGAAAAACGGCCGGGTGGTAAAGGGGACCAACTTTGTGGGCCTGCGGGACGCCGGGGACCCGGTGGAGTGCGCTGTGGAGTACGACAGCCAGGGCGCCGACGAGCTGGTGCTGCTGGACATCACCGCCTCCTCCGATGCCCGGGACATCATGGTGGACATTGTCACCCGGGTGGCGGAGAGCATCTTCATCCCCTTCACCGTGGGGGGCGGTATCCGCACCGTGGAGGACTTCACCCGCATCCTCCGGGCCGGGGCGGACAAGGTCTCCGTCAACTCTGCCGCGCTGAAAAACCCCGCCATCATCCAGGATGCGGCCTATAAATTCGGCAGCCAGTGCGTGGTGGTGGCCATGGACGCCAAGCGCCGTCCCGAGGGGGGCTGGACGCTGTACCTCAACGGCGGCCGGGTGGACACCGGCAAGGACGCCGTGGCCTGGGCCCAGGAGGTGGAGCGCCTGGGGGCGGGGGAGATACTCCTCACCAGCATGGACTGCGACGGAACAAAGGCGGGATACGATATCGAGCTGACAAGAACGATCGCAGAGAGCGTCGGCATCCCGGTCATCGCATCCGGCGGCGCAGGAACGCTGGAGCATTTTTATGATGCCTTAACCGAAGGAAAAGCCGATGCAGCGCTTGCCGCATCCCTGTTCCACTACAAAGAACTGGAAATTCGTGAAGTCAAAGAATATCTGGCAGGCCGTAATGTGCCGGTCCGCCTGTAAAAGGAAGGAGAAAACGATATGCCGCCTCTTAGCGGAAGCTGGGCAAATGCCCTGAAGGGAGAATTCTCCAAAGACTACTATAAAAAACTGTTTCAGACGGTGGGTGCGGAGTATAAAACTCACACCATTTATCCACCGGCTGATGATATTTTCAATGCGTTCCACTTTACCCCGCTCGAGCAGGTAAAAGTAGTCATCTTAGGCCAGGACCCGTACCACGAGCCGGGACAGGCGCACGGACTCTGCTTTTCTGTAAAACCGGAAGTAGACATTCCGCCGTCCCTGGTCAACATTTATAAGGAACTCGAAGACGATCTGGGATGCTACATCCCGAACAACGGATATCTCGAAAAATGGGCACGGCAGGGTGTTCTGATGCTGAACACCGTGCTGACCGTGCGCGCGCATCAGGCAAATTCCCACAAGGAAATCGGCTGGGAGCAATTTACGGACGCGGCGATCAAAGTCCTTGCCGGGCAGGACCGCCCGATGGTCTTTATTCTCTGGGGACGTCCCGCACAGCGCAAAAAAGAGATGATCCACAATCCAAAGCATCTGGTGCTGATGTCCGCTCATCCGAGCCCGCTCTCTGCATACCGCGGATTTTTCGGCAGCCATCCGTTTTCCAGAACGAACGAATATCTGGAAGAAAACGGTCTTGCGCCGATTGACTGGCAGATTGAAAATGTAATCCGGGGAGCGAAAGAATGAGTAAAAAGAAAAATACGTTACTGAGAAATACTTCTATTTTAATGGCTGCAACGATTATCTCGCGTGTGATCGGCCTTTTATACCGGTCGCCGCTCGGCGAAACCATTGGAAATGAGGGGCTTGGTTATTACAGTACAGCGAGCAATCTGTATACGATCCTGCTGCTGATCTCGTCCTACAGTATTCCGATGGCAGTATCGAAAATCGTATCCGAACGCCTGGCATTAAAGAGTACCGGAATGCACACCGCGTTTTCCGCGGAGCCCTCCTTTATGCCGTAATCGTGGGAGGAATCGCTGCACTGGTGGCGTTTTTCGGCGGAAAAATTCCTTCTGCCGTATAACCAGCAGAATGCCATCCTGGCCCTGCGCGTACTGGCACCGACCATCTTCTTCTCGGCGATTCTCGGCGTCCTGCGCGGCTATTTCCAGGCCCACAGCACGATGATGCCGACTTCGATTTCACAGATCATTGAGCAGATATTCAACGCCGCTTTCAGTATCGGTGCAGCCTGGTTCTTTATCCAGCAGTTTGCGACAAATGACACCGAGCGTGCGAAATTCGGTGCTGCCGGCGGAACCCTCGGAACGGGAGCCGGTGTGCTGGCAGGCCTTTGCTTTATGCTGCTCGTTACGGGGTAAACCGGAAAAGCATTCTGCGAAAGCAGCCAAAGACATACGCCACCGCGAAGAATCCTACCGCGAAATCTTTCAGGTACTCTTTCTGATGGTAACACCGGTCATCTTCACGACCTTTATTTATAACTGTAACGCTTACCTGGACAACTATCTGTTCTTTACCATCCTCGGATGGCACGGCGAAAACCAGAAAAGCGCTGAACGCTGCATACGGCGAGTTTTCCCAATCTATTACGTTACGCTGATTAACGTCCCGCTTGCCATGGCAAGCGCATCCGCATCTGCGATGATGCCGGAGGTGTCTTCCTGCTACGCAACCGGTGACCTCGACGAGGCAAACGAC
>ENA-OQCL01000316-OQCL01000316.1-human-gut-metagenome-genome-assembly--contig:-NODE-316-length-24883-cov-6.402690_pt1 | contig 24883 bp, 20 predicted proteins | sample MGYA00242502_ERZ504586 | MGnify/ENA primary metagenome ERZ504586 (study PRJEB26092, sample SAMD00036316) | human gut metagenome | host: Homo sapiens | study: EMG produced TPA metagenomics assembly of... | reverse complement strand
ATGACTGTGTCGATGACATTCAGGATGTCGTGCTTTCCATGAAGCTGTATCATGCGGGCATTGGCTCGAAGCTGCCGGTGCGCATGTCGGATATCCTGGTCGAAATGGCTGAGGAGCTGATCGTCCTTTTCCGACTTTTGAAAGACATCGACAAGAATGAGATCGAGATCGGCCAGCGTACCCGCAAGCTGAATCAGCTCGAGAGCGAAGGGGATGCGATCTATCGCCAGTCTATTTCCGATCTCTTCGATGGCAGTCACGATGTCATGGAGATCATTCGCTGGAAGGAGATCATGGAAGCGATGGAGGACACCTGCGATCGGGCGGAGAAGGTAGCAAACCTGATCAAAGAGGTGGTCATGAAATATGCCTGATATGTACCTTGTGGGGCTTGTTATCATTCTGGCACTCTGCTTTGATTTTATCAATGGCTTCCACGATACGGCCAATGCTATCGCGACTTGTGTGGCGACGCGCGCACTCAGTCCCAAGATAGCGATCATGATGTCTGCCTTTTTGAACTTTGTCGGCGCCATGATCTCTACCGGGGTGGCGAAGACCATCGGCGGGGAGATCGTCACCTCTCCGCATATGGTCGACTCTGTCGTCCTTATCGCGGCGCTTGCCTCAGCGATCTTCTGGAATCTATTCACCTGGCGTATCGGGATGCCGTCCTCGTCATCTCATGCACTGATCGGCGGCGTCATCGGTGCAGTCATCATCTCTTACGGTACAGGTGCGATCCACCTTGCCGGGGTGTTGACGATCGTCATCGGCCTCGTCTGCTCTCCGATCGTTGCTCTTGGCATGGGCTATTTCATCATGACGCTCCTCTATGTTTTTTTTCAGAAATGTAGGGAAGTCGCGCGTGAATTACATCTCCCGTCACATCCAGATGGCATCGGCAGCACTCATGGCGTTTTCTCATGGCTCGAATGATGCGCAGAAGTCGATGGGCATCATCACGCTGGCACTGTTGTCGGGCGGTTATATCGGCGCGCTCGAGGTGCCGTGGGAAGTCAAAGTGGCATGCGCGACGGCGATGTGTGCCGGTACCAGTGTCGGTGGCTGGCGTATCATACGTACTGTCGGAAATAAGATCTTCCGCATGCAGCCGGTCAATGGTCTTGCGGCAGATCTGAACTCGTCCCTTATCATTTTCTCTGCGACCATGCTGCATCTCCCTGTATCGACCACGCATGTCGTCACCGGCTCCATCATGGGCGTGGGCTGGGCGAAGCGTTTCCGCGCGGTCCACTGGAGTGTCGCTTACCAGATGGTCTCGGCATGGGTCATGACGATCCCCTGTACGGCCGCTGTCGGCGCTTTGGTGTACCTGCTATTGCGGCATACATTTTAAGGAAACGCTGATTAAATCGCAGAGTCGAATTTCATATGGATTTTTATACATGGCTTCGTCATCATCTTCCTTAAATAGCTTGCTATTCGCGTCAGATGATTCTTCGCTCTGTATAAAAATCCAAGAATGAAATCTGACAACGATTTAATCAGTGTTTCCTTAAAGAAGCTGATACAGCTTAAGAAGCAATGTCCTTAAAAACACGGTATCCGAAAGGATGCCGTGTTTTTTTATTGGGTGAGGGTCTTTTGGAATGGATAAGTCAACCGGAAGACGACCGTTGACGATAGGCTGTATATACAGTAACCATAAAGTGTATATTTATATTTTATAGGAAGACGTATTCATAGATTACACATTCGTTTTAAGGGTACAAGGAGAAGGAAAGTTAAAATATGAATTGCAATCTATGGAAATAATAAAAACTTGGCATGAATAAATAATAAACATTTCAGATAATGGTGTTATAATTGAAATTGTTCCAAAAACACGAATAAGGGGGAATCAGCATGAGAAGAGTCATCAATTATTCTAAAGCAATGACTGCTTTACATGATGAATTCGCGATTAAAAATGAAGCGTTTCATTTTAGAATGATACGATGGATCGATCTCCGGTATCAAAAACGAATGGTTTGCGGGTCCGGTGGATAAGTCTGATCTGACTATCAGTCCTGTCTATGACATCTATGTCGTTTCGGAAATCCTAAGCATTCATTCAGAAGGTTGAAGTCCCATGTCCAAGTTTACCAAGGGTATTTTCTATAGCATTCTTTTTGACCGCTGGCTCGATTCCAGCTGTTTCCGCGGATGAAGTCTTTCATGAGGCGGTGAATCAGTCGCTTCCCTTTTGGAGCGTCATCCCATTCGTTGTCATGCTGCTTGCAGTGGCCTTTGTCCCATTGATCAATGGCTTGTGGTGGGCGAAGAATACGAAGTGGGTATCGCTCGGGTGCGCGCTCTTCTTCCTTATACCATTCTCGTATGCGTATGGTATTTCTGAAGGGATCTATCGTCTCTTGGAATCGATCCTGCTCGATTTCATTCCCTTCATTGTCCTTCTGTATGGTCTGTATGCGACGGCGGGCGGCATTATGATCCATGGCAAGCTTGCCGGGACGCCGATCATCAATTCGCTGATCCTTTTCGTGGGTACGGTCATGGCAAGCTGGATCGGAACGACGGGTGCGGCTATGCTTTTCGTCCGCCCATTGATCCGTGTCAATGAATGGCGCAAGGAAAAGGCGCATGTCATGGTTTTCCTGATCTTCCTTGTGGCGAATATGGGCGGCTGCCTTACACCGCTTGGCGATCCGCCGCTTTTCATGGGCTTCCAGCGCGGTGTGCCTTTCACATGGACGTTTCATCTCTTCCCGATCCTGGTGCTGAATCTCATCCTTCTTTTCATTGCCTTCTATTTCATAGATCGCCATTACTTCAAGAAAGAACTGGCTGCCGGGCGTCAGCCAAGCGATATGCAGCTCCATGATAATTCGCCGCTGGTCAAGATCTATGGCAAAAAGAATTTCTTCTACATCCTGCTCATCATCGTGGGTGTCATGGCGAATAACTTCTTGCCGGAAGCCTTTCCGTTCTTTGCCAATGGGGCAGGGATCCCGATCTTTGAGGAGATCGTTTTCCCGTATTCCACTTTGGTAGAAATCATTTTGATCCTTGTGGCTGCCCAGCTTTCTATCCATACCACGCCTTCCAATATTCATAAGGAAAACCAATTCTCTATGAATCCGATCAAAGGGGTCGCTGTTCTCTTCTCCGGCATCTTTGTCACCATGATCCCTGCACTGGTCTTTCTTGAGACGCATGGCTCTGCACTGGGCATCAATCAGCCATGGCAGATGTTCTGGATCACGGGGGCGCTTTCCTCCTTCCTGGACAATACACCGACATACCTTGTTTTCCTGCAGACGGCAGGGAGCCTCGGGGCAGCGTCCGGGGTCATCACCTCTGTCGGCACCGTGACGCCTGTCATGCTGGAAGCGATCTCTGCGGGAGCTGTCTTCATGGGAGCGAATACGTACATCGGGAATGCTCCGAATTTCATGGTCAAGGCGATCGCGGAAGACAGCCATATCCATATGCCCGGGTTCTTCGCGTATATCGGATGGTCGCTCGAAATTCTCTTCCCTGTATTCATCCTTGATACGCTGCTATTCTACCTCTAGTGGTAGTGATCAGGGCTCGGTGATCGAGCGCTTCCTATAGACGCATCTTCATCAGCCGATCGCCCCTGGCGCAAGGGCTTATTGACTTTCCTTTCTTTCCTTATCTGTTCATTCTCGCCGCGGCTCGATCGAGCCGCGGTTTTTGCATGCTATCTATATTTTCACATATATATCATATATGACACTTCAAACATAGCTTATAATCTATGGGATAACACGCGGTATACGTACGTGCTTTCTGAAAATATAAATCCCAGACTATGATATAGCTTTGAAATGGAGACAAATAAATAATAATCATGTGCGCTAATGATTGGTATAATGAAAAGTATATTCCCCACTCATAATCTTGATGGAAGGTGAAAACTATGCGTCGATCCCTCAAAGCACTTCCGTACGCCATTTTGCTGACTGCGGGGTCTTCTCCCTTGGTATCTGCTCAAGAAGCGGTGCATCAGGCGGTGAATATGTCGCTGCCTCTTTGGAGTATCATTCCTTTTGTCGCATTGCTTCTTTCGGTAGCCCTCGTGCCTTTGGTGAATGGCCTGTGGTGGCGGAAGAATGAAAAAATGGGTCGCTCTGTTCTGGAGTGTCGCATTTCTGGTCCCGTTCTCGTACATTTACGGCTGGCAGGAAGGCCTCGAGCGTTTTCTGGAAGCTGTGCTGCTGGACTTCGTGCCCTTCATCATACTTTTATTTGGCCTTTTTGCGACAGCGGGGGGCATCATGGTGGACGGACGTCTGGCGGGCACACCGAAGACGAATGCGCTGATCCTTCTTGTCGGGACGCTTATGGCGAGCTGGATCGGTACGACAGGAGCTGCGATGTTGCTTATCCGTCCTTTGATTCGCATCAATGCATGGCGCCGGCATGTTTCGCACATCATGGTTTTCCTGATTTTCCTCGTGGCGAATATGGGCGGGTGTCTTACGCCGCTCGGTGATCCGCCGCTTTTCATGGGATTCCAGCGAGGCGTACCCTTTGCATGGACATTCCAGCTGACGCCGATCCTTCTGGTGAATATGGTCATCCTTTTTGCCATTTTTTACCTGATGGATCGCCATTATTACAAAAAGGATCTGGCGGCAGGACGCATGCCGGAAGAGATCAAGGTGGCAGAAGGTGAGCCGCTGATCCATATTGATGGGAAACGCAATTTCCTCTACATCGGCATCATCATCATAGGCGTCGTCGCCAATGGTTTCCTGCCGGAATATATACCATTCTTCAAGGATGGGGCAGGGGTAGCGGTCTTTGATGACATCGTATTCCCGTATGCGACGATCGTGGAGATCGCACTGATCCTTCTGGCTTCCTTCCTGTCTCTTCACACTACGCCCTATCGTATCCACAAGGCGAATGCTTTTTCCATGGTGCCGATGATCGATGTCGGTATTCTTTTCATCGGCATCTTCATCACCATGATCCCAGCGCTCGTGCTTCTCAAAGTCCATGGCACAGAGCTTGGTATCGATCAGCCGTGGCATATGTTCTGGGTGTGCGGACTCCTGTCCTCCTGTCTGGATAATACCCCGACCTACCTTGTTTTCCTGCAGACTGCGGCGAGCCTTGGCGCGACCGAAGGCGTCGTGACCACCGTCGGCACGGTCACTCCGCTCATGCTGGAAGCGATCTCCGCAGGTGCCGTCTTCATGGGGGCTAATACGTATATCGGCAACGCACCGAATTTCATGATCAAGGCGATCGCGGAAGAGGATGGCATCAAGATGCCCGGCTTCTTCGCGTATATCGGCTGGGCGATACTGATCCTGTACCCGGTATTTATCATCGATACCCTGCTGTTCTATATGTAGGAAAAAGGGCGTAGTATGAATGCTGCGCCCTTTTCGCGTTTTTGAATCTGTTGAAACGGACAGTCCATGTTCATGGCCTAGGGATAGGGGTTTCAGGATCAAAGACTGCGAATCTCTGTTTTTTCTGTCTCACAGCTTGCCTCAGCCCTAGAACTTGAATTTTTCTATTGCTTTAACGCGCATATCTATGTTACAATAATTTTCGATTTGAATATCACTCATCCAGAGCAGCAGAGGGATTGGCCCAAGGAAGCTGCAGCAACCATTCCGATGGAACCGGTGCTAATTCCAACAGCGCAAGCTGGCAGATGAGAGACTGGACTCTCCCTGCGCGGAGAGCTTTTTTAGTTTTAGGGAAACACCGATCCTGTGATTGGAGCGGTATTTCCATGGCAAAATGATTTTCCATAGAATCCCATCGTTTTTTGAGGAGGAACACTATGTCCAGAAAAGTTTTATTCACTTCTGAATCTGTTACCGAGGACATCCTGATAAGATCTGTGACCAGATCTCGGATGCCATTCTTGATGCGATCTTTGCAGAGGACCCGAATGGCCGTGTCGCTTGTGAGACGACCGTCACCACGGGGCAGGTGCATGTCTTCGGTGAGATCACCACCACGGCGCAGATTCCTTTCCCGAAAGTCATTCGCGATACCATTCGTGACATCGGCTACACCACATCTGCCTATGGCTTCGATGCGGACAGCGTAGGGATCAATATCGCACTCGATGAGCAGTCTCCGGATATCGCCATGGGCGTCGACAAGTCTCTGGAAGCCAAATCCAATGAAGCCGATCCGTATGATATCGGCGCAGGCGATCAGGGGATGATGTTCGGCTATGCATCGAACGAAACGCCGGAATATCTGCCGATGCCGATCGCACTGGCGCATCGTCTGGCACGCCGTCTGGCAGAAGTCAGAAAATCCGGTGAACTGTCCTACCTCCGTCCGGACGGCAAGACGCAGGTCACTGTCGAATATGAAGACGGCAAGCCGGTCCGTGTGGATACCATCGTCATTTCCACGCAGCATGACCCGGATGTCACCCAGGCAGAGATCCATGATGATATGGTGAAACATGTCATCGAACCGACCATCCCGGCCAAATTCCTGCAGGATACGAAGTACTTCATCAATCCGACCGGCCGTTTCGTCATCGGCGGCCCGCAGGGGGATGCCGGTCTTACCGGCCGTAAGATCATCGTCGATACCTATGGCGGCATGGCTCGTCATGGCGGCGGTGCATTCTCCGGCAAGGATCCGACGAAAGTCGACCGTTCTGCAGCGTATGCAGCTCGCTATGTAGCGAAGAATATCGTTGCTGCCGGCATCGCTGACCGTTGCGAGATCCAGCTCGCCTATGCCATCGGCGTCGCACGTCCGGTCTCCATCTTCGTCGATACCTTCGGTACCGGCAAGATCTCCGATGAAGCCATCGTCGCACTCATTCGTAAACATTTCGAATTGCGTCCGGCCGGCATTATCGACATGCTCGACCTCCGCCGCCCGATCTACAAGCAGACCGCGGCCTATGGTCACTTCGGCCGCACCGATGTGGACCTCCCGTGGGAACATACTGATAAAGCGGAAGTGCTGAAGAAAGAAGCAGGAATCTGAGAATCACAGGTTTACAGGTGCTGCGAGTGAGTAGTGACTGGTGACTAGGGATTAGTGGCTAGGAATCAGGCTGATGATGCATCTACCCCCTTCCTCAGGAAGGGGGGATGCCCGAAGGGCAGGAGGCTGGCCGAGGGAAATGAGATTTGCGGTTTGAATACCGAAAGCGGGTATCGCCCCGTTTCGTCATCCTGAGCGGCGAGAAACGTCGTATGAGAGATAACGAATGCCAGAACAGCTGCGACCTGAGCCCTCGATCTCGGCGAAGCCGCCACCACCATTCCTACTTCCTCATTCAAGCAAAGCGTTCATCCCTGATCCAGAGGCCGCATGCCCCACGGGCTCACGGGCTAACCCCAACCCCCTTTCCTTCATATGCTAAAATAGAGAAGACATATTCTCGTGTCTTCTCTTTTTTTGCGCCGAAAGGAGGGTGTCATGCTGATTTCCATCGCCGAGGTTTTGATCAATCGGCCGTCGAAGCACTTGAACCGCACCTTTTCTTACCGGATCCCGGATGCGCTTCTCGGGCAAGCGGATGTGGGCTATCGCTGCGTCGTACCTTTTGCGCGTCGCACGGAGGAGGGGATCATCCTGTCGGTGCGCCGCGAGGAGGAAGAGAAGATCTCCTATCGGCTGTTTCCCATCCGTTCTCTGGTCGATCCTTTCCCGTGGTTCACGGAGGAAATGCTCGCACTCGCGAGGAAGCTATCTTCCTATTATATGTGTATGCTGATCGAGGCGCTGCGCCTCTTCTTTATCGACAAAAAGGGGATCCTGACTGAGGCCGAGTATACGATCGACTGGGCGCGTGTGCCGATGGAGGCAGAGCTTCGCGGGCTCATCGATCCTTCGGTCGACAGTCTGTCGGAAAAAGATGCGAAAACCCTTCTTGGAAGTGATCTCGTGAAATGCGTCAAGGCGGCCTGGCTTGTCCGAAAGGAGCGGCTTTCCGCCGTCCATAAAGAGCCGCTGGAGAAATGGCTCGCGCCGAATGAGGCGCCCAATGAAGCACAGAAGCGGCGCAGTCCGAAACAGGCGCTCCTATGGCAGGCGCTCACGGAGAAAGGACCGATGTCCTTTCGGGAGGCGGCGGAGAAGGGCTTTTCTTCGAGTGTCGTGAAGGCCTTCTGCCTTTCCGGCTATGGAAAGGTCTTTTATAAAAGAAAGAAGACCTTTTCACTGATCGATGAGCAGGAAAAACGGAAGGATCGAGCGCTGACGGAAGAGCAGCAGCAGGCGCTTTCCGTGATCTCCAAAGCCGTCGATGCGGAAAAATTCAAAGGCATTCTCTTGAAGGGGGTGACAGGGAGCGGGAAGACAGAGGTGTACCTGCGCGCCGCGGAGAGGGCGCTGGAACGGGGCGGATCTGCGCTCATTCTCGTGCCGGAGATCGCTCTGACGAGCCAGATGACATCCTACTTCGCCTCACTCTTAGGGGATAAGGTCGTCTTTATTCACAGCGGTCTTAGCAAGGGCGAGCGCTATAACAACCGCCAGCGCATCGCCAATGGCGAGAGTACGATCATCATCGGCTCGCGTTCGGCGATCTTCATGCCCTTCCGTCATCTGAAGCTCATCGTCGTCGATGAAGAGTATGATTCCTCGTACAAGCAGGGGGAGACGCCCCGCTACAATGGGCGTGATGCGGCCAAGATGATGGGGGAGATCTACCACTGCCCGATCGTCCTCGGCGCCGCGACGCCTTCGATCGCGACGTACCATGCGGCGAAGACGGGAAAGATCGAGCTTGTGGAAATGAAGCACCGCGTCTTTCAGACGAAGCTTCCCGCCATTCATATCTATGACCTCAAGGGCGATCCCACCGGGGAGGCGCTGTCGCATCCGATGGTGGAGATGCTCAGGGCGACCATCGCAAGGAAAGAGAAGTCCATCCTTCTTCTGAACCGCCGCGGCTTCTCGACGACGCTCATGTGTGCTGACTGCGGCTATGTCTTCAAATGCCCGAACTGCGATGTTTCTTTGGTCTATCACAAAGACACTGCACAGCTGAAATGCCATTACTGCGAGACAGTGCATCCGCTGCCCCATGAATGTCCGAAGTGCCACAGCCGGAAGATCCTCTACCTCGGGCGTGGTACGCAGCATGTCGAGGAGGACTTGCACGAGGCACTTGCCGAAGCACGCATCCAGCGCTTCGATGTAGACAGTACGCAGAAGAAGAACAGCGCGCGGACCATTCTGGAAAAATTCCGCCGCGGAGATATAGATATTCTTTTTGGCACGCAGATGGTGGCCAAGGGACATGATATCCCCGGCGTGCAGACGGTCGGCATCCTTTCGGCAGATGGGCCGCTCAATATGCCGAGCTACCTTGCCTCCGAGCAGACCTTCAACCTCATCACCCAGTGTGCGGGCCGTGCGGGCCGCGGCCGCGAGCAGGGGGAAGTCCTGCTCCAGACGTATAATCCGGATCATTATGTCATTCAGGCGGCGGCCAGGCAGGACTATGAAGGATTCTACCGGCAGGAGATCGAGTACCGACGCCTGCTGAATTACCCGCCCTTTTCCCGCATGATGAAGATCACCTGTTTTCATAAAGAGGAAAAGACGGCGGCAGAAAAAGCAAACCGCATCTATCACTGGCTTTTGCAGGTGAATCCCCAGCTCGCAGTGCCCACCACCTTCACGCCGCCCTTCGATGAGCCGATCAAGAGGGTGCGGAATATGTACTACATTTCCATCCTCATCAAAGGGCGGACACTTTCTTCTTTGAAATCTGCCATGAGACAGTCTCCGATCTTTGAAGAAAATGATATAATTATCGATGTAGACCCGATGTAAAATGAGGAACCTTGAGTGACTAGGGATTAGTAGCTAGGGATTAGGTTTGCGATACGAGAAAACCGCTAGCTTCAAACCTCCTCGGCGCTTCCATAATTTTATGCGCCGCACCACCATTTCTCATTTCTCATTGCTAATTCAAGCGAGGCTTTCAAACGAAATCAAAGGGTGACCCGTCCCAGGGGCTAACCCTGAAATTTGAAAGCAGGGATGAGTAGCTAGGGATTGGGGATTAGGAGTGGCTAGTGACTGGTGACTGAAATTCCATCTTCGGGCACCACCACTCCTCACTCCTATAACTTAGAGAGCAAAGCTTTCAAACGCAATCAAGGGACGGCACGCCCCACGGCTAACCCTGAACCCGACAGCCTAATCCCTAATCCCTAGCTACCAGTCACTAGCTACCAGCCACTATTTTATAAACGAAAGGAATGATCCCATTTTGAGTGAAATTATTACTGCCGGAAACCCGATCCTGAAAGCGGTCGCAGCGCCTGTGACTTCTTTCGATAAGAAACTGAAATTTTTGATCCTTGATATGAAGAAAACGCTGTATGAAGCAAACGGAGTGGGACTTGCGGCGCCGCAGATCGCAGTCTCCAAGCGCATCTTTGTCGCAGATGACGGAGAAAGCGGATTCGAAGCCTACATCAATCCCGAATGGCAGCCGGACGGCGATGAGATGGCGACAGACTCGGAGGGTTGTCTCTCCGTGCCGGGCCTTTTCGGGGAAGTGACGCGCTATGCACGTGTCATCGTCCGCTATCAGGACATCCACGGTAAGAAGAAGGTGAAGAAAGCCTCCGGTCTTCTGGCACGCTGCATCCAGCATGAGACAGATCATCTGAACGGGATTCTTTTTATTGAAAAATCTATTTCTTTGCACAAAGGACCAAAAGATGAAGAATAACTATCGCATCGTATTCATGGGCACGCCCGATTTCTGTCTGCCTGCTCTTTCTGCCATGGTGGAGCATGGCTATACGCCCGTCGCAGCCTACACACAGCCGGATAAGATCAATGGCCGCGGGAAGAAGATCAATTATTCTCCGGTGAAGACATTTGCGATGTCTCACGACATCCCGATCCACCAGCCGCTCTCCTTCAAAGACCCTTCGGAGGTGGAGACACTGAAAGCGCTGAAGCCGGACCTCCTCGTCGTCATCGCGTATGGCCGCATCCTGCCGAAGGCGGTGCTGGATATCCCGACCTATGGCGCGATCAATGTCCATGCTTCGCTCCTTCCTAAGTATCGCGGCGCTGCTCCGATCCAGCGCGTCATCATCGACGGAGAGAAGAAGACCGGCGTCACGATCATGCAGCTCGATCAGGGCATGGATACCGGCAATATCGTGGAGACCGTCCAGATGGAGATCCCTCTTCATATGACGGCAGGGGAGCTCTTCGAGGCGCTTGGAGAGATGGGAGCAAAGGCGCTGATCTCTGTCTTGGAGGATCTTCCGGAAAAGCTCGCACGCTCCACGCCGCAGGATCATGAAAAAGCCACCTATGCGGAAAAAGTCACGAAAGAGATGGGCCGCATCGACTGGACGAAGGATGCCAAAACACTTGATGCACTTATTCGCGGCATGTATCCGAATCCCGGGACGTATACCTTCTTCCGCGGCAAGCGTGTGAAGATTCATCGCGCCGAGGTCAGCGATGGGGAAAGTAAAAAAGCACCGGGCACCATCATTTCTGCGAAGGGCAGCCTCACCATTGCCTGCGGAAGGGGAGCGCTTACGATCTCCTCCCTGCAGCCGGAAAACCACAAGAGAATGGCTGCCGGTGACTTTGTGAATGGATATCAGGTGAAAGTCAATGACACATTCGACTGCTAAGCCCGTACCGTCCGCGCGCCGCCTTGCCTATCAGGCTCTCTACGACGTGCTTGAAAAAGACGCCTACAGCAATATCGTGCTCCAGCGCATCCTCGCGGAGTACCCGCTCAAGGCCGAGGAGGCGCACCTTCTGACAGAGCTCGTTTACGGCGTCCTTCGGAAATACAATCACCTGCTCTGGATCATCGGGAAGCTTTCGACACAGAAGGTGAAAAAGCTGCATCCTTCCGTGCGGATCCTTCTTTGTCTTTCCCTCTATCAGCTGCTCTTTTTGACGCGCATCCCCGAGTCGGCTGCGGTGAACGAATCTGTCAAGATCGCAAAGAAGGTGACGCATCCGGGCAATGTCCGCTTCGTGAACGGTGTCCTTCGGAATTTCCTCCGTAAAAAAGACAGCTTCCGGATCCCTTCGAGAAAAGAGGATGCGCTCCTCCATGATGCGCTCACCTATAACCAGCCGCGCTGGCTCATCGAAGACTGGCAGAACGCCTGGGGCGTAGAAAAAGCGGATGCCGTATTCTCTGCGTTCAATGAGATCCCGTCGATGACCATCCGTGTGAATCCTTTGAAGCAGCCGGCATCTGACTTCGAGAGACTCCTCTCAGAAAAAGGGATCGAAGCTGCGCCCATCCCCTATCTGCCGGAAGGTTTCACGATCAAGAGTGGGGCGAATCATTTCTTTGGCACATTCCTGAAGGAAGGGCTCGCCTATGTGCAGTCGGCTTCTTCTATGGTGCCGGCGAAAGTCCTCTCTCCGAAAGCGGGGGAGACGGTTCTCGACATGTGTGCGGCACCTGGCAGCAAGACCACACAGATGGCAGAAATGATGGGGAATGAGGGCTCGATCGATGCATGGGATCTCTATCCGCACAAGATCGCCCTCATCAAAAAGAATGCGAAGAAGGAAGGCATCACCATCATCCACGCAGGAGCGCGCGATGCGACGAAGCCCATGCCCGCTGTTCATGAGAAATATGATAAGGTCCTTCTCGACGCGCCCTGCTCAGGGCTTGGCGTCCTGTCGCACAAGGTGGAAATCCGCTGGCGCAGAACCAGAGAAGATCTCGCCGAATTTCCGCCCCTGCAGAAGGCCCTCCTCGAAGAAGCGGCCAAGTACCTGAAAAAAGGCGGCATCCTCGTCTACAGCACCTGCACCCTGAATGAGGCGGAAAATGAAAACATCGTGAGCGAGTTTTTAAGAAATCATCCCGAATTTACGCCGATCGATTTCCAGCTGGAAGGCCTTGGCGCATCCGAAAAGGGTATGCTCACCATCTGGCCAGATCAGGCACAGAGCGATGGATTCTTCGTGGCGAAATTGGGAAAGAGTGACTAGTGACTAGTGACTGGTGACTAGGGACTAGGGATTAGGATCCTCAAGTGACTAGTGATCAGTCATCAGTCACTTTTCCCGCTTATGGCGGCTATGCCGCGCACCTGTATTTCGCAAATCTCATTTCATGAAAGGAGCCTCTATGGCCTGGAATATCTGGGGACACAGTCTCCCCGAAATGGAAACATGGATCACAAGCCATGGCTTCCCGAAATTTAGAGCCAAGCAGCTGCAGGACTACCTGTATCGCCGCTATATTTTTTCTTTTGATGATATGACCCAGCTGCCGGGGCCGATGCGGGAATGGCTGAAGGAGAATGCCGTACTCGAGAAGCCTGTGATCATGAGCCATATCACATCGAATGACGGCGATACGACCAAGCTCCTCGTGAAGCTCTCAGACGGTTCACTCGTCGAGACGGTCTGCATGCACCATGTCTACGGGAATTCCATCTGCGTCTCCACGCAGGTGGGCTGCGCGATGGGCTGCATTTTCTGTGCCTCTACCAGAAACGGACTGGAGCGAAATCTCACTGCGGGCGAGATCCTTGCTCAGGTTTACGCCTTCCGAGAACTTTTCGATGCACCGATCCACTCGATCGTCCTGATGGGGGCGGGCGAGCCGCTCACGAACTATGAGGAAGTGCTCCGCTTTATCCGCCTTGTGAGCGATCCGGGGCTGCTGAATATCAGCCTCAGAAATATCACGCTCTCCACCTGCGGCATCGTGCCTATGATCGATCGACTCGCCGCAGAAGGTCTCCCGATCACGCTTGCGATCTCCCTCCATGCGCCGAATGACACGATCCGCAACCGCATCTTGCCATCAAGCCGGCATTTCAAGATCGAAGATGTCGTCGCTGCTGCGCACCGGTACTTCAAGAAGACGGGCCGCCGCGTGACCTTCGAGTACATCCTCATCAAAGATGTGAATGCGTCCCGCGAAAATGCGGAAGAGCTCTGCCGCCTTGTGGGGAAGATGAATTGCCATTTCAATCTCATCCCGATCAATGGCACCGAGCATATCAAGCTGTATCCGCCGAGCTGGAAGGATGTCAAGATCTTTCAGGAGATCTTGGAAAAACACGGCAAAAGCACGACCGTCCGCAGGCAGATGGGCGACGAGATCCAGGCTGCCTGCGGACAGCTGAAGCGGAGATATCTGGAGAAGAAGTAGCTGGTGACTAGTGACTGGTGACTAGTAGCTAGGGATTAGGGGACTTAAGTGACTGAGGGACTAGGAGACATCAGGCTCTCTTGAAAGATACATAAAAGCGCCGAGAAATCAGTGGATTTCTCGCGCCTTTTTGGTTGAATCGGCGTTTCCTTACATATTCGGCTGACACTGGCGCGGGAGGAAAGCAAGGGAAAGTAGTCTCACATATATTTTATACCTGTACGTAGAAGGGTGCCCCTTTGGGGCACATCTATCCGGCGCCTTTGGCGCGACCCTTCTCCAAGGGTCTGCTCAACTGGAGGGACTTTCCTAATCCCTAGCCACCAACCGCTAGTCACTAGTCACTCACTCCCCGAACATCTTTGAAAGCGGGTTATTCGTAAAGACATCCGCTTCATTGATATAGCGGCGCACCATTTCTACGGACTTGTGACGGGTCTGTTTCATGATGAGACGCTCCTCGATGCCGTGAAGCGCCGCATACGTGGCGAAGCCGTGGCGCAGGCTGTGCGCGCCATAGAGCGTGGGGTCAAGACCAATCAGTTCGGCATATTTTTTGACGAGTAGATTCACCGTATTTTCACTGAGATGCGTCGAAGCGACCTTGCCATTTTTCAGGATCTTCCTGAAGATCGGGCCGTCATGGATATCAGCGGCCTTCAGCCAGTCATAGAGCGCACGGATGCCGTCCATTTCTTCAGGTACATTCTTCAGATGGGGGATGCCGACCTGCTGTCCTTCGCCCCGCTGGTCCGTTTTCGAGCGTTTGATGTGAAGGACGATGCCCTGCGGAAATTTTCTGATATCTTCCATCGTGAGAGAGACGAGCTCGCTTCTGCGGAAAGCCCCCATGAAGCCGATGAGGAGGATCGCGCGGTCGCGCAGGCCGTGAAGCGTTCGGAGATCCATGCGGGAGATCATTTCCTGAAGCTCTTCAAAATACACCGGCGTTTTCCCCTTTTGCAGCATGCCTTTCTGCCGCATGAGGCCGATCAGTGCTTCTCGTACGATCCACGCTTTTGCGGGATTCTCCTTCGTTAGGCCGGCCGCATTGAAATTCTCTGACAGAGCGGAAATGCGGCGGCGGATGGTCGCCGTTTTCGCATAGTCCGCCAGATCATTGATATAGTTCACGATCGTTTCCGGCGTGGTCGGGAACGATTCTTTTTTATGGTACGAGCACCAGTCGCAGAAGTCATTCCAGTCCGACTCATAGGCGTCGATGGTATGCTCCGACTTCGTTTCCGACAGTGCGAGAAGGCTCTTGTCGGAGAGTGCATCGTCATGGGTGCGTTTTGAGAAATCACGGATATAGAAATGGGAGGACATGGGAGGCCTTTCTTAGCAAATGCGGAAATGAAGGCGGCGGCTACGTATACCACGAATCGGGGGATGCCCGCTTGTGCCTTTCGATAGTTCATGTCTTTATTTTACCATAGCCTTGAGCATGTAGGAATGAGGGATTGGAAGCGATTGGAGACAGGTGACTGGGAGACTAAGAGACTAGGAGTCTGGGAGACGTCGGATTTTCCCGTATTCTCATTTCGAGCGAAGCGAGAAATCTTTGTCATTCGCGGTGAGGGACTCACGCTTCCCCCCATGCGCCGCGCACTTTTCCGCTTTCCTCATCTGTCTTTCATACCGCCAGTGCCCTATCCGCCCCTACGGGGCACCTTCCCTCGAGGGGAAGGCTGGCGATACGAGGGAAGCCTGTCATCGCAAATCTTCGGGCATCGCCCCATATATATTCGCGGCGAAGCCGACCACCATAAACCTTTAAACCCTGAACCCTGAACCCTGAACCCTGAACCTCATAATCATTAAATTCACCTAAAATAAATCTCAGATTTTCATTTGACTTACCACCTCTAAAATGGTAATCTAAGATTAATGTAGAAATGGCTTGCCATTATTATTTGTATCAGGGGGTCTTTAGAAAAATGGATGTACTTCACTTGTTCCATGCCGGCGGTTTCATGATGTATCCGTTGCTTCTCTGCTCTATCATCGTTGTCACGATCTTCATCGAGCGTTTCCGCTTCTATCACGCGAACCGGTCGAATATCGAAAAGCTCACGAAGGAGATCCCGGAACTCCTGACGGCCAATGATCAGGAGGGGCTGAAAGCGGCGCTCAAGGCCGATGGCGGCATTCCTGCCGGTGTCATTCTCTCTGGCGCCGAGCAGCTCTCTTCCAAAGCGAACCAGACTGCCATTCTGGAAGGCGCGGCTTCTCATGCCGCAGGCGTCTTGAAGTCGTACCTGAACTACCTTGACGTCATCGTCACCCTGTCTCCGCTGATGGGTCTTCTTGGCACCGTCATCGGCATGATCGGCTCCTTCAATGTCCTTTCGGTTGCAGAAGGCCAGCCATTCGCCATCACCGGTGGCGTCGCAGAAGCACTTGTCTGCACCGCATCCGGCCTTTTCGTTGCCATCATCGCCCTTATCGCCTACACCTACCTTTCGCAGCAGGTATCTAACTTCGTTTCCCAGATGGAAAAATTGGGCTCCCTGTATTTGGCTATCGTAGAGGCGGATCAGAAATGAAACTTGAATCAATGAATGTAGAGAAGAAGCCGAAGATCATGATCATCCCGATGATCGATATCATCTTCTTCCTTCTGGTCTTCTTCATGATGTCCATGCTGACAATGGTGGTGCAGAAATCGATCAATCTGAATCTGCCGCAGACCGCCAGTGCGCAGATCGATCTGCAGAAAACACTGCCGATCAGCGTAACATCCGACGGTACCATCTATGTCGAGCAGGAGAAGATCCCGAAGGACTCCTTCAAGAAACGCATGGAGATCGAAAAGAACAGAAATCCCGATATCTCTATCGTCCTGCGTGCGGATGAAAAATCGGAGCATGGTGACTTTGTTTTTGTCTTAGACCAGTTGAAATCCGTCGGGATCTCCAAGATCGGCATTGCCACTGCCTCCAAAGGGCAGTCAGACTAAAGGGGTGGTGTGATGCGTACTTTCAAGTACAGATGGTCCTCCGCTCTGGGTACCTCGCTTGCCTGTCACGTCGTCGCCTTAGGCCTCATCACAGGCTTCATGCTGCTCTTCCCAGCATCTCCTGTGAATAAAGGGCCCATCGAAGTCGACCTCGTCACGATGAGCGGCGGCGGTGGCGGTGGCGGCGGTGGAAACGGGGGAGAAACACCGCAGGAAGAAAAGCTCCCCGAGATCAAAGAAGCAAAAGCCACACCGACAGCTCCGCCTCCCGTCAAGACCGAACCGGATCCCGAAGTAGAAAATGATGTCCACGAAGTCGCTCCGGCGCCATCAGAGGATACCTCCTCTGCCGCAGACACCAATTCAGGGGACAGCACTTCAGAGGGGAGCGCCTCTTCCGGCACCGGTGGTGGTACCGGCGGTGGGAACGGTACAGGGAATGGTCCCGGCGATGGCAGTGGGGAAGGCCCTGGCTCCGGTTCCGGTTCCGGTGGTGGGAATGGCTCTGGCTATGGCAGCGGAAATGGAGACGGCGCCGGTCCCGGAGATGGCGTCACCATGGGACCGCAGCTTTTGAGCAATCCGGCGCCTGCCTATCCGGAATCCTGCCGCAGAGCGAATATTTCCGGAACGACGGTCGTAGGTCTCACGATTTCGAGCGATGGCAGCGTCTCGAGCGCATGGGTCGTTTCCTCTTCCGGAAATGGCACCCTTGACAGCGCCGCCGTCAGTGCCGTCTACGGCTGGCAGTTCGTCCCTGCCAAACAGAATGGCGTGGCGATCACCTGTAATTCACAGGTACCGGTCACATTCAATTTGAGATAATGAAAAAGGGGCTGTGAAGAAATGAATCCTCATTTCTTCACAGCCCCTTTTTACTTTGCTTTCATTTGGTTCAGGGTTCAAGGTTCAAGGCTCTCGTGGCGGCTTCGCCGCCTTTTTTTAGAAGATGGTATTATAGTATCGCAGCCTTCCCCTCAAGGGGAAGGTGCCCCGCAGGGGCACAGTTCACCGCAGCGGTCAGCAGAGCACATGCGTTGACTGTTCTTCCGTCCATCTCATATCACTCGCTGGCCGTTCTGCCGTATTCTGCCTCTTCGAGGCAGTCTATCCCGGCCTTTGGCCGCCCCCTTCTCCAAGAGGGAACGCATTTTAGGCTATTCTCCATTCTCCGCGGCGCTTCCCTGCTTTTATGCGCCGCATCACTCCCTGCACGCTAATCCTGAACCCTGAAGTTTGAAAGCAGGGATGAGTAGCTAGGGATTAGTGGCTAGGGATTAGGAGTCTCAAGTGACTCGTGACTGGTGACTGGGAGACATCAGGCGCTCGTATCGTCATTTCGGGCGAAGCCCTCGATCCTCCTTGCAAACCGATAAACGAAGGATGTGTGAAAGCAGAAATATGTAGCACCAAGGCGTCGTTTACTTGCAGTGCCTATGTGATACTGACCGGAGTGTAAGAAAGACCCTCGGCAACGCTTTCGATGACGGCGGCGCGAAGCGCTATCAAAACTCCGCGGCACTTTCCCTCATTTTTATGCGCCGTACCAGCCCCGCAGAACCCGCAGAATCCCTTTTTGCAAACCATCCATGAGCGCCCTGCCCTATGGATTAACCCTGACCCCTGAACCCAGAAGTTTGAAAGCAGGGATTAGGGACTAGGGATTAGGGATTAGACTAAAAGACCAAGAGACGTAAAGACTGGAAGACATCAGATATCTGACGTCTAACGTCTCAAGCGGACATCGCCCTATTTATACTTCGCGGCGCTTCTAAATTTTATGCGCCCAACCACCAATCCTCACTCCTTACTCCTAACTGGCGAATAGAGCTTTCACACGTAATTAAAGGGCAGCACGCCCCACGGGCTAACCCTTAAACCCTTCTTCCCATTTTCCAAATATGTTAGAATAAATGAAAACGCAACACCCATTCTATTTCCACGGAGGAACCAATCATGAAAAAAGTCATTTTCGATATAGACGGCGTCCTTTTGAGTGAAGAACGCTACTTCGATGTATCTGCTCTGACCGTATGGGAGATACTCTACAGCCCTGCGTACATGGGACTTCCCAGCGAACGCGACGATTTTAATGCGGATCGCATCACCGAAGGGCAGATCGCCGGCTGCCGCAGCGTGGTGTGGGGGAATGATGCTCTGCTTTCCTGGCTGAAAGCGCGCGGCATCAATTCGAACTGGGATATGGTACACGCCGATCTCATCACCATCCTCTGGTTGATGGCAGAAAGCTATAAAAAACGCTCCGGCGGAGAAAAAATGTCCTTTACCTTCCACCAGCCACAAGACTTGAAGCGCGCCGGACAGGAGCTCATGGGACTACCCATGCCGAAAGCAGAAGACGTACTCGATCGCTGGGAGAGTGCCGTCCCCGAAGGACTTCAGGGCGAAGACGTCTTCCATGCACTCAAGGATGCCATGGCGGATACGATTGATGGCGACCTTTCCTGGGCCGACCTTCGCTCCGATTTCTGGAAGATCCATACCGAAGCCTTTCAAGCCTGGTACCTCGGAGACGACACCTTCATTTCCCTCCTGCATCACATGCCCTACAGTGCAGGAAAACCGGGCTTCCTCTCCCGTGAAGTCCCGCTTGCGCCCGCCGCTCACATCCTTTCCCTCTTCCGCACGCTGAAAGAGCGCGGCTATGACATCGCCATCGCGACCGGCCGTGCCAGAGAGGAGATGGAGATTCCCTTCAAGCTGTTCCACTGGTACGAGGAATTCGATCCCTACACCATGGCGACTGCCTCCGATGCGGAAGAATCCGCCGGAAGGCTCGGCGGCCCCGTCCTCGACAAGCCGAATGCCTTCATCTTTTCCTGCGCCATTTTCGGCAGAGATCCGGACAACTACAAGGCCTACTCCGAAGAAACCATGCAGCCGGCCAAGGAGGATGAGATCTACGTCTGCGGCGACTCCTACTCCGACGTCATCGGCAGCCGCCGCGCCGGCGCGAAATGCATCGGCATCCTGACCGGCCTCGAAGGCAAAGACGCGATCCCGATGTTTGAGAAAGAAGGCGTCCCCTATGTGGACCGCGTGACGGATATTTTAGAGAAATTGGAGCAGAAGTGACCAGCAGCAAGTGGCTGGTGACTCGTATATTTCCCCTTGCACTGTCATTTCGAGCGAAGCGAGAAATCTGTTTCGTCTGAGGGGAAGGTGGAGCGGGATGGCGGACAATGGGAAACCTGATATATCCTCCATGTGCGTGATGGAGGCGGCCTGAACAGTAAAAAACGCGGGAAGAAAGAACTTTGAGGATCTTTCTTCCCGCGTTTTGCTATATGAAATCGGAGTAGCTGTTTCCCCGATGGTAACAGGGGTGAGTGACTTGAGTACCGCTTTCGGGCATCGCCCATATATGCGCGGCACAGCCGCCAGCACCATCCCTAATCCCTAATCCCTAGTCACCAGTCCCTAATTCCGGACAGCAAAAAACATCCGGGGAACGCTTTCTGCCTTTACCCAAATGCAGGCGGGACACGGAATCGGCGCCGGTGTGGTTACATGTACCAAAGTACGAACGTCCTGGCTGTCGTCGGTGCTCGGCCTCGCAGGGGGTTAGGGAGGCACGGAAAGCATGGATTTCCCGGATATTTTTTTGGTTTGTCTTACATGTTCAGCCTTAGACAGGTGGGGGGAAAAAGGACTGACATTTCCCTTGTCCTGTCCGATGAGCCAGAGCGCAAAGCAAGATCTTCCTTTCGTAAGGCGGCTCTCTGTCGTATTTCTTAGCGCTAATGAATTCTGGAAATCAGAGAACAGCCGCGAAAAGGTGCACACACGATGCCCTTGGCTTCATGTCTGTATTGTATACCTTATTTATGAAAATTGCAAGTCACGTCTTATAAGAAACTCACAAGTAATGGGAGATAGCTGAAAACTATCTGGTGATAAGTGCATATATATAGGATCATCTACCGTTCGCGAGTTCTTTTATTCACATGGCGGATTATGTCGTGAGGAGGAGATATCGGCAGATCAGTCCGTGAAAGGGCGTTTCTTATTTTTGCTGAGAAAATGAGATGATCGGGGAACCCATTGCGGATAGCCGTCCTTTTAGGGGGAATACACCTTATCATATAGAAATTAGGAATAAGAGGTACGAGGTTAACAAAAACAAAATTAGATTAAAAACTATTGGATAAAATAAGTAGTTTATGATAGTCTCTTAGAAAGTTATCACTGAACAGGGAATAGGTGATGAGGATTTTCATCTTTGCCGTGGAAACTCGGACACACTGGCTCTTGATGGAAATCATTTTCTTCCCGCTAATTTCCGTTTCTAATCCAAAGGAGAAACAACCTATGAGCAGAACTTTCCGCCGGATGCCTCTGGCGCTCATTACGACCATTCTCACTGTTCTGCTCCTCTTCTCCTGCCTTCTCGGGCTGAAGCTTGGGTATCTCTCTGTGTCCTTGTCGGGGATCGTATCGATCCTTGCTTCGCATCTTTTGGGAAGTGCGCTTCCTTCGGATATCGCGATGGGCATTGCGGATGCGGTCTGGGATCTTCGGCTTCCGCGCATCCTGCTCGCGCTCTCTGTCGGGATGGGGCTTTCGCTGTCCGGCATGGTGATGCAGGCGATGTTTCGGAATCCGATGTCGGACCCTTACATCATGGGTGTGTCCTCCGGGGCATCGCTGGGGGCGGCTTCTGCCGTTTTCTTTGGCGCGGGGGCGGCTTTCGGGGTATCTGCGATCGGATGCGGGGCATTTCTCGGTGCCTTGGCGTTGTCACTCATTCTCGCCATCGCGGCAGGCCGCGTGGCGCCGGGGGATTCATCCTATCTTCTGATCTTTGGTGCGGCGCTGGCGGCCGTCTGCGGCGGGATCACCAGTGTGCTGGTGTACATCGGGGCCAATGCGACAGGGATGGATGTGACGCTGTACTGGCTGATGGGCTCTGTTTCCTTCGCCAAACTCCTGCCGACGCTTTCTGTTCTCGCCATCGTGCTTGCTTTCATCATTTTTTCTCTACACAGACAAGGATCCTGAATCTGATGCTGGAAGGGGAGGAAACTGCTGTCCCGCTGGGGCGGCAGCTCCTCCCTTTTCGGCGTCTCTACCTCGTGATGAATGCACTCCTGATGGGAAGTCTGGTGACACAGGCGGGACTGATCGGCTTCGTAGGTCTTCTGGTGCCGCATGGCTGCCGGATGGTCATGGGGGCGGATCACAGGAAGCTCCTGCCTGTATCCGTTCTTTCGGGAGGACTGATGACGGTCTGGGCGGATATCTTAGGACGGATACTGATCCACGGTGTGGATATTCCTTTGGGTGTCAGCTTATCTCTGATCGGTGCGCCTGTATTTCTGGGGATGCTTATCCGGCGTTCGTATCATTTTGGAGGAGAAGGGGCATGAATATTTCAGTCAATCATGTATCTGCCGGTTATGGGGGAAAGCAGGTACTGAAGGATGTATCGATTTCCTTCGAAAGCGGACAGCTGACGGGCATCATCGGGCCCAATGGGTGCGGGAAGAGTACGCTTTTGAAGTGCATTTACCGTCTGCTTTCGCCTTGGTCCGGGGATATCCGGATCGGTGATACGGTTTTGAAGGATCTGCCGTATCGGGAAAGCGCGAAGCGCGTCGCGGTACTGGCGCAGCATCACGCAGCCGGTTTCGACTTTGATGTAGAAGAGGTCGTGCTGATGGGGCGCACGCCTTACAAAGGCATTACGGAGGGGAACAATCGCGAGGATTGTGACATCGCGCATCGGGCGATGAGGGAAACAGGCGTGGAAACATTAGCGGAGCAGAGTTTTTCTTTTCTCTCCGGCGGGGAGCAGCAGCGCGTGATGCTTGCGTGGGCTCTCACGCAGGAGACACCTTGTCTCATCCTGGATGAACCGACGAATCATCTGGATATCACCTACCAGCTGCAGATCATGGATCTGGTGAGCTCGCGTCATTTGACGGTGCTTGCGGCCATTCATGACCTGAATATCGCAGCCATGTATTGTGACAAGATCGCAGCGATGAAGCATGGAGAGCTGGTCGCCTTCGGCAGACCTGAAGAGGTCTTGACGGAGGAGCGGATCTGGGAGCTGTATCATGTGAAGGCTGAGGTTTTTCCGCGAAAAGATGGAAGGCCGGCTGTGATTTTTGAAAGAGGGGCCATCGTATGAAGCCGGTCTATCGTGTGATGCTCATCAGCTTTCTCTGCCTGCTCCTGACGCTCTTCTCATTGGGGGTGGGAGAGATCTCCCTTTCACCGGCAGAGACTTGTCATTATTTGTATCTGGCGCTGACTTCGCCGGAAGGAAGTGGAATGGTCGAGCAGGATGTGCTGCAGTTCATCCGTCTCCCGCATCTGGTGCTTTCTTTTTTCATCGGGGCAGGACTGGCCGTCTGCGGGGCAGTGATGCAGGCGGTGATGAAGAATCCGCTGGCGGATCCGTATCTATTGGGGATTTCCTCTGGCGCAAGTCTGGGCGCGGTGCTGGCGATCGTACTCGGTATCGGGATGATCGGGAGCTTTGATGGGATCGGCGCTGTGGCTTTCCTAGGCGCCGGATTGGTTTCCCTTCTGATTCTTCTTATTTCTTCGATCAGCGGCAAAGGAGAGGGATTGACACTGCTTCTGGCAGGCTTTGCACTCAATGCAGCCTGCTCGGCTGCTGTGAGCTTCTTCGTCACCGTGGTGGCGGATACGTCGAAGACGCGGTCTATCCAGTTCTGGATGATGGGGAATATCCGTGCTGACTCATGGATGGCGATCGGCATTTTGGCGATTCTGGTGACGGCTGGATGTTTCTACTTCTTTTCGCAAAGGCGTATCTTGGATCTGATGCTCATGGGGGATGATCTCTCTTTGACCATGGGGCAAAAACTTGGGGCGTATCGAAAAGTGTATATCGCCGTCATGGCGCTTTTGGTCGGAGCGGTGGTGTACATGTCAGGTATGATCGGATTCGTTGGGCTCATCATCCCGCACGGCGTGCGTCTCCTCGTAGGGAGCAGCCATGGGCGTCTTCTTCCACTGACGGCACTGACTGGAGGGACATTCCTCTGCTGGGCGGATATTTTGGGAAGAAATGCGATCTCCGGACTGGAGCTGCCTGTGGGCGTCATGGCCGCACTGGCAGGCTCGCCCTTTTTCCTTTGGATGCTGATATCCAGAAAGCAGGTGAGAAGATGAAGAAGGCTTGGCTTCTCTCGCTCCTTCTGCCGCTCGTCCTATCGGGCTGTCAGATGGAAAAGTCTCATCCTGCCGGGGACGATTCGCGTCCCTTTGTGGAGAATATCAAGGTAGAGAACTACTATGAGACGGGGGTGAATCGCGAGTACCTGTCGGATGTGCCGCAGCGTGTGATCGTCATCGGTGCGAATGAAACGGAGACGCTGCTGGATCTTGGCGTCCGAAAGGCCATTCTTGCTGCTGATGATGGACAGAACAGTCAGCGGTATGGCATCAAGGCATCGAATGAAAAGGCCTTTCAGGCATTGACGCGCATCGATCGCAGCACGATTCAGGCGGAGCATTTCCTGGAGATGCATCCTGATATGATCATCGCTGAGCAGCAATTCTTCTCGAAGACCCGTCTTGGCAGTACGGACTACTGGAACAGCAAAGGTATCCTCACCATGGTGCCGCTGAATACCACATCGCCGGGCAAGCTGAATCAGGTGGAAACCGTAGAAAGGAAATGAAATTCATTCGTGATCTGGGGATCATTTTTGCACAAAGAGGAAGAAGCAGAGAAAATCGTGAGCGCAACGGAAAACCGGATTCACGATATAGCGAAAACTGTGGAA